>Ga0335075_10004825_pt1 | contig 21015 bp, 18 predicted proteins | sample Lox_Sample_24_FD_206723 | JGI IMG/M metagenome (GOLD analysis project Ga0335075, IMG submission 206723) | Soil microbial communities from Loxahatchee National Wildlife Refuge, Florida, United States - Lox_Sample_2.4 | ecosystem: Environmental > Terrestrial > Soil > Wetlands | place: USA...
CAGGTCGCCCGGGAGGCGGCTGCCGCCTCAGCCGTTGCCAGCGGGGCGAGTTTCGCCGGAGCGCTCGTCCCCCTTCTGATCGGCGCTGCTATTGCCGCCTACAGTTGGTCGGCCATCTTCGTGGCTGTCGGAGCCCTGGGCGGTCTTGGCGGCGCCTTGGCCTCCGCCGTCGGCGGTCGGCGCAGCCGCTGGATCATCGCGATGATAGTGATGGGTCTGCTCGTCGCGGCGATCGGTGAAGTCCTTGACCTCACCTAACGTAGGCCGGCACCGTCAGATGGTTCTGACGTCGGCGCGCTGGTCTTTTCCAGCGGCGTCCCACCAGTGGGCGAGGCAGCCGGGCCTACCGGAGTCTCACCTGCCAGCAGCTCGGCCTCGATCACGTGCAGCACCGCATTGACCAGAGACAGATGCGTGAGTGCCTGCGGGAAGTTGCCGAGATGTCGGCCGGTGCTGGGGTCGAGTTCCTCGCCGTACAGGCCGAGCGCGCTCGCGGACCCCGGCAGTCGCTCGTACAGCTTCCGCGCCCGGCCTATTTCACCGACCGTACGGGCCGCAGGTCAACCTGCGTGGCATAGCCTGCCGCCAAGTGCTTATTCTGAGGCGCAGACGATGGCGCCCGTCTGGACTGTCCGGTCCGAACGCATCCTGCTGATGGCACCTGAAGGCTGAGGGAGTCTTGGTGGGCGGATCCAGAGTTGTCGTCGGCCTTGATGGCTGCGATGCGTGCCAGGCCGCGTTGCGCTATGCGATCGGGGAAGCGCGCCGACGCGGCTGCGAGCTGGTCGTGGTCGCTGCTTATGAGCGCGGCAGGTCCGTATATCGGCTCACCGGTTATGTCGTCTCTGCGGAGCTGGATCCTGCTGGTGATGCCCGTGCCATGGCCCTGCGCTGCCTGCAGCTGGCGGGGATAGGGACTTCACCTGATGGCCCGGCCTGGAATATTGTGACCAAGGAAATGCTGCCGGCCGACGCGCTGGCGGCGGCCGCCGAGGGTGCACATATGGTAGTGGTGGGTCGGCACCATGGGGAGATCCCCTCTGAGAAGAAGCACGTGGGATCGACAACGACGTTGCTTCTTCGCCACAGCCCCATCCCTGTTGTCAGCGTTCACTCCAGTTACCAACCTGAGCAGCACCGTTCAGGCTGAATCCGCTTCAGGCAAATGAATGGCTGACTTGCCAAATATGGCCAGTGCGAACGTTTCTGCAGGCGGAGCATGCAACCCGACGGATTGCAATACGGCTCCCGTCAAGCTCAACTGAGATTTGTGGCCAGGCTCGAGAACCTCCTGACGGTGCGATAAAATAGCGGTAGGTGATGAAGCTCACCTCCAAACTGCCTCGGTGGCTGATGGCTTCTGCCGCATGACCGGGCGATGGAGGTTGAGGTGTCTACCGCGGCAGCGTTCTGCAGCGTCCTGTTTGAGCAGCCCCCAGGGCAGGGCCGAGCGCGACGCCCCCCCGATCTTCAGCGACCTGAACGTTGGCTAGGTCTTGACGGCTGTGGCCGCTGGCTAGGCCGACTATGGCCTGACGCATTTTCCCTAATTCGTCGGGTGATGTCCGGTGGATGCGATACGCGGGGGCGAATATCGCGAAAGGGGAAGTCGATGAACATCCTGGACGCCTTTGCCGACGGGACCGTGCGCGCTGACACGGCGACGCCGGGCGAGATAGCAGAGTTCGTCGCTGCGGCCGCGCTGCAAGCGGCCTCGCTGCACAACTCGCAGCCGTGGCGCTTCTACCACGCCGACCGCGAGTTCACGATCGTCGCGAACAACGAACGGCAGTTGAGGATCGCTGATCCTCTAGGCCGGGAAATGATGATGAGTTGCGGTGCCGCGCTCTTCAACGCCCGCGTGGCCATCCGTTACCTGAACTTCGTGCCGAAGGTACGGGTGCTGCCAGATGCTGACCTGCCCAACGAGGTTGCGCGGGTGACCTGGGACGAGCAGGTGCCATCGCTGAAGACCGACAAAGACCTGTTCGCCCAGATCACCAGGCGGCGGACGCATCGCGGCGGGTTCGATGCGGTACCGCTGCCCGCCACGCTCCTCGCGGCGCTTGGCGAAGCGGCGGCCGCGGAACAGGCGACGCTGACACTGCTGGCGGACGACCCGTTGCGGACCCGAGCGGTCGCCGCCGTCGTAGAGGCTGGGGACTGCGCTCTGCGGCTTGACGCCGCCCGGGCAAAGGAGGAGGCCAGGTGGGCACCGGGCCCAGCGAGTCACCGGCTGGACGGCGTCCTGCCAACTGCCTACCCGGCGGTTCCCGAGCGGACCGAGCCTTTCTTTCGGGCCCGCGACTACGCCCACGGCCATGGCTGGGGGCTCCCCGCTCATCAGGAGGACCCGATGGTGCGGTCGGCTGGTGTGGTGGGAGTGCTCAGCACGGCGGCCGACAAGCCGGCCGACTGGATCCATGCCGGTCAGGCGCTGCAGCGGGTGCTGCTTGCCGCCGCATGCTCCAACGTGGCAGCAGCAATGCACAGCCAGCCGCTGGAGGTACCGCTACTGCGCGGCTTCATGCGCGCCTGCCTCTGCGATGGCTCCTATCCGCAGATGGTGCTCAGGCTCGGCACGACCGATGAAAGAGCCGTCAGTGTGCGTCACCCGGCCGCCGACGTACTGTTCCCGGCACGCCCGACGCCCGACTGACACGCCCGGACCGACGCCGAACCTAACCCGCTCGAAAATCCGGCTGATGTGGAGGAGGCCTGCCGATGGACCTGGCAACCCGTTACCTGGGGCTTGAACTGCGGAACCCGGTGGTGGCATCGGCGTCAAACCTATCGAACACCGTCGACGGCGTCCGGCGGCTCGCCGACGCCGGCGTCGGCGCGGTTGTGCTCTACTCCCTGCTCGAGGAGCAACTTCGCCGGCAGGCGGACGAGAACGCAGAGCGGGCCCAGGCCGAGGCCGGGTCTGAGCGCTTCACTGAGTCGGCGCCGCGCTTCCCTGAGGCCGCCGACGAAGACAATGAACCGCGCCGCTACCTGAACCTCCTCGAGCGCGCCGCAGCCGCGGTAGACATCCCGGTAATCGCCAGCCTCAACGGCGTCACCCCCGGTTTGTGGACCGACTATGCCACCACCCTGGAGCAGGCAGGCGCCGCCGCGATCGAACTGAACGTCTACGACCTCCCAGGCGACGAGCTGTTCCCCGGACGCGACATCGAACTGCGCCACGTCGAGATCCTGACCACAATCAAGGCGGTGGCCACGATACCGGTGGCGGTGAAAATGAGCCCGTACTACAGCTCCATCGGCGAGATGGCGCTGCGACTGGATCAGGCAGGCGCCGACGGCCTCGTCTTGTTCCACCGCTTCATCCAGCCCGACATCGACCCCGACACCCTGACCGTTACCGTTAAACACAGCCTGTCCAGCGCGGTAGAGGCACGTCTGCCCCGGGCCTGGATCGCACTGCTGGCGGGCAGAGTAAGCGCCTCACTCGCCGCGACCACCGGGGTCGATGGCCCAGCCGACGTGGCCGCATACCTGCTCGCCGGCGCCGACGTGGTGATGACCGCGTCCGCGCTGCTCCGGTATGGCGTCGAGCACGTGGGCGCGCTGCTCGACGGACTGTCCAGCTGGATGGCCAGCAAGGGATTCACCTCCCTGGCTGATGTGCGCGGCCTGCTGTCGGTGCCAGCGGACACCGACCGGGAAGCCTACGAGCGCGCCAGCTATGTCACTGCACTTCGCGCCGCCAACATGACCTCACCCTCAGACTGGACCATTCCTCCCATCGGCCTATAGGCGAACCCACGGCCTGATGAACTGCGCTCCAGGGCGGCCAAAGGCGGCCCTGCGGCACCGCGTACAGCTCTGGCCAAGCAGTAGCGGGCGTCACCATTTTTTGTTCGCGGCAGCCGCTGGTGGCACGCGGGTGCTTCCGAAGATACGCCGATAAGAGTCCTCGCCATAGCTGGTCGGCAGCGGCTCACCGGGGACAAGTTTGAAGGTGCGCCGTCCGCCGGCTTCGCGCTCGGCGCGGAGGAAGAGCACGGTGCCCAGATGCTGCTCATAGAGGCCGTGGGCGAGGTCGTACATGTGGGTGACGAAGAAGACCTTGATCTGCTTGTCGAGCATCGCTCGGATGATCTGCCGTGCGATCTCGGAGCCCTCGCGCTCGTTAGTCGACGCGAATGACTCGTTGCACAGCAGGATCGAATGGGGAACGATCTGGTCCGCGATCTCGCTCATGCGGCTTAGTTCCTCGTCCAGCTTGCCACCCGTCATCGTCGCGTCCTCTTCTCGTTTGTAGTGCGTGAAGACGCCGGCGCAGATGCTGGCTCTAAAAGAGCTGGCGGCGACGAACATGCCGCTGTGCATCATCAGGTGGGCGAGGCCAAGGCCTCGCAGCAGTGTCGACTTGCCGCCCTGATTTGCGCCGGTGATCATCACGAGCGACTTGCGGTCGGCATCCATGTCGTTGCCAATGACGCGGTCCTCGATGTGGAGTGTCAGGCAGACGTCATACAGGCCGGCCGCGCTCAGAGCAGGCTTGTCTTCGGGGAGCGGCTCGGGGAAGCAGATGGATTCGCCCTTCTGCTCCAGCCTTTCCTGGAGGTTCAGGCAGCCGAGGTAGAAGGCGAGCTCCAGCCGGAGCATGCTGAAGAAGCTTCTGATGTGGTCGGCTGCCTGTGCGACCGCGTTGGCGAGGAGGTTGATCCCTCTTGCGCGCACCTCCTCCAGTGCCTTGAAGCCCGCCTCGTCGCGTGGCGCGATCGTGAAACTGTAGCTGGGGGCGCGATTAGCGAACGGAAGCCGCTCCGTCCAGCGCTGCTCACGCATTCTGCGCACGATATAGTCACGGCCCTTGTCGCCTTTGCCGAGCTTGGCGCTCTCAAGTAGGCCGTGGCTGAATGCCAGGTCGCGAAGTTGCTGCCCGACGGACTGAAGATACTCGTCGCTGAGTTCTTCCTTGAGCATTGCGAAGAAGCGCGTGAACCCTTCCGAACGGAACCCTTCCGCGTGCAGGTCCGCGATGTGCCGCAATCGTTTCAGGACATCGAGGTGCAGCGTTAGTACCCTTACCGACCGGTTGAGGATCGTTTCGGGCCTGTCGGTGGGCCAGAGCCCACCGTCGGCCTTTCTCTCGTTCTCGAGCGCCTCGATGGCGAGCTCGTACAGCTGGCGGACGATCGCGGACTGCTCGAGGCTGTCCGCGAGCACTCGCTGGCGGTACTTGATGCCATCGGCGTCGTGCAGGCCCGACAGTACTGCTCGCTTAGCCGTCTGGAACAGGAAGTCATCCCCGCCCGCCATTGCGCCCCAGAGCGTATTGAGTTCCAGGTCCTGTGCCAGGACATCGTCAGTTCCCGGCGGGGCGGCCGGGGCCGTCTGACGGTTGCGCTGGCGATCGCGCCAGACCCTGGTAAGCGCGAACAGGTCGCCGCTTATCATCGCGTCGAAGATCTCGTCGCGCAGCGCCGGTTTGACATCGAAATCGCGGTCCGGGTGCATCAGGAAGACTTTCATGACCCGATCCGTCCCACGAGGCGCTGATAGCTGAGGCCGTACTTGTCAGCGATCGCCCAGGCGTAGGCGCGCCCATCAGCGGGCTTGCGGATGACCTTGAACGTCCGCTCTGCCGGGTTGTCTGGCACGATCTGGCTCACCATGCTCACCGTCGCCTCACTGAGCGAGGCGATCTCGTCGACGAAGGTGACGTAGACGCCGAGGCAGCCAAGTTCCAGGATCTGCCGCATGACCGCGGTGCCGACGAACAGCGCGTCGCTAAGGCTCGTCGAGCTGAAACTTTCATTCATGATCATGACGCTGTTCGCGGTCGCCTGCAGGAGGATCTTGTGGACCCGGACGAGCTCATCGTCGAACTTCCCCCGAAGCGTCTCGATGTTCTCCTCTCTCTCGAAGTGGGTGAAGATCTGATCGGGCAGGAACAGCCGCACCTGGCGGCCGGGCACCGGCAGGCCCAGGCTGGCAAGATAGTGCAGCTGCCCGAATGTGCGCGCGAAGGTCGTCTTACCGCCATTGTTCGGCCCAGTGACGACGAAGACCCGCTCCGGCCCCGCGAGGCGGAAGTCGTTGCAGACGACGCTGCCGCCCTGCGGCACCAGCTTGTCGGCCAGCGCGATATCAAACGTCCCCTCGGCCGCGATCTCCTTCGAGCGAGCCGACACGTGCGGGTAGCACAACGACAGGCCCGCATCCCTCAGCCGTTCGGCCATCTCCATGTAGGCGAGATAGAACTGTGCCTCGCGATCGAATCTGCCGATTACCTCATCAAGGTAATCGCGGTGGCGGGCACAGAAATCCGCGCGAGCCCGAAACACATCCGGATACAGCTGGGCGACGCCATCGAGGATCCTGGCCTCGACGTGGTCCATCTCGGCGTAGTTAGGCAGTCTCGCCAGATGACTCTGCACCGCCCCCTGCTGAAACTTCGCGAACGTCTTCTCAACCTCAGCCCCGTAATCCGTCTCGCCCTCGTACGCGTTGACCGTCACCCGTGGCCCGTTGATCCGGACCCCGTACGTCACCCTCGCGAGCGCGGCTTTCAGTTCCTCGATCTCCGCCGCGAGGGATGTGAACGCCCCGGAGGCGGCGTATCCGGCAAGGTAGTCGCGCAGCGCCCGCAAGCCGCGCGAGCCCAGCGCGCGTTCGGCCAGGTCGGCCGCGAGCGACCCCACAGCTTGGCAGTAGATCTCGGTCGCATCCACGAACCAGGACTGCTTCTGCAGCTGGTAGTGGAGCTTCCCAGCCTGAGCCAGGTGCTCGCGCATCGACCGCATCGACCCGGCGAATCTCTTGATCGGCTCGAGCACGTCGGCTTTCTCCAGATCCCGCAGGATCTCGTGCCGGTAGCCCACGGCCGCCACTTGGTGCAAGGGCGCGAAGAAGAACGGCCTCAAGTTGTACTGTTCCCGGCCCACGGTCATCGAGTCCAGCACCTGATCAAGATTCAGGTCGACGAAAAAGTCGGGTTCGCCCAGCCCGTCAACGTCGCTTCTCGGGTGCTCGAAGAGGATGCTCTGAAACTGCCTGACATCCGGCTCCGCCGACGATTTCACGCTCTCAGACCCATCCTGCGCCGAGGGCACCGAGCCAAAACCAGAGAGGTCACCAGACACCGGCAGCTTCCACCAATTCCTACTCAGATAGAAGCCATCAGCCACTGTGGCGGTTTCGGCGGGCATTCATCGCCTCAGCTGAATTTTACCGCCGCCCCCTCGGCTGGCGGTAAGCCGCTACCGCGGAAGGCCTCCGGCGCCAGCCGCCGTCACAGCGCGGTCGACGAGTGCGTTGAGGTACAAGTCGGCGTTTCCAGCGGGGATGCGGCCATCGTCAGGGATGACGGCCATCAGCGCGTCGACGGTCGGCCTGAGCTCGGCCAGGCGGACGATTCGCGAGTCGTCTTCCGGGAGGTCCTGGACTTCGCGCAGCAACCGGACGCCTTCACGGATGGCGTCCCTGGTGCTGGGCCTGCCCGCCACCGGATCGCCCTCGTCGCGGGCTGCCTCGCCGAAGGCCATCCGTACGGTGCGGAGATGTACCTTCAGGCCTGCAACGAGGAGTTGCTTCATCTCGGCTGCCGTGAGGTATTCGGTCATGATGTGCTCGCGGCACGGTGTGATCTGACACCTCGGCGGCGGGCTGGCGGACCAGTATCGGGGAGTCCGACGTCTACGACGCGTTCCCGCAGCCGGCAGCTTTCGCGCAGGTGCCAGTCAACCGTTGCCACCTGCTGCGTGATGAGCCGATCCACTTCCTCGATGCGCGAGCGTAGCCACGCCGCTGACAGATCGTTACCGTCTTCTCGCCCCACGAGCTTCCGGCGCAGATCTTCCCGCCTGCCAGCGTTCGCCTGCGCAAGCTCACCGACCTGGATCGCAACCAGGCTGTGCACCCGCGCCTGGGCCAGGATCCGCTCCCGCTCACCCTGGCCGACGAGATCCGCGGCTTTAACCGCTGCGTACGGGCACGTATGCCTGCCTCGGCGCGGTGCGAATAGTCTTGCGCGTACCCATCGCAACACCCCGGCCGTGGTGGCAGCGATCATGCCCACCGGGGCGGCGGACCGCTCTGACTGCACCAGCCCTTTCCTGGCCTCAACCGTCATCGACACACCATCCTCTGGCCATCGACCTCTGCGGAGCAGAGGCCATTAGCCGCGGCGGCGGTTCAGGGGCAGTGCCCAGCCGGGAGCCTCATCCGGCATAAGACAGTGTATCGGTGCCGCACAGGGCGCATACCACTCGGAGCAGAGAGGTAGCGCCGATCAGCCCGGCTGGTATTCACGCCCTCGGGCGAACGCAGGTCGCCGGTTATGCTGTGAACGGCGGCGTTGTGCCGCACGGTGGTGGATCCCACTGACGTACCGCCATGCCGGTGACTACAGGATTGCCGAATGGCCGATGGGTCCTGCTTCCATGGAGAAGGAGGACTTTGATGGTGGCTCTCTTCGATGTCCGATGCTCGGTCGTGGTAGTGCACAGACACGCCGTCCTGCTTGTCCACCGGACGCATGACGGGCTGGATGACTGGGTGCTGCCCGGCGGAACCCCCCGCCAGGGTGAGAGCCTGATGGCGTGCGCTCGCCGTGAACTGTTCGAGGAAACCGGCGTGTCCGCAGATCCGTCTGAGGTGGCACTCGTTGCGGAGTCGACGTCGCCCCGATCGGGCCGTCGGCTGCTGGACGTAGTCTTTCATGCCGCCGAGCCCGTGATCGGCCGGGAGCGATGCCAGGAACCGGGGATGAGGCCGCAGTTCACCACGCGTGATCAGTTGCCGGGATTGACGCTTCATCCAAGGGTCGCCGGGCACCTGATCCGTTTGCTTGACTCTGGCTCCCACGGCCATGCGCCTTACGTGAACACTCCCTCCGAGGTTCCCTAACGAGGGTGGCAGCGCCCAAGACCAACGGAAGAGCGGCGGGTCAGGCCTCTGGCTGCTGGCCCGACAGCCTGTAGGTCTGCCTGTAGGTCTGCCATGACTGAGGGTCACCGAACTGGCTTAGCGGGCGTGGTGGCCCGCCGCCGTAGACTCTGCCGTCGACGAGCGCCACTGCCCGTTGCCAGGGCGCCATCTCGCGTCCGAGCGGCTCGTCCCGGTGCGCCCAGGCCTGCATCCGGAACGCGTGTCCAAGATCGGCCAACACTGATTCCGTGCTGAGGGCTGCCGTCCGCACGAAGGGAGTGGCGCCGCCCGGGTCACGGCGGCGCAGCGCCAGCACGTGCCGCAGGCATAGCACGGGCTGGTGCCCGGGCACGCTGGCCGCGTGCCGAGCCCGAACATCCTGGCCCATGATGTCGACGACCGGGCACGCCAGGCATTCGGCTTGACCCCCACCGCCGCGCATCCAGCCATGCCGGGCAGTTCGCCTCCGGAAGGCGCTGCCCAGGCTCGCCGCCGACGTCAGGCTGACCAGCCACGTCTCGGCACGCTCGCTCTCAAGGCCGAGCAGCCGCATCCCGACCGGGTCGGTGCACGCGTCGCGCAGGTGTGCCGGACACAGGCTTGGCGATGGCTCGCTCACCGCCCAGTCGACGGCCGCACACCGCTCCACCGCATCCCGTTCCCGCAGGCACGCTGTGTGGCAAGCCGCGCACACGTTTTCGGCCGGCGTGGCGCGTGCAGCGGCGGGGAGCGAGGCGCGCAGTCGAGCGCGGGCATCCGCGTCAGGGTCGCGTTCCCCGACGAGCACCGCGGGAGCCGGCGATCCGGCGGATAGGCGGGAGATCATGTCGTGAGCTAGCCAGGCGGCCAGCTTGCGCCCGGCGCGCGGCGCTGCGGCGCGCAGGTGCGGCAAGCACAAGCCATGACTGTCGCGATAGCGGTCGCGGACATCCGCCTCGCCCAGGCCGGCCAGAAGCGTCTCCAGCGCTCGATCGCTCGCCTCGGCATCGCGGGCGCACGGCAGGCAGCCCCCAGAGGGCGACATCCCGCCAGCCAGGAACTGGGCTGCCGCTCGGAGTAGGTACGTGTACAGGGCGGTCATCCTGCCTGCTGCACCCGGCTGGCCAAGCATTCCCCTGGTGTGCCGCGGACAGAAGCCGAGCGATCGACACATTCGGGTGATCATGTCCGCGTCGGCGTGTGACTCAAGCGCGAACCAGCTGAGAAACCGGTCGTTCGCCTCGGCGACGTACCGGCACACCGGGCAGCCATCCGGGCGCATCAGGTCCTCGGCGCCGAACAGGGCGAGGTGCGACGGGCCGGACGGGAGGGGGGTGGCGCTCGGCACGGTCTTCAGATCCCGTTCGCTGCCTGGGTCGCTGCTGCGGCCGGGATGCCGGGCCCGTCCTCATCCAGCCATCCGCCGAGCTGGTAGTAAAGGTCTTCCCCGAAGCTGGTCGGCAGCGGCTCTTTCACGGCGAGCTTGTAGTTACGGCGCCCATCGGGCTCGCGTTCGGCTCTGAGGAAGAGGGTGGAGTCCGGCTGCTCGCGCCTGAACCGCTCGGCGAACTCGAACCGGTGGGTGACGAAGAAAACCGTGATCTGTGCTTCCAGCAGCGCGCGGACGATCTGGTGGCCGATCTCGGATCCCTCACGCTCGTTGGTCCCGGCGAAGGACTCGTTGAACAGCATCAGGCAGTGCGGCCCGATCTCGTCGGCGACCGTGCTCATGCGCCTGAGTTCTTCGTCGAGCCGCCCGCTGGTCATGCTGGGATCTTCCTCCCGGATGAAGTGCGTGAAGATCCCGCGGCTGACGTTTGCCTGGTAGGACTGGGCGGTGACGAACAGCCCGCACTGCATCATGATCTGGGCCAAGCCCACGCTGCGCAGGAACGTGGACTTCCCGCCCGAGTTGGCGCCGGTGATGATGAACAGCGATTTCCCGTCGGCCTGAACGTCGTTGCCGACGACCGCGCCTTCCGACCGCAGGGCGAGGCAGGGATCGCGCAGGTCGGTGCACACAAGCTTCGGCGGTGACTCCGGCTGTGGCGAAGGGACCGTGACCGGCACTGCCCTGGCAGCTAGCCGGTCGGCGAGGTTGAGGCACCCAACGTAGAAGCCCAGCTCCGCCCGCAGCATGGTGAAGTAGCTCTTGATGTGGTCGGCGGACTGGCCGGCCGCGTTGGCGACGAGGTTGAGCCCACGGCTGGCGAGGTCCTCCACGATCTGGCCTCCCGACTCGTCGCGGGGCGGGATCGTGAAGGAGTAAGAAGCACGTGGGCCGATGCCTAGCCTTTCCCTCCACCACGGCCGCGTGTCCCGGGGATCGCGGAGGACGAAGTTGATCCCGCTGTTGTCCCACCCGAGCTCGGCGCTGATGAGTTCGCCCGAACGAAAGCGCAGCTGTTTCAGGTGGTGGCCGATCTCGTCGAAGTACTCGTCGTCCAGCTCCCGCTGCAGCGTGGCACAGAGCGCCCGCATCCCGTCGGAGCTGAACCTCGCGCCGTGATCGTCCACCAGCTGCCGGAGCTGCTTGAGGCGCGCCACGTAAGCCTCGAGATGGCTGACCGCGCCCCAGAGGTTGGACGACGGGCTCTGGTACGAGCCGCCGTAACTTCCGAATATGCCTCGCTTGTCCTCCAGTGCAGCCACCGCCACGGCGTACATCTGCCGGATAACTTCGGGCGCGGCGAGGCAGTCTGCAAGGACCCGCTGCCGGTAGCGGATGTCCTCCGGGTCGGTCAGACAGGCGAGCACCACCCTTCTGGACACGTCAAGAAGCAACCGGTCACCGGCGGCCATCGCGTAAAGCAGCGTGGTCAGTTCCAGGTCCTGGGTCAGATCCTCGTGCCCGGGAGGCAGGTCCGCGCCGAAGTCAAAGTCCTGAGCCCGGTGGAGAAGATAAACCTTCACGACGCGACCCGTCCGCGCAGCCGCTCGTAGGTGAGACTGTATTTCTCGGCGATCGCTAGCGCGTGGGCCAAGCCGTCCGCTGGCTTCCTTACTACCTTGTAGGTGCGCTCAGCCGGGTTCTCAGGCACGATCGTGCTCATCATGCTTACGACGGAATCCCCCATCGACGCCAGCTCATCCACAAACGTGACGTAGACGCAGAGCGCATCGAGCTGCATGACCTTCGTCATCAGCTTTGATCCCAGGAATCGGGCGTCGTGCAGGGTCGTGGAGCTGAAGATCTCGTTCATGATCACGATGCTCGCGGAAGTGGCATGACGCAGGATGTCGCCGATCCGCACCAGGTCGTCCTCGAGCTTGCCGCTCATCTTGGTCAGATCCTCTTCCCTGGCGAAATGAGTAAAGAGCTGGTCGAAGAGGAACAGGCGAGCCGAGTTGCCCGGCACCGGGCAGCCTACGCTTCCCAGGTAGTGGATCTGGCCGAAGGCCCGGGCAAAGGTGGTCTTGCCCCCTTGATTGGGCCCGGTCACGACGAAGATTCGCTCGCGGCCCTGCAGATGGAACTCGTTGGTGACCACCGGGTTGCCATCGGCGACGAGCTTGTCCGCCAGGGCCATGTCGAAGCTGTCGACGGCCAGCACGTCCTTCGAGTCGGCAGAGACCTCGGGGTAGCAAAAATGCAGTCCAGCGGAGCGAAGGGGCGCGATGTGGTCAAGGTATGCGATGAAAAACTGGAGTTCTTGGTCGGCGTGTCGGACTCCGTCATCCAAGAACGCGGTATGCCGACCGCAGTAGTCGTCTAGGGCCGCGAACTCCTCTGGGAAAAGCCGGGCCACAAGATCAACAATCTGAGCGGCGACGTGGTTCATCCCGGGCCACATTCGGTAGCGCACTCGATAGTCCGCGACGGCGCCCTGCTTGAAACGCTCGAAGGTCTTGAGCACTTCGGCGCTGTAGTCGGCTTCGTCCTGGTACCGGCTCACGTCGACCCGGCTGCCTCGGATGCGAGTGCAGTAACGGATTCGCCCGAGGGCCTCCTTGCAATTCCGGGTCTCGCTCGCCAGCGCGGTGAAGCCATGCGAGGACACGTAGGAAGCCAGGTAATCGCGAAACGCCAGCAGGCCACGAGAACTGATCCGCGCCGAGGCAAGCTGCCCGGCGAGAGACTGCACGGCGTCGCAGTAGATGGACGCTGCGTCCAGGAACCAGCCTTCCCTGTGGTAGCGGTGCTGGATTTTCGCCAGCTGATTCAGGTGGACCCGCACCTTGCTCATGAGACTGGTGAAATCCGAGATATGGCTGAACAGCGCGGGATCCTCTAGGTCCTGAAAGACCTCCTGACGGTAGCGCACGGTTTCGGCGTCGCGAAGATGGCCATACATGACCGCGGTGATCAGCTCGCTCTGCTCGCGCTTGTCGGCGATAGCCTGCACGATCTGGTCGAGGTTCAGATCCCGCGCGAAGGAGCGATCTTGTTCGTTCACCCGCCGCCCGGGATCCTCGTGCCCGGAACGGTGGGCCTCTGCCGCCTGTCCGAACAACAAGCAGGGGTGGGCGTGCCGGTCGCCCCCCGGCTCTGACTCCTGTGCTCGCGGCGCCATGGCGTGCCCTCCTGCGTACCGGTTGTCAGCCAGTCAGCAGGAGCCATCAGCCACTATGGCAAACCCGGCGAGCTCCATCGCCTTTACTCCAATTCTATCGTTCCCTGCCGTAGCCTCAATCCACGTCCCGCTCGTGAGGCCGTGGCGATGCGCGGGCTCATGCCGCTTCGACCCCGTCGGAGTCGCGTTCCGGCTCACCGCCATCTGGCACTCGAGCAGCGTCAGTGCGTTCACTACGGAGCAATCGGTCGCCCGTGAACCACTCAGGGTCTAATGTCGTTAATGCACTGTAGAGAGCCTTCTGTGCGGATACGGGTGGTTGCTATGGCAGGTGGCGCAGGCGGGGGGTTCGAGGTCGACTACGCCCTGCTCGGCGAGGCCGCTGAGGGCATCAACGGCGTGATCTCGCAGCTGTCGGACCTGGGCATAGTGGAAACCGGTGAGGAGGGCCGCGGGTTCGCCCTGCTGGACATGGACTCCGAGGGTCTCGGCGTCCCCTCGCTGATGAGCGCGTTCTCGGGGTTCACCGGCCGGTGGTCGTGGGGCGTGCGCACCCTGGTGCAGGACGGGAACCAGTTCGCGCAGCGCCTCGGGCTGGCCGCCGGGGTGTACGCGGACACCGAGCGCTACCTGTCGGGCGTGATCAAGGTCGCGGTCAACGCGGCGTGGGGCGACCCGCATCTGTCCAACCAGCAGGTGGAAAACGAGTCCTACGGCTCGATCTTCTCGGCGTGGAAGCCGTCGACGGCGCTGACGTCGCAGGAGCGGCAGGAGATGGACCAGATCAACTCCAGCGAGGTCAAGGACATCGAGGGTGGCCCGTGGTGGCTGCAGGCGGCGAAGACCGCCGGCAAGCACCTGGGCTGAGCCGTCAAGGGGACGGCGCCCTCAGGCGGGGAGGTCTCTGCTATGAGCTGGTGGAGTTCGCTGCGGCACGACGTCGCAGACGTGGTCACGGCGCCCACCCAGGGCCTCGCGTCGGTGCTGCGCGACGTGGGGGCGACCGGGCTGGCCAACGACATCAGCGGCTTCGACAGCCAGGTGAGCTCGTTCATCGGGGGTGCGCAGCCGGAACTGCAGCTCGGCCAGACCGACGACCCGGCCCAGCTGATCCACGGCGACCCGCAGCAGGTCAGCGACGCGGCGAACAGGCTCAGGGCGTTCTCCACCGCGTTCGGCCAGGTCTCCGCCGGGCTGGCGGGCGTCGACGTCGAGCACTGGCAGGGTACGGCGGCGGACGCCTTCCGGGCGAAGTACGCCCCGCAGCCGAAACGATGGTCGGACGCCGGCGGAGTGACGCGCTACGAGCACGACGAGCGCGGCGGCCTCACCGCGATTATCGACCCGCTGGGCGCGGTGACCCGGGTCGAATGCTCTGAGGCGGGACTCCCGATGGTCCTGACCGACCCAGCGGGTGGCGTCACCCGCCTTGAACGCGACGCGTTCGGGCGGGTCGCCTCCGTCGCGGATCCGGTCGGCGGGGTGACCCGGCTCGGCTGGACGATCGAGGGCAAGCTGGCGTGGCGTACGTCAGCAGCGGGCGGCACGGAAGTCTGGGCCCACGACGGTGAAGGCAACCTGACCTCCTACACCGACGCCGACGGCCGGGTCACCCGCACCGAGTACAGCCACCTCGACCTGCCCGCAGCGCAGACCGGGCCGGACGGCGGCCGCATGGAGTTCCGGTACGACACCGGGATGCGCCTGACCACCGTCATCAATCCCGACGGCCTGACCTGGAGGTACGAGTACGACGCGGCCGGGCGGCTGACAGCCGAGGCCGACTTCAACGGCCGGACGCTGCATTATGAGCGCGACGCGGCCGGGCGCCTGGCGGCGCGCACGAACGGCGCCGGGCAGACCGTCCACTACCGTCGCGACCTTTCGGGCAACGTGATCGAGCAGCGCACCGACGCCGGCCTGGCCACGTTCGCCTACGACCCGGCCGGCCGGCTGCTGCGCGCCGTCAACGCGGACGCCACGCTCGAGTACACCTACGACGTGCTCGGCAGGGTTCTGAGCGAGACCTGCAATGGCCAGCCGGTGGTCAGCAGCTACGACCTGGCCGGGCAGCGTGTCGGGCGGCGTAGTCCGGCGGGTGTGGACAGCGCCTGGGCCTTTGACCCGGCTGGGCGCGCCGAGTCACTGCTCACCGCCGGGCACACGCTCGCTTTCCAGCATGACGAGGCTGGGCGTGAGATCCGGCGCGGTATCGGCGACGCGGCCACGCTCACCCAGCGCTGGGACGCCGACCACCGGCTGACGGCGCAGTCGGTGTGGAACACGGCCGGCCAGGCCCAGCCGGGCGGGCCGGTCCAGTACCGCGCGTATACCTACAGCCAGGCGAGCGACGTGCTCGCGATAGCCGACCACCTGACCGGCGACCGCCGCTTCGACATGGACCCAGTCGGGCGGATCACCGCCGTCCACGGTCAGCAGTGGACGGAGCGCTACCGGTACGACGCCACCGGCAATCTCACGGGCGCAAGCGTCCCGGCTCCAGGGGGCGATGCTGTCGGGACCCTTAGCTACTCCGGAACGCTGATCCGGCACGCCGGGCAGTACAGCTACACCCACGACGGCCAGGGCCGCATCACGACCCGGCGGTCCAAGAGCCTGTCCGGCAAGGTCAGGACGTGGACCTTCGCGTGGGACGTCGAGGACCGCCTGACCGAGGCCGTGACCCCCGATGGCCATCACTGGCGATATCGCTACGACCCGATCGGCCGCCGTATCGCCAAGGAGCACTACGCCGAAGACGGCACTACCCTCCTCGAGACGACCTCCTTCGCCTGGGACGGCCCAGTCCTGATCGAGCAGGCCAGTGAACGTCCCGGTGAGCCGCCGCGCACCACCACCTGGGACTACGATCCTGGCTCCTTCACGCCCCTGACCCAGACCGAACGCACGGAGCCTGGCGATGCTACGCAGGCCGAGGTCGACCAGCGCTTCTACGCGATCATCACCGACCTGATCGGCACGCCATCCGAGCTCATCGGTCCCGGCGGAGACCTGGCCGGCCACCAGCTGCACACCCTCTGGGGCACGACCACCTGGGCATCCGGCGGCGCCTCGACGCCGCTGCGGTTCCCCGGCCAGTACGCCGACCCCGAAACCGGCCTGCACTACAACAACCACCGCTACTACGACCCAGTGACCGGGGCCTACCTCACCCCCGACCCGCTCGGCCTGGCGCCGGCTTCGAACCCGTACGCCTACGTCCCCAACCCCACCGTCCTGGCCGACCCGCTGGGGCTGATGGCTTACGCGAAAGGAAACCCAGCTAATCCAGATAGCCCAGTCGGTAAAATATTTGATGACCGAGGTGTTCAGGCAAGGATCTACTCCAACGATCACGCGCCGCCTCATGCCCACATAGAAGGCGGCGGCCCCGAGACTAGAATAGGTCAGAATGAAAGCCATTGGCAGGAGATCCGGAGCTGACTCCGAAGCAGGCGAAAGTCGTAGAAGCACATCTACCCGAAATACGCAAGGCTATACGGGAATACATGCGATGGTATCGAAGGCAAGCGAAGCCGTGACCCTTTCGGAAGATCTTAGGAGGATCAGCGAGGATACGGGTTTGGCTGACCAAGATGTCGACTCGCTAGTAAGCGATGAGCATGTGCGTTACGAGTTCTACGTCAAGGCCTTTGCTCTGGCCCCACCACCTGACGATCGCTCCCTCCTGCGTGTCGTCCTTCGTGATCCCGACCATCCGATGGGAGAGGCAGCTGCCGTTGAATTTGTCGGACGGCAAGCTCAACAACATACCTCTTACCAAGCCTTTGTTTCATGGGCGGCTGGTGTCTCTGACATCACTCGGAGCCGGGTCTTCCTGTCCAGGCGTATCCAGGAATGGTCAAATTTCAAACAGATTATGGAGACGGGCCACCTTAGCTCAGATTCCTTGAACCAGTTCTCTGATTGGCTGCAGCGGAAGCTCTCCGAAGAAGCCGATTCTCCTGAGGTTCTTGCTACACTTGCCGAATTCGGGCGAACGAAGCGCATTCGCAATGCCGCTAAACAGCATTTGACAACGGAGACCTAAGGCTACCAAGGTAAACATTCAGGTGGGTTGCGTTGAGTGATCGCGGGCGGGCAGGGCGAGGTCCGGGGATCCGGAGGACGGACTGCGGGGTAACTGGCCTGAATTCCTACGATTAAACGCCTGCCAGGTGCTCAGCAATGCGCCGCGCCGCGTCGGCTGGCGAGCTGGTGCTTACGTCAATCTTGACCGTGTCAAGCTCATCATAGAGCGGTATTCGAGCCACGCTGCGTTCCGTAATGTCAGCGCTCCGCTTGCCTGCGGCTACGTCGTGGCTTAGTCTTTCGACTAGCGCCTTTTCGGTGCTGACTAGCGAAAAGCAATGGGTGGTGCAGCCATCCAGGTTCAGCACATTTATAAGGTCATCCAATATGTGCTGCTCGTGTAGTACCCAGCAGAAAATAACATTCTCAAATTCCGTGCACGCGAGGAAGCCGTTAAGCAGGTGGGCGATGTTGCTATTGACCATCGCTTTGGTTTCTTCTGTCACGACAAACGGGCGCATGTCCCAGCACCAGTCGCCGTCAAGGAATACGTTTTTGGGGAGTATTTTCTGTAGTTCACGGCAGGTCGTGGTTTTGCCGACACCCGCCGTGCCGCCTACGATTATAAGGTTTTTCACTAGGCTGATTATCGCACAGTGAATTACGCATAGCTATTGGTTTACTTGCTGTCATAGGGCCCCGCGACCTAACTCGTAGCATGAAGGCTGATCCCGAAGTGATCGACTGGGGCTTCGCCGAGTATCCCGAGTAGAGGCACTCGAATCGTCGGCCGGATGCGGCCTGTCATTCAGATGGGAAGGCGCGCTGGACCGATGTTATAGAACGATGCCATGAAGCGCGCTTCTGGCCTCGCGACAGTGAGCCTCGCGACAGTGAGAGCGTTCGGGAGCGTGTGGCGAGACACAGCCCCCGGTTAATTGGCGACGCCATGGTCTGACACGCTGGGCCCATGGCCAGCAATACCACTAGGCAGTTGATCTTGCTCAGGCACGCAAAGTCCGCCTGGCCCGACGATGTCCCTGATCATGAGCGGCCACTGGCGCCTCGCGGCCGCCGTGATGCGCCCGCCGCAGGCCGTTGGCTGCGCAAGTCTGGCCATGTTCCCGACAGGGTGCTGTGTTCGACGGCTAGGCGCGCCCGCGAGACCTGGCAGCTTGCCGAGGAGAAACTGGACGCTCACCCAGCGACCGTGTTGGAGGACCGGGTCTACGGTGCGTCCGTCGCGGATCTGCTCGATCTGGCGCGCCAGACGCCAGCGGACGTCGGTACCTTGGCGATCGTCGGGCACGACCCAGCCATGCGAGGTCTGACGCTGGAGCTGGCCGCGCAGCACCCCGGCGATGCTGAAGCGGAGGCACTCGGCCGGGTACGGACCAAGTACCCGACGGCCGCGATCGCTGTCCTTTTGTTCTCGGGCGATTGGGCGGAGCTGAGCCTTGGCCAGGCTCATCTGGGCGAGTTCGTGGTGCCCGACGACTTCCACGCCGGGCACGGCAGGCAGCGCTGACCGAGCGCTTCGCGGAAGCGATCTGGCTGTCTCAGCACTGACGAAGAGACCACGGCTGACCTGCAGCTTCATCTGGAGATCGCTGCCTCGGCGTGCTAGCAGCGACCTGACGTAACGGATTGGGGCGACACGGGCCTCAACTGATCGAAAATCGCGGCGCGGGTGGCGTCGAAGTAATACTGTGCTCGCGTGCACCTGGCTCGCTCGTCAGCTCGTGCGACACGGGACACTCTGGCGTGGCTTGATCTCGTTTGGCGTCGGCGCCCGCTCCGCGACCCAGCCGAGACTCCATAACCGTTGACCGACTAAGCAGCGCTCGGTGGCCAAACGTCGCAGCCCGTTATCGCGAGGCCAATCGCCGGGCGGAATCCGAGGGCAGATGCGGCTGGGCAGGATGGTTCCGTTTAGCTTGCGGTACGGCGTCTACTACAGATCCCGCGGCGCGAGTGCCGCCGAGATAGCGATGGCTTCGTGGTATAAGAGCTCCGCGTCCAGCTACAACGGCAATTGTGTAGAAGTTTCGCATCTTCAGGATGGCCGTGTCGCTGTCAGGGACACTAAAGACAGGGCGTTCGGCCCGGCCCTCATCTTTACACGGCCAGAGTGGGATGCGTTTTTGGCGGGCGCCAAGAACGGTGAGTTCGACTCCGCCTGATTCCGATGCTGTCGGTTAGCCCCACTCTTCTGCTGCGGCCCTGATCATCTCGCGCGACTCGTCCAGGCCCAGCGAGCTCTCTTCAAGAGCCCGGAATGCCACGCCGTACCTATAGGTATCGTCTTGGTCGTCTACCTGGTCCGTTCCGGTCAAGTGCTCAAATGTGACAATGTCGCTGAGCGGAACGGCATGAAGCTGAGGAAATTTCATATAGGTGAATGCCCCGGTGGTTACCGGAGGATCGTTCTTCAGCGGAAGAACACGCACTCTTATGTTGGGCAGGCGCGAGACCTCAACGATGTGCTCGAGCTGCGCCCGCATGACCGAAGCTTCTCCCAGCTTGCGGTGCAGGACTGACTCGTCCATCACGACGGACAGCTGCAGCGGAGGCTCCCGCTGCAGAACCTGCTGGCGCAGGCGCCGGGCCTCCACCCGGCGCTCAACCTCACTCGGCGGCACGGTGAACATGGAGTGCCAGCCGAGCATCACCGCCCGCGCGTAGGCCTCTGTCTGGAGCAGCCCGGGGACGATCTGCGGTTCCCAGTTCCACACGGACTCGGCCTCGGCTTCGACGTTGAGGAACTCGGCATGTTCACCGGGCAGGCGGGCGCTGATCGCCTTGAGCCTGCCGGAGGGTTGTGATTCCTCGGCCAGCGCCAGCAGTTCCTCGCGACGCTGCGGGTCGACCCGGTAGAGGTCGAGGAGACGTCGAAGGTCCCCGCGCTTGACCCCGCTCTGGCCGCGCTCGAGTCTGCTGATCTTCGACGTGGACCACTCGAGGCGGCGCGCCACTTCCTCGCCTATGAAACCGGCACGCTCGCGAAGCCGGCGCAGTTCGGCGGCTAGCCGCCGGCGACGGACGTTCGGGCTGCCGTAACCGGTCACCCGCTCGGCTCCTTTTGGGATCTAGGGATCCCAGCCCACTGTGACTCGGTATGAGCCTAGAGGCGGAAGAGGTGTCTTGAGAAGGCCATCAGGAGAATTCCCGGTGCAATTCCCGCCGGGTGTTGCGATCTTACCCGTTATGCCGTGTACTCAAAGAGAGGCCAATCGTCATCGTGGGGGCGGCGGGCCGGGAGGCTAGGCATGATCGGCTTGTGGGGGTTCCAGATCGTGGAACCGCCGCGTGCCTCTTCTGGATCGGCCTGCATTCAGCGCTCGCTCGGGGCCAGGAATCGCGCGCAGTCGGCGTGCATCGAACCCCCGCGGCGTTCACGATCTCCCCCGTGCCGGGGGAAAGATGAACGGCCCCAGACACGGCGCTGGGCCGACGGGTGCCACCGCCAGCCCAGGCAAACCAATCTCCACCCGAATCGACTACGGAACGGAGTCAGTTGTGACTTCACACATTACCTCGGCTCGCGCTCAATGCAAGAGCCCTGTCAGCCGTTCTAGCTGCGGGATTGCACCGACGGATGGAG
>Ga0335075_10004826_pt1 | contig 21014 bp, 17 predicted proteins | sample Lox_Sample_24_FD_206723 | JGI IMG/M metagenome (GOLD analysis project Ga0335075, IMG submission 206723) | Soil microbial communities from Loxahatchee National Wildlife Refuge, Florida, United States - Lox_Sample_2.4 | ecosystem: Environmental > Terrestrial > Soil > Wetlands | place: USA...
GTCGCCGCGGTACGCGCGGTTCGGCTGGTGCTCCGCGCGGCTTGACGACGTGGTCAACTGGGCGCCGGCCCGGCTGACCGGCCTGCTGACCGTGGCGCTCTCGCCGGCCGTGGGCGGGAGCCCAACTGCGGCGTGGCGGGTGATGCGGCGCTACGGCGCACAGCATCCGAGCCCGAACGCGGGCTGGTGCGAGGCCGCGTTCGCCGGCGCACTCGGCGTCCAGCTCGGCGGGACCAACGCCTACGCCGGAGCGACCGAGCACCGGCCGGTACTCGGCGACGGGCGCCCGCCGGAGCCAGACGACATCCGCCGTGCGGTCCGGCTATGCCGCCTGGTTACGATCGCTACGACGGTTGCGGCGGCTGGTGTGGCTGGGATGGGTGCGGCGATCGGGGAAAGGACATCATGAGAGGCACGCTTCTGGTCGCGGGGACTACGTCAGATGCGGGCAAGAGCGTGCTCACCGCGGGCCTGTGCCGCTGGCTAGCCAGGCAGGGCATACGCGTTGCGCCGTTCAAGGCGCAGAACATGTCGCTGAACTCGTTCGTCACCACCGACGGCGCGGAGATCGGCCGGGCGCAGGCCATGCAGGCCGTCGCGGCGGGTGTCGAGCCCGACGCGCGGATGAACCCGGTGCTGCTCAAGCCGGGCAGCGACCGGCGCAGCCAGGTGATCGTGCTCGGCAGCCCGGTGGGGGAGGTGGACGCGGTCGAGTACCGGGAACACGCGTCCCGCCTGCTGGATGTCGCCGTGGACAGCCTGGCCCAGCTGCGGAACGAATACGACGTGGTGATCTGCGAGGGAGCGGGCAGCCCGGCCGAGATCAACCTGCGCGCCACCGACATCGCCAACATGGGGCTGGCCCGGGCCGCCGACCTGCCGGTGATCGTGGTGGGCGACATCGACCGGGGCGGGGTGTTCGCCGCCCTGCACGGCACCCTCGCGCTGCTGGAACCGGCCGACCAGGCGCTCGTCGCCGGGTTCGTGATCAACAAGTTCCGCGGTGCCCCTGAGCTCCTCGAGCCCGGGGTCCGGATGCTGCGTGAACTCACCGGACGCGGCGTGCTCGGGGTCATTCCCTGGACTGACGGCCTGTGGCTCGACGTGGAGGATTCGCTGGCGCTGGCCACCGGAGGCCCGGCCGCAGCGGGCGCTCCGCTCGGCAGCGACGTGCTGCGGGTCAGCGTGGTGCGGCTGCCGCGGATCAGCAACTTCACCGACATCGACGCTCTCGCCGCCGAGCCCGGTGTCCTGGTCAGGTTCGCCGCCGGGCCGGCCGAGCTGGCCGATGCCGACCTCGTCGTGCTGCCCGGCTCCCGGGCCACCATCGCGGACCTGGCCTGGCTGCGCGATCAGGGCATCGCCGAGGTGATCGAGGCCCGCGCGGCCAAGGGGCTGCCGGTGCTCGGGATCTGCGGCGGCTACCAGATGCTCGGCCGCGAGATCGAGGACGAGGTGGAATCCGGCGCGGGCCGGGTAGCCGGGCTCGGGCTGCTCCCGTCCCGGACCCAGTTCGGGGAGAAGAAGCAGCTGGGCCGGCCGGCCGGCCAGGCCTACGGCGCGGACGTGGCCGGGTACGAGATCCATCACGGGATCGCCACGCCCGAGCCGGGGGCGGAGACGTTCCTGGACGGCTGCCGGGTCGGCGCGGTCTGGGGAACCAGCTGGCACGGCACGCTGGAGAACGACGCGTTCCGGCGCGCGTTCCTGGCCGAGGCCGCCGCGCTGGCCGGACGGGACTTCACGGTGTCGCCGGACACCGAATTCGCCGCGGTGCGGCAGGCGCGGCTGGACGTCCTCGGCGACCTGGTGGCCGAGCATCTGGATACCGAAGGACTGGCCCGCCTCATCGGCGAGGGACCGCCGCCCGAGCTGCCGGTCATCCCCCCGGCCGGGCGCCGGCCATGAAGCGGAGGTCGGCAATGAAGTGGACAGGCCCCGACGGCTACTGGGCCAGCGACGACCACGAACTGATCGATGTCGACCGGGTGCACGCCTGGATCAGCGGTGAGAGCTACTGGGCGGAAGGCCGGCGCCGCGAGGTGATGGCCAGGGCCCTTGAGACCTCGCTGGTGATCGGCCTCTACTCGGCCGATGGAACACAGGTCGGCGTGGCCAGGCTGGTCACCGACTACGCCACCTTCGCCTGGCTGTGCGACGTGTTCGTCGATACTGCCCATCGCGGGCGCGGGCTCGGCATGTTCCTGGTCGACACCGCCGTCGGTCATCCCGATGTGCGGGGGCTGCGCCAGGTCCTGGTCGCCGAGCCAGGGCGCAGCCTGTACGCCAGGTACGGCTTCGGCCCGCTGGCCCGGCCGGAACGGTGGATGGAGCGTCCCGGCCTGGCGCCGTGAGAGCAAACCAGACCAGGACGTGAACGGTCAGATTGAATCCAGATAAATCCTCTATAAAGGCGTATCGTTCACTCCGGGGAAAGATTGCGGGGGTTCGGGGACTCCGGGCTCACCACACGGTTCGCCGCAAGGGAGCGACGCTATGCAGACCGTCTGCCGGAAGCCAGGGATAAGCGCATTAGTGCTGCTGGTCGCGTCGGCGGTGACCGCGTTCATGGTCATCGCACCAGGCGGTGCCGCGATCGCCGCCAGCGCGAAGTGGACCATCCAGGCCTCACCTAACGTCACGGTGCCTGGCGGGCAGATCGAATCGGTGTCCTGCGCCTCCGCTGACGCGTGTACCGCCGTCGGCAACTACCTCAGCACGTCCGGGATCACCGACGCGCTGGCCGAAACGTGGAACGGCAAGGCCTGGCACAAGGAAGCGATACCCGAGCCGCCCGGCGACACCGTCCCTGCGGTTGACCCGGACCTGACCGGGGCGTCGTGCCCGTCGGCGGGCTTCTGCGAGGCGGTCGGCGGCTACCAGAGCGGCACAACGGGGATCATTCTCGCCGAGACATGGGACGGGACCTCGTGGGCGCTGCAGTCCGTGCCGGCCCCAGCCGGCTCCACGTCGGCCACGCTGCACCAGGTGTCGTGCACATCGGCGACGTTCTGCGAGGCCGTGGGCTCAGAAGCCACCGCATCGGCCGCGGCGGCGCCGTTCGCCGAGATATGGAACGGAACCGCGTGGACACCCCAGTCCGCCCCAAGCCCGGCCGGTGCGACGATCGCCATACTGGGCTCGGTGTCGTGCGCCTCGGCGACGTTCTGCGAGGCCGAGGGCGGCGGCAGCACGCCGTTCGCTGACGCCTGGGATGGGACGTCGTGGCAGCTGCAGTCCCTTCCAGCGGGCGTCACCCTCGGCCCGCTGTCGTGCCCGTCGGCGGATTTCTGCGAGTCGGTCAGCGGCAGCGCCGCCGCGGTCTGGAACGGCACCACCTGGACCGCGCAGACCGTCCCGGCTCTCACCGGGTACGTCACCGGCCTCAGCGCCGTGTCCTGCATCTCGGCGATGTTCTGCGAGGCGGTGGGCTCTTACAGCAATGGCTCGGGCCCGTACTACGCCCTGGCCGCGGTGTGGGACGGGACCGCGTGGACCCTGCAGTCCGCCCCGAGCCCGGCCGGCGCGTACCAGACCAGCCTCAACGGGGTGTCCTGCGCCGCCGGCGTGTGCGCGGCCGTGGGCAACTACGTGCAGACCGCCCAGTCCCAGCCGGCGGCGCTGGCCGAGGGGTGGAACGGCAGTTCCTGGACGATCCAGCATCCGGTCAGGCCCGCTGAGGCCGTGGCCAATTCCCTTAACGCGGTGTCCTGTACTTCGGCGAAATTCTGTGAGGCGGTGGGCACCGCGACGGACAGCTCGGGCAACGCCATCAGCCTGGCCGAACGATGGAACGGCAGCGCCTGGAAGATCCAGGCTACGCCCGACCCGGCCGAGGCAGCGTCCGGGGCCCGCGCGTACATGGACGGGGTCTCGTGCGTCTCCGCGAAATTCTGTGAGGCGGTGGGCTACAGTTCCGCGAACCCGGGCGCGGCCGCCTGGGTGTGGAACGGCACCTCGTGGACGGCGCAGACCATCGCGGGCTCCTCCTACCTCGCGTCGGTGTCGTGCCCGTCCGCGGACTTCTGCGTGGCGGTGAGCGGCAACGGCGACGCGAACGTGTGGGACGGCACCTCCTGGTCGGCTCAGTCCGCCACGGCCTCCGGTTTCAGCTTCCTCTACTCGGTGTCGTGCACGTCGGCCGACTTCTGCGCGGCGGTCGGCTACAACTCATCCGGCGATAACGCCGAGACCTGGAACGGGAGCACCTGGACGGCACAGCCCACGCCCACCCCGGCGGGCGGAAGCTCCCTCGACCTGAAAGGCGTGTCCTGCGTCACAGCGGACTCCTGCGAGACCGTTGGCTGGTACTTCTCGAGCACGTTTGCGCAGCTGACCGTGGCCGAAAAGTGGAACGGGACGGCCTGGGCGGTGCAGACCACGCCCAATCCCGCGAGTTCCACGGACAACGGCCTGCTCGGCGTGCGGTGCACCTCGGCGAGTTCGTGCACGTCGGTAGGGTTCACCGAGCCGAACATCACCAACGAGACGCTGGCCGAGGTCTGGAACGGCAAGTCCTGGGGCCTGCAGTCCACCCCGAACAGAACCGGTGCGAGCAACAACGTGCTCAACGGGGTGTCCTGCGGGGCGGCCGGCAGCTGTGTGGCCGTCGGGGTCACCACCGACCTTGGCTCGATCGGGGCCAGTCTGGTGGAAGCCGGCGACTGAAAGCCGGGTCAGTCGGCCGCTTCCACAACGGGTGCCGTCACGTTCTCGTCCCCGGGCCCGGCCAGGGTGGCGTGGCGCAGCGCCGGGAACAGCGCGCCGAGCACCAGGCCACCGACGACGCAGGCCAGCCCGCCGCTGACCACCGAGGCGGTCAGCGAGAACAGCTGGGCCACGATCCCGGCCTCGGTGTTGCCCAGGGCCGGTGCGGTGTTGACCTGGGCCAGGTAGAGGCTGCTCAGCCGGCCCCGCAGCCGGTCCGGGGCGTAGATCTGGAGCAGCGCGTTGCGCAGGATCTCGGAGATCATGTCGCCCCCGCCCGCCACCGCCAGGAACACCAGCGCGACCGCCAGGCTGTGGGTCAGCCCGAAACCCAGGATGGCGCCGCCCCACACCATCCCGGCCATGATGACCACCAGCCCGGGCCGCCTGACCCGGCCGGTCCAGCCGCTGCTGGCCGCGCCGGCCATCGCACCGACACCAGGAGCGGCCGACAGCAGGCCGAACGTGGCCGAGCCGCCGTGAAAGTGCCTGCTGGCCAGGGCCGGGAACAGCCCGGCCGGCATCCCGAAGATCATCGCGCTGGTGTCGATCAGCAGCATCCCGCCGAGCACGCGATCGTGCCGCACGTAGCGGAAGCCCTCGGCCAGCGACCGGAAGCCCGGCCGCTGAATGCGCACCGTGGGCGGCAGCGGCCGGACGAACAGCAGCGCGCCCGCGAACACCACGAAGCACGCCGCGTCCACGCCGTAGCACGTGGCCAGGCCGGGCCCGGCGATCAGCAGGCCGGCCAGCGCCGGGCCGGCCAGGTTGCCGAGCTGACCGCCCATCCCGTTCAAGGCGGCGGCGGCCGGCAGCCGGGTCGGCCCGACCAGCGCCGGCGTGGCGGCCGTCGAGGCGGGCGCCCCGATGCCGGCCAGCAGCCCGATGCCCAGCGTGATCACGTAGATCGCCCACACCGCCGGATGGCGCGCCAGGCTGTTGGCCAGGAGCGCGCCTGCCAGCAGGGCCTGGGGCAGGCCGGTCACCAGCAGCAGCGTGCGCCGGTCGTGGCGATCCGCGAGCACCCCTCCGGCCAGCAGGCTGACCAGCATGCCGACGCTGGAGGTCAGGCTGAGCAGGCCGACCGCCAGCGGCGAGTGCGTCAGCGTGTAGACCTGCCAGTTGGCCGCGGTCGTGGCCACCACGTCCCCGGCCGACGCGACGAAACGGCCGGTGTACAGCCAGCGGAAATCACGGCTTTCCCGCAACGGCGCGACATCGATGACGATTTGCCCGATGCGCATGCCGCTCCGATCCGTGGGGTCCGCGTGAGCACGACGCCGGGCACATTACCGGCTATCTGATCAGCAGCTACAACCACGGAGGGCAACTCGCCGCTTTCCGCCACCAGATGCCTGATCTTGAACGGTTAGCCCCGTGGCGAGTCAGCCGCGTTCCGAGAACCGCAGCGTGGCGCATACCCCGTCGCGCGGGCGGGCGATGCCGCCGCACGCCGCCGGGTCGCCGGTTTCCACCAGGTCCTCGGGCAGGAAGTGCAGCTCAGCGTCGGTACTCGCGATGGCCCGCACGATGGCGGCGTCGGCGCGGTCGGTGACCGGCGCCGTGACGTCCCGTTCAAGAAGATCTTGCTCAGTGACGGCGAGGTCATGACCGGCCGGGCCGATCCACGCGGTCGCCGTGGAGGTGGGATCGTCGGCCAGGAACAGGTCGGAGACCTGGCCATCGCGGAGCGCGGCCATGGTGGCGGCCAGTCCCGCCACGCCCAGGCCGTGAGCCGACTGGGTCCGCCAGTCGTCGAAGCGCTGGTGGACGTCGCGGTCGGCCCACCGCGACAGCGCCCGGTCCGCCGCCTCGGCCAGGGCCGGGCTGTCCGCGTCCACTTCCTCATCGACCACGGCCGCCGATTCGCGCAGCAGCTTGGGCAGGTGCTCGAGCACCAGCGACCGGGCCCGGACATCACCGGCCACGATGACGTGCTGGGCGCCGATCCGGCCGGCCACCGCGACCATCTCCGTGGCCAGCTGCTTGGCGTTCGCGTTCCAGGTCTCCTCGACGCTGCGCTGGTACCGGTCCTGTGACCAGCCCCCGACCGAGGTCTTGTGTATCGGCCACTGCTGCCCGGCAACCCAGTCCCGCCACTCGCCGCCGCTGCCGCCGATGGCGACGATCTCGCCGCCGGCCCGGGTGGCGGACACCCGCAGGTGCGGAATCGGCGGACGGTGCTGGGCCAGCAGCGGCATGACGTGCGGCAGCGGTGCCAGCCGGGCGATCTCCCGCCGCGGCGGCCCGTCCAGGGCGCCGGTGAAGGTGACGGCACCGTCCCGGGCGAACACCGCCTGGCCCCGGGCGGCCTGGCCGGCCGTGCCGATCGCCGCCGCGACCGCGTCGAGTGACGCCGGGCTGGCCCCCGCCGCGACCAGTTCCTGCCGGGCCGCTCGCCACCGGGCGTCGATGGCCTCCAGCGCCTTTTCCTGGAACCGGTCCGTGTTCAGGTACACGGACACGTAGTCGCCGATCTGGTCGTACAGCGGTCGCAGGAAGCCCAGTTTCACACCTTCAGCCTGTCACATGTGGTGGCGATGCGCTGCCGCCGGACCGGGGTGGCCGGGCCGGTGTGGCCGGCTTACACTTGAGCCGCCAACCCCGTGTACCGGGGGGACTCCACGGAGGCCATGATGGTTGCCTGGCTTGTCAGCGCGCTGACGCAGCTGATCGGTTACTGGCTGCCCGTGGGCCACGTCGCCGCCACCCCATCCGCGTCCGGCCTGATGGCCGTGGCCGTGATCGCGCTGACCGGCATGCTCGCCGCCTTCCTCGCGCACGGCGCCAGGATCGCGGCGGCGGTCACCGCGCGCCCGCTGGTCCGCGCCGCCACGCTACGCGAGAAGTCCTGGTCAGCGGCGTTCCAGCGGCAGCTTAATCCCGACGCAGCGGGCCGCACCCGGCCCAGGGCGCCGTCGGCGTTCCCGGCGGCCGCCTGACGTTCCGCCTCGTTTCCGGGGCCGGCCGCGGTGTGAAAGCGGGAAAGGGCCACACCTGACTGCACCAGGGTTACTTCCACCGGTTTGCCCTGCTCCAACCGCCTTCCGCGCCGCCGCCGGTGCTTGGTGCCCGTCTGCCCGTATGCCGGGCGCGGTTCGCTCGTGCTGCCGTCTCCAGCTGTCATCCGTTTCCTGAACCGCTGGAGGGTCCTGTCATGTTCAGCCTTTTCGACGACGCCGTGGGCGCCGCCTATCAGTTCGTGTTCGCCCTGGCCCACCTGCTGGGCCCGATGCCCCTGGGCCTGGCCACCGCCGCGGCCATTGTCCTGTTCACCATCTCGGTGCGGCTGCTGCTGGCGCCGCTCAGCTACTACGCCATCCGCGGCCAGGCCAGCCAGGCCCGGCTGGCCCCGCAGATTCAGGCTCTGCGCCAGCGCCACGCCGGGCAGCCGGACCGGCTGCAGCGCGAGCTCACCGCGCTGTACCAGCGTGAGGGCACCGGGGTGTTCGCCGGATGCCTGCCGGCGCTGCTGCAGCTGCCGTTCTTCAGCGTGATGTACCGGCTCTTCCGGTCGGGCACCATCGGCGGCCACCCGAACGCCCTGCTCAGCCACGACCTGCTGACCGCACCGCTGGGCAGCCACTGGCTGAGCGGTCCCGGGCCGTTCAGCGCCCAGGGCGCGGTGTTCCTCGGGTTGTTCGCGCTGCTGGCCGTGGTGGGATGGCTGTCCGCGCGGCTCAGCCGGAAATCCGCCGGGCTGCTGCCGGCCGCGGCATCGGTTCCGGGCCAGCCGGGGCGGCCCGGGAAGGCCGGGAAGCCCGGGAAGGCCGCGTGGCCGCCGTCCAGCCCGTCTGGCGCGACCATGGGCTGGCTGATGCGGGTGCTCCCGTTGACCACGGTGGTCATCGCCGCCGTGGTGCCGCTGGCGGCCGGCCTCTACCTGCTGACCACGACGACGTGGGCCGCGGCCGAACGCCTGGTCCTCGCCCGCCGGATACCGGCATCCCCGGCCCCCGGCACGATCGGAGCGCGGTCTACTATCATGCATGAGTTATGCATGAAAATGAACGGCTCGCCAACCTGCTCGGCGCGGCCGCGCTAGCCGCGACCGAGGCGATAACGGCCGCGGCGGCGTCGGTCACCGACGCCGGGCTGAGCGCCGCCGCCGCCCTGGTCACCCTGGCCAGCGACCCGGGGATCGGCGTGACCGAGCTCGGCCGGCGCCTCGGGCTGTCCCAGCCGGGCGCGACCCGGCTGATCGACTCGCTGGTGGGCCGGGGGCTGGTGCTCAGCCGCCAGGAGCCCGGCGGGCGGGCGGTGGCGCTCCAGCTGACCGGGGCCGGGGCCGAGAAGGCGCGGCTGTTCCTGGCCGAGCGCGATCGCGCGCTCGCGGCCCTGATCGCGCCGCTGGATGAACGGGCACGCCGGGACCTGGACGCGGCGCTGTCGCTGATGCTCGAGCGGCTTACCGACGCGGGCGCGTCGGCCAACCGGACCTGCAGGCTCTGCGACGAGCAGGCGTGCATAGCGACGGCACCGTGCCCGGTCGACCGCGCCTGGCAGCGTGGCCAGCCGTGCTAGCCGTCGTGCTGGCGCTGGCCTCGGCGATTGGCTACGGCGGCTCGGATTTCGCGGCCGGCCTGGCGACACGCCGCGCGAGCGTGATCCGGGTAACGCTGATGTCGGAGGCGGTCAGCGTGGCGGTCGTGGGAGTTGCGCTGGCCGTGATCGGCGGCGATCCGCCCAGCCTGCAGGCCGTGGCCTGGGGCTGCGTTGCCGGGCTGGCCGGCGTGTCCGGCGCGCTGGCCCTCTACGTCGGTTTCCGGCACGCGGCGTTCAGCGTCTCCGGGCCGCTCAGCGCCGTCGGGGCGGCGGGGTTCTCGGTACTGGCCGGACTGCTGCTGGGAGAGCGGCCGACGGCTTTCGCCCTGATCGGGATCGTGCTCGCGCTGCCGGCCATCGTGGGCGTGTCCGCGAGCGGGCGCCCGGGCGAGCATCAGCAGGAAGGCGCGCCGGCCGGGCCACGCGGTCGTCCGGCCGGTCCGGCCGGGGGGCGGCTGTGGGGGCGGCTGCCGGCCGGCGTGAGTTACGGGCTCATCGCTGGAGCCTGTTTCGCGCTGCTGTTCATCGGCCTGAACCGGGCCGGTTCCGGCAGCGGACTCTGGCCAGTGTTCTGCGGCCAGGCCACGGCGCTGGCGACGGTCGCCTGTGCCGCCGCCTTCACCGGCGATCTGCGGCCACCCGGCACCCGCGGCGGCTGGCTGGCCGCAGCAGCCGGGCTGATCGGCGCGCCAGCCACGATCCTCTACTTCGTGGCCACGCAACGGGGCCTGCTCGCGATAGCCGCCGTGATCAGCTCGCTCTATCCGGCCGTCACCATCATGCTCGCCCGCGTGCTCCTCGGCGAACGGCTCACCGCCGTCCGGCTGGCCGGGCTGACCCTGGCGGCCGCCGCGGTGACTCTCATCGCGATCGGCGGCACCGGATGAGCTGGGAGAACAGGATCGCGCCCCGAGGCCCGCGGGATGTACGCGCGCAGTCACGTTCGGCATGATGAAGGCAGCGGCGCGAGGCACGCCGGGCCGGCGCCGGTACGCAGACGTGCCCGAGGAGGACACTCATGCATCAGCCGCCTGTACCGCATGTCGCCGACGAAGACCCGGAGATAGCGGCGCTAATCAACTCCGAGGCGCGACGCCAGTTCGAGAAGATCCGGCTGATCCCGTCGGAAAACTACGTCTCCGTTGCGGTGCTCGAGGCGGCGGGCACCGTGCTGACCAACAAGTACTCGGAGGGCTACCCGGGCCGCCGCTACTACGAGGGCCAGCAATTCATCGACCCGATCGAGACCCTGGCGGCGCGGCGGGCGGAGGCACTGTTCGGGATCGACCACGCCAACGTCCAGCCGTACTCGGGGTCACCCGCTAACCTCGCCGTCTATCTCGCGTTCCTGGCGCCCGGCGAGACCGTGATGGGAATGGCGCTGCCAATGGGCGGGCATCTCACCCACGGCTGGCCGGTGTCGGCGACCGGCAAATGGTTCCGGTCGGTCCAGTACGGTGTCCGCGCCGACACCGGCCGGGTCGACCTGGATCAGGTACGCGAGCTAGCGCTGGCCGAGCGGCCCAAGCTGATCTTCTGCGGTGGTACGGCGATCCCGCGCACGATCGACTTCCCGGCCTTCGCCGAGATCGCGGCCGAGGTGGGGGCGGTGCTGGTGGCCGACATCGCGCACATCGCGGGCCTGGTGGCAGGCGGCGCGCACCCCAGCCCGGTCGGCCACGCCGGGGTGATCACCACCACGACGCACAAGACCCTGCGCGGACCCCGGGGCGCGATGATCATGACGACCGCCGAGCACGCGTCCGCGGTGGACAAGGCGGTCTTCCCGGGCCTGCAGGGTGGCCCGCACAACCACACCACCGCGGCCATTGCCGTGGCCTTGCGGGAGGCCGCGCAGCCTGCGTTCTCCAGCTACGCCCATCAGGTGGTGGCCAACGGCCAGGCTCTGGCGGCGGCGCTGCTCGACCGGGGCTACGCCCTGGTGTCCGGCGGCACCGACAACCACCTGATCCTGATCGACCTGACGCCGCAGGGCATCGCCGGGAAGCCCGCGGCCAAGGCCCTGGACCGGGCGGGCATCGAGGTGAACTACAACACCGTGCCGTTCGACCCGCGCCGGCCGTTCGACCCGTCGGGGATCCGGATCGGCACGCCGGCCATCACCACCAGGGGACTGGGCGAGTCTCACATGACACAGATCGCCGCGTGGATGGACGAGGCGATCACGGCCGCGGCCAAGGACGACGACCCGGTCATCGAGCGGATCGCCGGTGAAGTCCGCGAGCTGCTGGCCGGATTCCCGATGCCCGGCTTTGCGCCGCCGTCCTGAGCCGCCGCCGTCCTGTAGCCCCCCGATTCACCGGCCGGGAAGAATTCGCGGCTGGCCGGCGGGTCGCGATGGTAATGGCCCGGGCAGCCAGTAGCGTGCCTTCCGGAGCGCTAGGGGGCTAAGCCATTCCGGAATAGCAGCCAGGAGCGTGGATACGCGTTCGGGCATCTTTCCGTGGCTTGCGGCGCTTCCTTTCGGTAACGGCTGAAGTGGCGATTGCCGCAGTCGGCTATGGCCGTGCCGGATGTCCTGTCCGGGGGGACAGGGGCGACCGACCGGGGGGGAACATCGCAGCATGCTCAAACACCAACTGCCTGGCCTGACCCGGCCATGGCGCTCGCTGGCCGCGGCCGCGGCCGTTGCCGCCCTGGCCGCACCGTTAGCGGCGGGCCACGCCTTGTCCAGCGCTCAGGCCACCGTCAAGCTGGTGTCGTACCGGGGATACTCGTTCGAGGTACCCCGCTCCTGGCCCGTGATCGACCTGGGGGGCTCCGCGCAGACCTGCGTGCGCTTCAACATGCACGCGGTCTACCTGGGGGACCCGGCCAGCAACCAGTCGTGCCCGAGCTTGCTGGTGGGAACGACTGAGGCAATTCTCATCCAGCCCGGGCCGGCATCACCGACCCGGGCCTCGGTTGAGGACCCGGTGGCCAGGCAGATCACCGTGACTGCGCCGGGGATCGAGGTCACCGCCACGTTCGATACCGACCCGGGCCAGGTCGACCGGATCCTGGCCAGCGCTTCGCTGCCCGCTCCGGTGGTCTCTGCGCCCAACCCGGCTGCCGCTGCCACGATGGCCGCGGCCAAGCCGGGCGGGCCCGCGCCCGTCCCGTCGGCGCCCTTCTCCATGGTGCTCACCTCGCTGACGCTGCAGGCCAAGACGGCCGCGGCGACGTCGCTGCCGGAGAAGGTCGCGAACTACAAAGGTCTCGGCTTCGACGCCTGCACCGCACCGAGTGCCGCGTACATGAAGGCCTGGCGCCGGGCGTCACCGTACCGGGCGGTCGGCGTCTATATCGGGGGCTCGGACGAGGCCTGCGCCCAGCCCAACCTGACCCGCAAGTGGCTCACGACCGAGGCCGCGGCGGGCTGGCACTTCATGCCCATGTACGTTGGCCCGCAGGCCGAGTTCGGCGAGCTTGGCGTCCATCCCGGCCACCAGGGCCGCGCCGCGGCCAACGACGCGGTCACGCGGGCCGAGCGGCTCGGCTTCGGAGCAGGTACTCCGCTCTACTACGACATGGAGGCCTACTCGCCCGGGGAGAACGGGAAAGCCATGCGCTTCCTGTCGTCATGGACGTCGAGAATTCGCGCCCTTGGGTATTCTTCGGGGGTTTACAGCAGTTCATCCGCGGCGGTCGCCTCGCTCGCGCGAGCCTACTCGACCCGCCGGTACGCGCAGCCCAATGTCATTTTCGACGCCTTGTGGAACGGAGCGGAAAACACCGCGGACCCGGTACTCAAGGCCAAGGATTGGGCTAACCACCACCGCGTGCATCAGTTCGCCGGAAACGTCGGGCAATCCTACGGCGGGGACCCGATGAACATCGACCAGGACTACCTCAACGTGAAACTGTCCGGGTCCGACCCGCCTTCGTACGTAGACGACGCGGTCTTCCGCCCGCGGACCGGCGACCGGCTCGGGTACTTCAGCTACCGGCCGGGATCGGCGCACAGGTGACAAATGCAAATGCCCCGGTTTGCCAGGCTCTCGCCGGGCAAACCGGGGCAGGTCGCGTCAGTTGCCGATGACGCTGGAGGGCTTACGCCACTCGATCGTCGGCAGCATGGCCTCGGTGCGGACCCGGTGCGCGTACCGTTTGGTGATCTCGAACAGCGACTCGATCAGCGTGTCTGACAGCAGGTGCGGCTCGAGCCCGAGCCCAACCAGCCCGGTGTGCACCACGTTGTAGTGGTGGTTCTCCAGCTCCACGCGGGGGTTGTCGACGTGCTCGACGTGGACCGTGTCCGGGCTCGCGGCCACGATCGTGTCCGCGATCTGGCGCAGCGACATGAACTCGGTGATCTGGTTGAACACCCGGAACTCGCCCTTGTCGGCCGGGTTTTCACAGGCCAGCTGGATGCACCGGACCGTGTCCCGGATCTCGATGATGCCGCGGGTCTGGGTGCCGTTGCCGTAGATGGTCAGCGGCTTGCCGAGCACCGACTGGATGACGAAGCGGTTCAGCACCGTGCCGAACACCGCGTCGTAGTCAAACCGGGTCGCCAGCCGGTCATCCCGGGCGGTCTCGGGGGTCTGCTGGCCGTAGACCACGCCCTGGTTCAGGTCGGTCGCGCGAATGCCCCAGATCCGGCAGGCGAACTCGATGTTGTGGCTGTCGTGCACCTTCGACAGGTGGTAGAAGGAGCCGGGCCGCTTGGGGAACAGCACCCGGTCCCGGCGGCCCTTGTGCTCGACGTCGAGCCAGCCTTCCTCGATGTCGATGTTGGGCGTGCCGTACTCGCCCATCGTGCCCAGCTTGACCAGGTGGATTTCCGGGTTGATCTCAGCAATCGCGTACAGCACGTTCAGGTTGCCGACCACGTTGTTGGTCTGCGTGTAGACGGCATGCTTGCGGTCCACCATCGAGTACGGCGCTGCCCGCTGCTCGGCGAAGTGGACGATCGCGTCCGGGGCGAAGTCTTTGACGATGTGATAGGTGAAGTCCGCATCGGTCAGGTCGCCCACGTAACTGCCGATTGTCTTGCCGGTCAGCTCACGCCAGACGGCCGTGCGTACCTTCAGCGACTCGATCGGCACCAGGCTGTCCACGCCCATCTCGTGGTCGTACCCCCGCCGCGCGAAGTTGTCCGCCACGGCTACGTCATGACCGACCTCCGAGAGGTGGAGCGCCGTCGGCCAGCCTAGGTAGCCGTCCCCGCCCAACACCAGCACCTTCATGAACTCGCTCCTGCCTTGTCCGTAGCTATCGTTGATTTATACCCGACCTTGGTTGACAACGGCATTCGAACTGCCTGAGTAATACCGCAGCGCCGCCGCGGGGTCGCCTCGCGCGGAAGGCGAGCCACTGACCTGGAGGACCACGTAACCACGTCTCCACAGGCTCCCGTACTGTATACCTGTCCTACTGACACAGAATCGATTTTTGCCGTACCCACCTGCAGCCAAGGACGTCCATGACCGTGGTATCTCCCAAGATGACGGAAGCCGCGTGGGGCATGCTCCCCGGACCGCTGCGGCGAAAGCTGCGCACCGGGGGAGGCAGACGCCTGGTTCGCTTCGCGCCCGCGGCGGTGCTGGCCCTGTGCGCCACCCAGCTGACCTACCTCATCCTCCAGATCGTGCACGTCTCGGGCGGGAAAGCCGGCGCGGCCGGATGGCTGGCGGGCGCGGCCGTGAGCTACGTGGTCAGCCGTTGGGCCTGGGAGCGCAAGGGCCGGCCGAATCTGCTGAAGGAGACGCTGCCGTTCTGGGTGATCTCCCTCTGCGTCGGGGTCGTCCTGACCGTTACCAGCAAGGCCGCCTACGCGGAGGCGCACGATCTCGGCCTGCACGGCGTCAAGAAGGTGCTGTTCGCCCAGGGCCTGTATCTCGCGGCTAACTGCGTGACTTTCATCCTCAGGTTCCTGATCTTCCACTACGTGCTCTTCGCCGACCGCGGATCCGGCGGTTCCGGCGAGCAGGCCGACCGGGCGAGGCCGACCGCGGGCCCCGTGCCCGCCGTGGTGAGCCCGTCGGCCAACGAGTCATCCGGCGGTGAGCCTGCCTCGGGCCGGCGCACGCCGCCGGCTACCCGCCGCTGACGCTCGCGCCACCAGGTCCCGAGCACCACCCGGGAGAATCTCAGCGCGTAGAAGGCGTTGTTTCCCTTCTTGCTCTTGCCGACCGTGCGCCGGTGAATCGTGGCTGGCCGTTCCGCAACCCGGAACCCGTGCGTGATCACGCCGATCAGCAACTCGGCCGCCTGGTACTGCGGCTGCTCGAGCCGGACCGCACCGGTCACCTCGGCGCGCATGGCCCGGAGCCCGAACGTCGTGTCGCTGATCCGCTGGCCGGTCAGCATGCTGATCGTTAGGGCAAAGACCCGCACCCCCAGCTTCCGCACCGGATCCTTGGTCTCCTCGCTGCCGAGCTTCCGCGAGCCGGTCACGAAATCGGCCTGGCCGGCCAGGATCGGTGCCATCAGGCTGTCGATCTCGGCCGGGTTGTACTGGCCGTCGGCGTCGGTGGTCACGATGTAGCGGGCCCCGCCCTCGCGGGCGAGCCGGTAACCGAGCCGCAGCGCCGCGCCCTGACCCCGGTTGACCGGGACCTCGCAGACCAGTGCCCCGCCCGCCTTGGCCTCCTTGGCCGTCGCGTCCACGGCGCCGTCGGAGACGACGATCGTCACCGCGTCCAGCCCGGCGATGCTGGCCGGGAGTGCCTCGACGACCGGGCCGATGGCGCCTTCCTCGTTGAAGGCGGCGATCACGATGGCGACCGGCGGCAGGCTGGTGGCCCGGTCGCCGAACTCATCGATGAACGCCCGGCTGGCTGCGCCGTCGATGGCCTCGTCGTCCAGGTGGGCGGTTGTCACTTTGTTGCCTCCGAGAATTCTGGCCAGACTGTGGAGAGGCCGGACTTGAGGTCGTACGCGGGCGCGTAACCAAGCGCCCGCGCGGCGGAGATGTCCACGATGACGGCGGGCATCTCGCCCGGCTTCGGCGGAACGTGCTCGACCGGGATGCCCGCCCCGGTGACGCTGCGCGCCGCGTCCACCATGTCGTTCACCGGCACCGACTCGCCAGCACCAAGAATAAGCGGCCCGCTGTAGGCGGCTCGCCAGGCCGCGAGCAGGCCGGCCACGATGTCGTCGACGTGCACCAGGTCACGAAGCTGGGTCCCGTCGCCGTACACCTGCACCCCGGTGCCGTCACGCGCCGCCCTCATCAGGCGCGGGACGAAGCTGTCCTTCTCCTGCATGCCAGGACCGTAAACGTTGGAGAACCGCAGCGAGCAGCCGGTCATGCCGTAGCAGGACGCGTACGCGCCGATCAGCATCTCGGCGGCGGCCTTGGTCGCGCCGTAGGGGGTGAGCGGGCGGAGCGGGACCTGCTCGTCGATGGTGACGCTGCCGACGTTTCCGGTCACGGCGTTGGTAGAGGCAAACAGGAACGTGCCGACCCCGCGGCTGCGCGCTTGCTCCAGAAGCGCGGCCGTGACGTCGACGTTGACCCGGTAGGTGGCCGCCGGATCCTCGATCGACTGGAGCACCCGGGTCAGCGCGGCCAGGTGGATGATGACGTCGGTGCCGGGGCTCACCGCCTCGGCCACGACCGACGGATCGCACAGATCTCCGATGACCATGCGAAGCCCGCCGCCGCCCGTATCGCCGCGGGGCACCTCGCCGGGGAACGCCCGTTTGTCGGCCACGGTGACGTCGGCACCGTCGTCGAGCAGCGCACGCACCACGCGCCGCCCAATGAAGCCGGACCCGCCGGTCACGAGCACCCGGGGAGGACTGACCGCCCTCATCGACACTCCATTCACGTGAATCGCCATAAGCACCTGTCGTCCGGGTCTAGCGGTCCGGCATGCGACGAACCTGAGAGACAGATTCGAAAAGGCTGAACGTCTCCCAGGTACGCTGCCGTGAGCCGTGGCTGGCTCGCGCTCGTCGGCCGCGTGGCCGTCCGCGGATGCGCCTCGCTAGTGTATCGGCGGACCTGGCTGCGTTCGCCGGGAACGTCAACTCGTTTGCGCTGGTCATGCGGTGGCCTTTGGCGTGACGGCGGACCGGTGGTGGCCGGGTGTGATTGCCGGGACGGCAGACATGCGCTCGCCGCCCGTGATTGGCTCGTCTCTGCGAAGCGTCTGCAGCCGCTGAAAAGTTACTGGCCGAGGAGGTGATGGGATGGTGACGTGGTCCAGTGACGCACCGGCCGGGCCGCGGCCGGCCGAAGAGGAGTCGTACCGGATACTGCGTTCCCGCATCGACCTGTCCCGCCTGCCCGTCCACAGCCGTGATGTCACGGAGCGGGTCATCTACGCCACCGCGGACTTCGATTACGCGACCGACTTGGTCTGCGACGAGGAAGGGCTGGCGGCCGCCGTGGCCGCGCTCGCGGCGGGAGCCCCCGTCGTCGCCGACGCGGTCATGGTCGCGGCCGGGATAACCGGCTGCCCGGTGATTTGCAAGATCGGCGAGCCGCTGACCACCCGCCTGGCCCGCACGGCCGGCATCTCCGCGGCCGCGGCGGCGGTCCGGCTGGCGTTCGGTGAGGTGGGCCCGGGCGCAGTGTGGCTGGTTGGCTGCTCGCCCGAGGCGCTCACCGAGATCCTGACCCGGGGTGTGGAGCCGGCCTTCGTCGTCGGCGTGCCGAGTGGCTTCGTCGGCGCAGCGGAGGCTAAGGACGCGCTGCGGGCCAGCGGGATCCGCTCGGTGAGTAACGTATCCGAGAAGGGTGGCGCGGCCGTCGCCGTGGCGGCGCTCGAGGCGTTGCTCGGCTTGGCCATGCGCGTCAGCGGGTCGCGGATCGAGCCGGGAAGGTGACCAGGGCGCGTGCGGGCGCCAGAGGGCGGCGATGAACGACCATTCTTATTCGGATGAGCAGCGGGCTGCCGTCTACCGGGTCATCGAGGAGCGCCGGGACGTCCGCCGCGGCTTCCTGCCGGATCCGATCCCGCCCGAGGTGCTGACCCGGGTGATCGCCGCCGCGCACCGTGCTCCGTCGGTCGGCTTCTCGCAGCCCTGGGACTTCATCTTGATCACCGACCGGCCGAGGCGGGAGCGGATCAAGGCCCTGGCCGACCGGGGCCGGGCCGACTACGCGGCCTCGCTGCCCGGCACCCGGGCGATGGCCTTCGACCGGCTGAAGACCGAGGCGATCCTGGATACGCCGGTCAACATCGCGGTGACCTGCGATCCGACCCGCGGCGGACGCCACACGCTGGGCCGGTACAGCCAGCCCCAGACCGCCGCCTACTCCAGCGTGCTCGCGGTCGCCAACCTGTGGCTCGCCGCCCGCGCCGAGGGTCTGGGGGTCGGCTGGGTGAGCTTTTTCGGTGAGCGGGAGCTGGCCGCCGAGCTGGGCCTGCCCCCCCACCTCGAGGTGGTGGCCTACCTGTGCCTTGGCCAGGTCACGGAGTTCACGCCCGAGCCCGAGCTGGCCGCGGCCGGCTGGGCCCGCAGGCGGCCGCTGGCCTGGTCGGTGCACGCCGAGGAGTACGGTCACCGGGGGCTGCCGGGACAGGGCAGCATGAGCCTGCTCGACGACGTGCGCACCGCGATCGAGCCGCTGGACCCCGGCGCGATGGCGGCCGCGCGGGAGCGGCTTGACCGGATGACCAAGCCGCCGGGCTCGCTCGGCGCGCTCGAGGACGTGTCGGTACGGCTGGCCGGCCTGGCCGGCTGCTGCCCCCCGCCCATGCCGGAGCCGGCCGCGGTTGCGATCTTCGCGGCCGATCATGGGGTGCACGCGCAGGGCGTCACGCCATGGCCGCAGGAGGTCACGGCGCAGATGGTGGCCAACTTCCTGGCCGGCGGCGCGGTCGTCAACGCGTTCGCCGCGCAGGCGGGAGCCGAGGTCGTGGTGGTCGACGTGGGAGTCCGCGCCGAGCTGGATCATGTCCCCGGGCTGCTCCCGCGGAAGATCGCGCCCGGCACCGCCGACTTCACCGCTGGCCCGGCGATGACCAGGGCGCAGGCCGAGGCCGCGATCACGGTCGGGATAGAGGTCGCCCGCGACCTGGTGGCAGCGGGCAACAGGTGCCTGCTCACCGGCGACATGGGGATCACCAACACGACGGCATCGGCCGCGCTCGTCTGCGCGTTCACCGGTCGCGACCCGGCCGAGGCGACCGGCCGCGGCACCGGAATCGACGACGCCACCTTCGCCAGAAAGGTGGACGTGGTGCGCCGCGGGCTGGCCGCCCGTCAGCCGGACCCGGCCGATCCGGTTGGGGTGCTCGCGGCGTTCGGCGGGTTCGAGCATGCCGCGCTGGCCGGCTTCATCACCGCCGCGGCCGCTCTGCGCATCCCGGTGATCCTCGACGGCATGATCGCTGGCGCCGCTGCCCTGGCGGCCGCCGCGCTGGCCCCGGGCGCGACCGACTGCTGCCTGGCTGGGCACCGGAGCGCCGAGCCTGGGCATGCGGCTACCCTCGAGCATCTGGGGCTGAGGCCGCTCATCGAGCTTGAGCTGCGGCTGGGCGAGGGCACCGGCGCCCTGCTGGCGCTGCCGATCGCGGCCAGTGCGGTGCGGGCGCTGCGGGAGGTCGCGACGTTCGACTCCGCCGGGGTGACGGACAAGGGCTGATTGCCCGGCCCCGGGGCGGCCCCTCGCCGCCTGGCATGATCAGAAGGAGCGCGGAGTTAGATGGCCGGCACCGATCACGCGCCGTACCTGCTGGCCCTGCGGCTGGCGGGCCGCCGCGTGACCATCATCGGCGGCGGTACGGTCGCAAGCCGGAGGATCCCGGCGCTGCTGGATTCCGGAGCCGACGTGGTCGTCATCTCGCCGGAGCTAAGCCCGCTGCTGCGCGACTTCGCCGCGGCCGGCCGGATCCGCTGGATCCAGCGGGGCTATGCCCACGGTGACTGCACGGGCGCCTGGCTGGTCGGGGCCTGCTCAAGTGACCCCGGCGTCAACTCGGCCGTCGCCGATGAGGCCGACGCCGCGGGCATCTGGTGCGTGCGGGCTGACGACGCGGCCGCGTCCCGCGCCTGGACCCCGGCCGCCGGGCAGGCCGGAGACGTCCGGATCGGTGTTCTGAGCGGCGATCCGCGGTACAGCACGGAGGTCAGGGACGCGATCGTCGGCGGGCTGACCTCGGGTGCGATCGCGCCTCGCGGCGGGACAACGCGCCGCGGCAGCGTGGCGCTGGTCGGCGGCGGGCCGGGCGATCCCGGGCTGATCACCGTTCGCGGCCGCCAGCTGCTCGCCGAGGCGGACGTCGTCATCGCCGACCGGCTGGCTCCACGGTCATTGCTCGCCGAGCTTGCGCCCGACGTCGAGATCGTGAACGCGGCCAAGGTTCCCCGGGGTGCGGCCGTGCCGCAGGAGCACATCAACGCGCTGCTGATCGAGAACGCCCGGGCCGGCCGGTTCGTGGTCAGGCTGAAGGGCGGCGATCCGTTCGTCTTCGGCCGCGGCGGTGAAGAGGTCCTCGCCTGCCTGCGGGCCGGAATCGCGGTCACGGTCGTCCCGGGCATCTCGAGCGTCTCCGGCGTGCCGGCCGCGGCGGGCGTGCCGCTCACCCATCGCGGGATCGCGCAGGAATTCCACGTGGTATCCGCGCACGTCGCGCCCGGTGACGAGCGGTCCACGGTGGACTGGCGGGCGCTCGCTTCCTCCGCTGCCACGCTGGTGCTGCTGATGGCTACCGAGCACTTGCCGGACATAGCCGACACTCTGATCAGGTACGGACGTAATCCCCGCACTCCCGTTTCTGTTATCGCGAACGGTACCCTGCCCTCGCAGCGCACAATTAACGCAAGACTGGATACGGTAGCCCGCGATTGCGCCAGGG
>Ga0335075_10004827_pt1 | contig 21013 bp, 16 predicted proteins | sample Lox_Sample_24_FD_206723 | JGI IMG/M metagenome (GOLD analysis project Ga0335075, IMG submission 206723) | Soil microbial communities from Loxahatchee National Wildlife Refuge, Florida, United States - Lox_Sample_2.4 | ecosystem: Environmental > Terrestrial > Soil > Wetlands | place: USA...
ACATACGGACGCGAAATAACCGCGGAGCGAAAAACTCCCGTTGCCTCGGTTTTTGGGACAGGGTATAGCTTCTCGCAAGCAGCGCGAAACTATTGCCGGCGGAGGGCGAGAGCCATGAGGCGAAACGTCTCGCTTGCGTTCGTTGCGTTCCTCGTTGTCTTCGTGGGCCTTGGCTGCACTTCCGAGGATAAGCGACAGTGGCACGAAGCCATGCGCGAATGGCGCGGCGACAACATTAAATTCGGCTCGCACGATCGCACGTCTCCCTGAGCGATCATCTCTTCTCTTCCAGCCAAAATGTCTCCTCGTCGCCCACGCGCGGAGTGCCGCAAGGGACATGCCGATGTCAGCGCGGCAGAACGGAGAACGCTGCGAGGAAGGGCTGTTCCCGTGCAGAGCCATTCTTACACGGTCGGCGCGGTAAAAGTTGCACAAACGATCGTGCCGGAAAAGATGCTCACAGACAACCGTAATCAATAAGTGCAGACTGAATAGGGACTTGGAGTTAATCTACGTTCACGCGTCCCTCTCTGGCACGGCACTTGCATTTCAACTAAAGCGTTGAAATCAACATCCTCTCGGGCTGTTTCCCGCGGCCCACTCGCACACCCAAGACCCACATCCCCCAGCACATTCCCACGAGCCGGTGGCGAAAGCCGCCGGCTTCTGGTCTTTTATACACCTTGTGGGTGATTGATTCGATTCGGTTAGCGACGCTTCGTAGAAGCGTCGAGCGAACGCTTCTACGAAGCGTCGCTAACCGAGCAATCCGGGAATCGGCTCCCAGCTTGTCATGTTCTGGGCGATCTCGCGCGGCGCGCCCGGCACCAGACGCAGCTCCCCCACATCGAACAGGGTGTGCAGAATGGTGGCGATCAGATGGCGAATGCGGATCGGCTCGGTCTGCGGCTCGCCGGCGTGCCGATTCGATTGGCCGATGACTTGGCCCATCTTCAGACCGCCGCCGGCCAGCAGCAGCGGACCAAGATTGCCCCAATGATCCCGTCCGCCCTTCTTGTTGATACGCGGCGTGCGGCCCATCTCGCCGCACACCACCAGCAGAATCTTTTCGCTCAGGCCGCGCGCCTCGACATCTTCGAGAAACGCCGACACCGCATGATCGAGCGGCTGGCCCATGTAGCGCATGCCCTCGGCGACGCCGGCATTGTTGACGTCCGCGTGCATGTCCCAGACGAAGTTCGTGGTAACGGTGACGAAGCCGCAGCCGTGCTCGCACAGTCGCCGCGCCAACAGCAGCAGCTTGCCCAGCGACTTGGCGTTATCGACGTAGTTGTTGTAATTTTTCCACTTCTTATCGATGTTTTCGGGACGCACCAGGGGAGCAGTGTCGTAGCGCGCGACGGTGCGCGGATCTTCCTTGGATAACTGGAAAGCGTCGGCCACGCCGCCGAGGATGGTCTGATACGCCTGCTGGCGCACGCGGTCCATGCCCTCGAATCCGCCGGCCTCGGCCAGCGTCCACTGCACGCGGTCCAGCTCGGCCAGCAAGCGGCGGCGATCCTCCAGGCGACTTAGCGGCACGTTCAGATGCATGTCCTTTTGCAGCTGACCGCCGCTGCTGGGATCGAAGGGCGCGTAGGCCGCGCCGAAGGGGCCGGTGCTGCTGAACTTGCCAAAGCCCAGGTTGGCCTTTTGCGTGCTGGGATCGACAGAGCGCGGAAACAGGGCCACGTTGGTCGGCATGCCGCTGCCGGCGCGATTGGCGCCGGCCATGCGCGCGTAGATGGAGCCGAGATTGGCGCCGAAGCTGTCGCGGCCGACCACGGGCTTGATGTCGTGATTGGCGTCGCCGGGCACGAACGAGCGGACGACGGTGAGTCTGTCGGCGAGGCTGGACAGCTTCGAGAACGTGCTGCCGAAGGTGATGCCGGGCAGCTTGGTGGCGATCTCGCCGGTGGCGCTGCGGATCTCGGCGGGGGCCGACATCTTGGGATCGAACGTCTCGGTCTGGCTGGGACCGCCGTGCAGAAAGAGGAAGATGACCGCCTTGTCGGTGAGCAGCGGCTTCTCGGTCGCGGCCCGCGTCTTGGCGGCGAGCAGGTCGGTCAGCGATAGACCGCCCAGAGTCAAGCCGCCGATTGTCAGGAAAGCTCGGCGATTGAGCCGGGTTCCGTCGTGAATGGCGAGCATGTGTGTCCTCCCTGGTGGGCATGCCGGAATACGCATGGCGGGGTGGGATCGATCCGGCGAGAAATGCAGTCTAACACAGACGGACGGGCGAAACCAGCAGTGGAATGCCGCTGCGTTTGCTATCTTTCGGAAGCAGGAATTGCCATACGGGGATACATTCCCGCGGATGGTGGTTAGGGCTCGCCGTTGCCCTCTTCAAGTCCCAGCGCGGCCAGCGAAGGGGCGTCGAGGACGGCCAGCAGCAATTCGTCCAGGCGCTCCGCCGGCCATGCCGCCAGCCGTGCCAGCACCGCCTCGTTCAAGGGACCAAACTTTCGCACCAATAATAAACGTGCGGCTTCCCGGCGACCCTCCTGAAGACCCATCTCACGACCCTCCTGAAGACCCTTGGCAATGCCTTTTTCATAGGTAGTGATCATCATTGGTTCTATCTCCTGGTACGGTTCGGTATGCAGCAGCTGATCGAAATACCGCTGTTCCTCCTCGTTCAGTTGCAGATACGCTTCCACACACTCCTGCAACAACAAACGGCGATAGTCATTCTCCCGGCACTCCACCAGCACCCGGCGTAGGGCCTCGGCTCGCAACCACACCTTCCGCGCCGGCGCCACGCGCATCAGCGCCGCCAGGGCCACGCCCAGCCAGCTCGCCCCTGCCACATAGCGCTCCGCTTCCAGGGCCGGCAAGCCCACGTACAGATACTGAAAGCGCAACACCTCCAGGCCGCCGAACTCTTCCGTGTAAGTGTCAACGCCAATGCCGTCGCGGCCCACGCGCAGATAAACGGCGATCGGCAGTACCGGACAATTGTGGTTGCGCCGCAGCGGTACGTAATAGTCGAACATGCGGCGGGGCATCGCCGCCACCGCGTCTCGGGATTCGACCTCGATGTGGACCAGTGCCAGCGCCGATTTCCGCTCGGCGGAGCGCAGACGCAGGCGGGCCACCAGATCGAGCAGCAACACGTCGCCCTGCGGCGGATCGACAAACAACTCCTTGTCCAGCCACTCCACTTGTTCCAGGTCGAACAACGCGGCGCGCTCGGGGAAGAACAGTCGGAGAAAATCGGGCAGGAACTCTCGCAACAACACCTTGAACCGCTGATCGTGTTCCCCCATGACGCTGGACCTCCCTGTCATCGCCCCAACTTCCTCGATTGTCGCCTCAACCCGTGCGCGAAACAAGCCCACCTCTTCTTTTGTCTTGACTAAGCGACGATTTAGTTTAACCTAATGATTCGCAGCGCTGCAAGGCGATCACGAGGCGCGGAAGGAGTGGGAGAGCATGAAACCCGCATCGGGCCAGGCTTTTGATCGTGTACCGTCGCTGGAGGACATTCACAGCTCGGTGCCGATCCCGCAGCGCTGGTGGCGGCGTTTCCTGGCTTTCTCCGGGCCGGCGTTCATGGTCAGCGTCGGCTACATGGATCCGGGGAATTGGGGCACCGACCTGGAGGCCGGCTCGAAGTATGGGCATCGACTGATCTGGGTGCTGCTGATGTCGAACCTGATGGCGGTGCTTTTGCAGGCACTGGCCAGCCGACTCGGCATCGTCGCCGGACGCGATCTTGCTCAGGCGTGCCGCGAGAGCTATCCACGTCGTACCGTCTTCGGTCTGTGGCTCTTGACCGAAATCGCCATCGCCGCCACCGACCTGGCCGAAGTTATCGGCACTATTATTGCTCTCAAATTGCTCTTTAACATTCCGTACCTGATTGGCCTGACCATCGCGGCGGCGGACACGCTGCTCTTGCTGGCACTTCAGCGGCGCGGCGTTCGCCTGCTGGAGCTGCTGACGCTCGCCCTCATCGCGGTGATTGCCGGCAGCTTCGTGGTCGAGATCGTGCTGGCGCGGCCGGCCTGGGCGGGCGTGCTGCTCGGCTTCATGCCGGGTCTCGATCCCCACGATACCGCCGACAGCCTTTATGTCGCCATCGCCATGCTGGGCGCCACCGTCATGCCGCACAATCTCTATTTGCACTCGGCCTTGGTGCAAACGCGCGCCTTCCCCAAGACGCCGGAGGGGAAACGCTTCGCTTGCAAGTACAACCTGCTCGATTCGGCGCTGGCTCTTAACGGAGCGTTTTTCATCAATGCCGCGATTCTGGTCGTGGCGGCGACGGTATTTTCAACGGAGGTCAAGACGCTGCAACAGGCGCATAAGCTGCTACAGCCCGTTTGGGGGGGCATCGCCAGTGCGCTGTTCGCGGTAGCGCTGTTGGCCTCGGGACAGAGCTCGACGCTGACCGGCACGCTGTCCGGCCAGGTGGTGATGGAAGGGTTCATCCAGCTGCGCCTGCGTCCGTGGGTCCGCCGCTTGCTCACGCGCCTGGCCGCCATCGTGCCTGCCTTGCTGATGCTGTCGCTGGCCTCCGCCCAACCGACCGGCGAGACGCCGGTCCCACCAGGAGTGGTCGATGAGCGGCTGTTGCAGCTGCTCGTCCTCAGCCAGGCCATTCTCAGCTTTCAGCTGCCGTTCGCCATCATTCCGCTGGTGCAGCTCACCAGTGATCGTCGCCGCATGGGCGAGCTTGCAAACTCCACCTGGATGAAGGCATCGGCCTGGCTGTGTGCCGCGGTCGTGGTCGGCCTGAATATCGTGCTGATCGGGATGCAAATGGTAGAATGGGCCGGCGACGTACAGAAGGCCGGCTGGAATAGCTTGTGGATTTACGGGACCATCGGGCCGCTCGCGGTGGCCCTGGCGGGCTTCCTGTTGTGGGTGACGCTTTATCCACATTACCGGCATCGCGAGGTCGGTCCAGCCCCGCTGCCGCCTCCCGAGCTGCCGGCGGTGCGCTATCAGCGGATTGGCGTCGCGGTCGAATTTACCGGAGGCGACAGCGCGGTCCTGACCCAGGCGGCGGCGACGGCCCGGCTCCATCATGCGCCGCTGTTGCTCATCCACGTCGTCGAAGGTCCGGTGGCCGACTATTATGGCCCCGCCACGGACGATCAGGAGAGCCGGGCGGACCGGCGACGCATGGCCGAGCTAGTCAAGCACCTGCAAGCGGAGGGGCTAACGGCCGACGGCACGCTCGGTTACGGCGAGCCGGCCGCCGAGCTGGTTCGCATCGCGCGCGAGCAGAAGCTGGATTTCCTGGTGCTGGGCACCCACGGTCATCGCTTCTTTGCCGACCTGGCGCTGGGAGAGACGGTCTCCCCCGTGCTACACCGTCTGCAAATCCCCATCCTTGTGGTGCCGACGGCGCTGACCTGAGCCGCTTGCGGCTTAGCGATCCACGCTAAGCCGCAAGCGGCTCAGGCGGTTACATCACCTTGAACCAGCAGATGTAGGCCACCGTCGAATAGAGCAGCAGGCCGACGGTGAAGATGCTGCCCATGAGCAGCACCACCGCCTTGGCCGCACCCATGTCGCTCTTGCGGAATTGTTCCCATTCCTCCGGCGCGAAATGCAGCGGCGGCTTTCCTGGCCCGCCGGGAATGCTGATGTCCTGCGACGCACCGCCGTTCTCGCTCGGCGGAGTGATGCCGTGTTCGTGCGATTCGCTCATGCCCTGAACCTCGTGTTGGTGCCCTCGGCTCTCTGAGTGGAGGGAGCCAGCCCCCTGAGACCAGCGCAGCTCAGGGGGCTGACGCCCCCCGCTCAGATGGTATACGCCGGCGCTCCCCGGAAGGTCAAGTCTGCTGATCGCCAATCGCTTTCTTGAATCTTTTCCGTCCGGGCCAAAATATTCCTCAAGATGGCTGACGGCGTAACCGATACATTCCAACAACCGACAAAACCCGTCGTGTTGTCTCGGCTTTCGGCCTTCGGATTGGGGGAGATGGGCATGGGAGCGATCCTCTGGAGCTGTCTGGCACTGACCATCCATCAGGGACCGGTCCAGGAATACCCCATGAACAGCCGCGGCTTCGAGATTCCCATCAAGCTGGATTCGCGCCGCGCCCAGGAGGTACAGGAGCTTATCCTGCTTGTCTCGCAGGACCAAGGACGCGTGTGGCAGCCGGTGGACCGTAAAGCGCCCAGCGAGCGCCGATTTGTCTACCGTGCCCCAGGAGATGGCTCGTACTGGTTCATTGTTCAAGAAGTGGATCACAAGGGCCGAACGATTCCGGAAAATCCTGAGCGGGTCAAGCCGAGCATGGCCGTTATCGTCGATACGGTCAGGCCGCAGGTAACACTGACGGCGGAACGACTGGCGAACGGCTGGATTCAGGCACACTGGAAGATCACGGAGAAATCCCCGGATTTGCGTTCGGTGCGGCTGGATTATCACACCGACGCTCTCCACGCCGGAGAATGGACGCCGTTGTCCGCGTCGCTGGCGCTGGAGGGCAAGAAAGAGTTCGATCCGGGTCGGGATGGCCACGTCGGCGAGGTCCGCGTGCGCATGCGGCTGAAGGACCAGGCGGGCAATGAGGGCGAGAACGTGGCCGTGGTAGCCGCGACGGGGGCCCCTGAGGGCTCCGCCCCGACAAGCAGTCCCTCGGCGAGACCAGCGGAGGGAGGGGCATTCAGCCTGATCCCCGCCTCCCAGGCGGATTCGTCCGGCCAGCCCAATCAGCTGACCAGCCAGCAAAGGGTCCGACCGCCCCTCGCCCCGCCGCCCTCCGCGACGCAAGGCGCAAGTGCGGGGCCCGTGTCGCCCTCTGTGCCTACCGATCCGAGTACTGCGGGAGCTTCCAGCGGACCAGCAGCCTTTGGGGGTCTGCCCGTCGCGGCCACCTCCGATCGGGTGCCGCCCTCAGCGGGCGGCTCGGTGAGTCCGCCGTCCGGCTCGGCGGCGGTGAAAATTGTCAAGGCGCGCGAAGTCCGGCTCGACTTTACGGTCGCCAAGGTCGGTCCTTCCGGTCTGGGCGCCGCCGATGTCTACGTGACGCTCGACAAGGGCGCCACCTGGAAGAAGATGCCGGGCGAAGTGCCGATCAGCCTGCCCAAGAGCGCCGACCTCCACGGGCCGGAGCCGGTGCCCGGCTCAGTCAGCGTGCAGCTGCCGGCCGAAGGAACCATTTATGGCTTCATCGTAGCGGTCAAAAGCAAAGCGGGCCTGGCGCCGCCGCCGCCCCGGCCCGGCGATCCGCCGGAGGTCCTGGTGGAGCTGGATACCACCGTCCCCAAGGCGCAGATGTTCCGACCCCAGCCCGATACGAATCAGCCCAATACGCTGATCCTGGCGTGGACGGCCGTCGATCGCAATCTGGCCGACAAGCCCATCACCCTGGAATGGGCCGAGCAGAAGGACGGTCCGTGGAACGTCATCGGCGAGGGACCGATGCCCAACAGCAGTCAATATCCCTGGCGCTTGCCGGAACATTTGCCGCCACGCGTGTATCTGCGTTTGACGGTGCGCGACCTCGCTGGAAATGAAGCCAGGGCCCAGACCGACAAGCCGGAGCTTATCGATCTCAGCGTGCCGCTGACGAAAATTATCGGCGTGGCCCCCAACGGCCGATAACCGTCATTTCTTGTTTGGCGTCGCTCCATTCGTGAACTACAATCCAATCGAAGGGGTTATGCCGCGCGGTTGAGCAATGACGCCCGAAGCGCAAGCGGCAACAAACCTTCGAGGGAACACGCATGGAGAAGGCAACAGAAACCTGGGTCACCGCACCGGATCGGCTGATCTCGACCACGCGCCGCGACGCCTGCGTCGTGCATATCTATCCGACCGGGCCGGGCATGGGAGCGCGCTATCCGCTCGCGGATACGCCGGTGGTCCTGGGACGGGGCAACGACTGCGATATTCGCATCAACGATCACTCGGTGTCGCGCCGTCATGCCCGCATCCAGCCGGGCGCTGACGGCTATTACGCTGTCGATCTGCAAAGCACCAACGGCACCTTTGTCAACGACGTGCCCGCCTCCATCTGCAAGCTCAAGGACGGCGATTATCTGCGTGTCGGCAACTGCATCTATCGCTTCCTCGCCGGCGGCAACGTCGAGGCCGAGTATCACGAAGAGATCTACCGCCTCACCATCATCGATGCCCTGACCGAGACGCACAACAAACGCTATCTGCTGGAGCTGCTCGACCGCGAGCTGTCGCGCTCGGAGCGCTACGCTCGGCCGCTGGCGCTCATCATGTTCGACCTCGATCGTTTCAAGGCCATCAACGATGAGCTGGGACATCTGGGCGGCGACTTCACGCTCCGCGAGATGGCTGCCTGCGTGCGGACCTGCGTGCGCAAGGAAGAATTGTTCGCGCGTTACGGCGGCGAGGAATTCGTCATCGTTCTTCCGGAAACGAGTCTGGAAGGCGCCGTCGCCGTGGCCGAGCGTCTGCGCGTGATGGTCGAGAAGCACTGCTTCCAGTATGAGGGCAAGACGTATCCCTTGACGGTCAGCATCGGCGTCGCCGCCACCGACGGCAGCCGGCCCCTGTCGCCGTCGGATCTCATCGGCGAGGCCGACCAAAAGCTCTTCGATGCCAAGCGCCAGGGCCGCAATCGCGTCGTGGCGTAAGGCGCTTGCGGCTTAGCGCTAAGCCGCAAGCGGCAAATATGCCCCGTTTATGCGTGCGCGACAAGGTCGAAGCGGTCAAGATTCATCACCTTGTTCCACGCAGCCACAAAATCACGCACCAACTTCTGCTGCGCGTCGTCGCACGCATAGACTTCCGCGATGGCGCGGAGCTGAGAGTTCGAGCCGAAGACGAGGTCAACGGCGGTACCCGTCCACTTGACCTTACCCGTCCGGCGGTCGCGCCCCTCGTAGACGTTCTCGCCTTGCGAGGACTTCCGCCACTCCGTGCCCATGTCGAGCAGGTTCACGAAGAAGTCGTTGGTCAGGGAGCCGGGTCGCTCGGTGAAGACGCCCTGCGCGGCCTGCCCGAAGCTTGCATTCAGCACGCGCATGCCGCCGACCAGTACCGTCATCTCCGGGGCGGTCAGCGTCAGTAGGCGCGCCCGCTCCACCAGCAGCTCCTCCGCCGGTCGATCCTGTCCGTTTCCGAGGTAGTTGCAGAACCCGTCTGCCGTGGGTTCGAGCACGGCAAACGACTCCACGTCGGTCATTTCCTGCGACGCGTCGGTGCGCCCCGGCGAGAAGGGAACCTGCACGTCGTGCCCGGCCTTCTTCGCAGCTGCCTCAACGGCGGCACAGCCGCCCAGAACGATCACGTCCGCGAGCGAGACCTTCTTCCGGCCAGACTGCGAGCTGTTGAAATCCTTCTGGATTTTCTCGAGAGCTTGCAGGACCTTCGCAAGCTCGGCCGGCTGGTTAACTTCCCAATCCTTCTGCGGCGCCAGGCGAATGCGCGCCCCGTTCGCTCCACCACGTTTGTCAGTGCCGCGAAACGTAGCCGCCGAAGCCCATGCGGTTGTCACCAGCTGCGAAATCGACAATCCGGAGGCGAGGCTCTTGGCCTTGAGCTGAACGATGTCCTGCGCCCCGATCAGCTCGTGATCGACAGCGGGCACCGGGTCTTGCCACAATTGCGGCGGGGCAACCAGCGGGCCGAGGAGCCGCGAGACGGGACCCATATCGCGGTGGATCAGCTTGTACCACGCCTTGGCAAAAACCTCGGCGAGCTCTTTCGGGTTCTTGTGGAAGCGCTTGGCAATCGGCGCGTAGATCGGGTCCATCTTCAGGGAGAGGTCCGTCGTGAACATGATCGGGGCGTGCTTCTTCGACGGATCGTGCGCATCCGGTACGGTATCCCGTGCCGATGCCTCCTTGGGAGTCCACTGATACGCCCCGGCCGGACTCTTCGTCAGCTCCCACTCGTAGCCGAACAGGTTGTCGAAGTAGCCATTGTCCCACTTCACCGGGTTGGAGGTCCATGCACCCTCCAGACCGCTGGTGATGGCATCGTCCCCTTTGCCGGTACCAAAAGAGCCCCTCCAGCCGAGACCTTGCTCCTCGAGGCCGGCACCCTCGGGTTCGGGACCGCAGTATTGGGCCGCGTTGGCAGCGCCGTGGGCCTTGCCGAAGGTGTGGCCGCCGGCAATCAGGGCGACGGTCTCCTCGTCATTCATGGCCATGCGGCCGAACGTTTCGCGAATGTCCCTGGCCGCGGCGAGCGGATCCGGTTTCCCGTCCGGCCCCTCCGGATTCACGTAGATCAGGCCCATCTGAACGGCGCCGAACGGTTTTTGAAGCTGCCGGTCGCCGCTGTAACGCGCGGCGCCGAGCCACTCGATCTCCGACCCCCAGTTAATGTCGGATTCCGGCTCCCAGATGTCCTCCCGGCCGAAGGCGAAGCCGAACGTCTTGAAGCCCATCGACTCCAGGGCACAGTTGCCGGCGAAGATAAGCAGATCGGCCCAGGAGAGCTTCCGGCCGTACTTCTGCTTGATCGGCCAAAGTAAGCGCCGGGCCTTGTCGAGGCTGGCGTTGTCGGGCCAGCTGTTGAGCGGCGCAAAGCGCTGGCTGCCGGAGCCTCCGCCGCCCCGGCCGTCGGCGATGCGGTAGGTGCCGGCGGCGTGCCACGACATGCGAATGAACAGCGGACCGTAATGGCCGTAGTCCGCCGGCCACCAGCTCTGCGACGTCGTCATCACCGCTTCCATGTCCTTCTTCAGGGCATCGAGGTCGAGCTTTTTGAACTCCTCGGCGTAGTTGAACTCCTTGTCCATGGGGTTGGCCAGGGGAGAATTTTGATGGAGTATCTCCAGGTTCAACTGATTCGGCCACCAGTCTCGATTCGACCGGGCCGCCGCTGGCGTGTGTCGTTGAGCCCCATTCATCACCGCGGATTTTGTTTCGCTCGTCATTATTCCCTCCACTTCTGCACTTGTGCTGCTACGGGAGAAATCCTTCGTGTCAGAATGTTGGCGGAGTACCGTCCGGACGCGAAAGCCTCGGGCGGGAACACGGTTCCGCTCATCGACTTTCCTAGAAATCCTCGGCCCTTTTTCAATCCCCGAACCATCGGGCCGACTCAAAGGCATCCAGGAATATTCCAAGAAAATGTGCCCACGCTCTTGACGGCGGGGCACAGCCTCTCTAATCTTGGTATCACGTTGTATAACTTCGTATTACGAGGTAAAACTCGAAGGAGAGAGACAATGAGGCGTTGCTCAACCCGGAAGGCATTCACCTTGATCGAGCTATTAGTGGTGATCGCCATCATCGCCATCTTGATCGGCCTGCTTCTGCCGGCGGTGCAGAAAGTGCGTGAGGCGGCCGCTCGCGCCCAGTGTACCAATAATCTCAAGCAAATCGGCATCGCCCTGGCTAACTATGAAGGCGTCTACAACTTCTATCCTCCCGGCTACATCGACGGCGACACGAACCCCGCCAACACTCCCGACAACGACGTGGGGCCGGGCTGGGGCTGGGCAGCCTTGTTGCTGCCGTTCGTGGAACAGCAAAACCTCTACAACCAGATCAATTTCAGCCTCGGGATAGGACAGGGAACTAACGCGGGGCCCTCCGCGACGCCACTGAAAGTCTACCAGTGTCCTTCGGATCCCTACCAGCAGAATTTCATCGCTTGGCCAACAGGCGTCACGGTGGCGCACGGCAACTACCTCGGCGGCAACGGCTGGGTGGAAACGTTTATGAACTCGGGCGGAGCCTATAACCCCAGCATGGACGGCGGCGGCGCCGAAGACGGAGACGGTATCAACACCGGTACAGGCGCGGCCGGCAACGGCCCGTTTTTTCGTAACAGCCACACGAGAGTCGCCGATGTCACCGACGGACTGAGCAACACGAATTTCGTTGGGGAGCGCTGCGGTGCCCATTCCCCCTCCACCTGGACTGGCGCCGTGACGGGAGCACGGTGCCTCGCCTGGATGGCTACCACACCCTGGACCACCCCTTACTCCAGTGACTCCGGGCCTCCCCTCGACAATGCGGACTACAACCAGGCCCTCGTCCTCGCCCACGGCAACCTTGGGCACACGCCCAACGCCGACAATCCCTTCTTCGACCCCGATACGTTTTGGAGCATGCACCCGGGGGGAGCAAACTTCCTCTTCGGCGACGGCTCGGTGCATTTCCTCGTTAGTGGCATCGATCCCTTCACGTGGCAGTGGCTCCAGACCATGGCCGGCGGGGAAGCCATGTCCCAGGATTGGTGAGGCAGCGTCAAACACATTCTGCCCGTTTAGCCGCGAGCCATAGAGCGCGTCGCGCTCGCCTATGGCGCGCGGCTAAACGAAGGCTCCTTCGGGCGGAGGGCTTCTGTTATGCGGTTGCGAATTCCTTTTGTGTTGATGTTTTGCTTGCTGGCGTGCGGAGGTTGCAAAAAGACGAAATCGACCGACGAGCTGATCCAGGATCTGAAATCGCCCCAAGAGAAAGAGCGGATCATAGCGGTTCGACTCTTGCCGGAGCGAAAAGCCGACGCGGCAAAGGTCATTCCAGCGCTGATTGAAGCTCTTAAGGGTAAGGACAGAGAAGTGCGGTTGAGCGCCGCGATTGGGCTTGGCTATTTTGGCGAAGAAGCCAAGGACGCCATCCCTGCGCTCCAGGAAGCGGAGCACGACCGCGACATCCGCGTCCGTGGAGCTGCCAGTAAAGCCCTGTCGCGCATCGATCCAAAACAGTTCCCGCCTCCGTCCCAATCCGGCGGAGCGCCAGGAAAATAATGCCGCTGCTCGACGGTGGAGCTGGCTGTTCGTAAGATGTTGCTTGCGCCATCCGCGAACGAGCAGAGTATACCCGCCATGCGTGTCTTGTTGCGGCTCAAGTTCTGGCGAACCTTGCGATACCGCCTTTTTGTCGCGGGCGTGGCCCTTGCCTATCTGCTTGTCGCGCTCGAAATTCCGTTACCCGCTGCGGTTCACAAAAACACCAGCCAGCCATTTCCCTGCCAGGATCACCCTTGCGGCTGTCAGACGGCCGAGCAGTGCTGGACGAGCTGCTGCTGTTTCACGCCGGAGGAGCGCTGGGTCTGGGCGCGGACCCATAACGTCCAACCGCCGGCTTACGCTGAGAAACCCGCGGCGAAACCTGTCGAGAAACCCGCCGAACAATCCGCCGCGCACGGCTGGAACACCGTCAAGCTGCGCGACCGCGACTGCGGCGTGACCGCCCCGCCGACCAAGAGCTGTTGCCGCAAGCAGGGCGGACGTGCCGCCTGCTGTCAGACGGCCTCGAAGCCCGCCGCTCGACAGTCTGCCTCTCCTCGGGGTGGCGGTATCCGCTGGGTCTCTGTTGTGAAAGCCTGGCGGTGCCAGGGATTCCAGACATTATGGGTCGGCATCGGCGCGGTCCTGCCTGTCCCTCCATCTGCTACCTGGTCTCCAGACTTCCCACCTCCTTTTCTCTTCTTCCTCTGGGATACTCACGCCTCCGTTGTCTCGATGACTCCTCCCGCTCCCCCTCCACGGCGGTCTCTCATCTGAGTCAGGCTTTCTAATCTGACCATCGATACCATCCGCACCGTCGGGCTGGAAAGCCTGACCTACGATCCGCTTTTCGCGAATGCTTCGCGCGCCGATGTCGCGCGCGGCTTGTGCTTGCGCCATCGCTTGCGTGGAGAGACCGATTCGCCCGGAGATCCTCAACACAACGAAAGGAACATCTCATGAAAACCCGCCGTAGAACCCGCCGTGGCTTCACTCTCGTTGAATTGCTGGTAGTCATCGCCATCATCGGCGTGCTGATCGGGCTGTTGTTACCCGCCGTGCAGAAAGCGCGCGAAGCGGCCTCTCGCGCTTCGTGTACGAATAACCTGCGGCAGATGGGCCTTGGGGCCCACAATTTCGCCAGCGCGTTCGGGTTCCTGCCATCCGAATACATCCCCGACACGGGCCAGGTCTCGATGGTCTCGAACTATCCGTATCCAGGGCAAGATTGGCACGTTCAAATCATGGCCTACGTCGAGCAGCAAAACGAAGTGCAGAACATCGATGGCGTGCTGACGCCTGTGAACAACGCGTCCGACACCATCAAGCTCTTCCTCTGTCCAAGCCGGGGCATTCGGCCGGGTCAATCCTCTCCGAATCAAGCGTCGGTAGGCCCCCCCTATGGAGGAATCAGCGATTACGGTTACTACATTCTTGTCCCCTGGAACGTCGCGGGCGCCTCGTGCATCCTCTGGAACGCCCCTACGGGCGTAAGCCTTTCGGAGATCACGAACCTGGGCGGAGCCTCCAACACGGCATTCTTGTCGCACCTCAGCCTCAATCCGGTGGAGTATGGCTATGGCCCCACTACCTGGTTCAATTGCAATAATGCCGTGAGCGGTGACAGCTTGCGTGACACCCAGGTGGGGCTTGGCTCCTACCTGTCGCCCAATACCTGGTTTCCGACGGGACTGAGTACGCCACACGGGGACACCAACGTCGTCCTCTTCGCCGATGATCATGTCCAACCGGTCCTCAACGCCTGGCTCACGGCGAACCAAAATCTGGTCTGGAATTGGAAGAACACCGTGGCACTCCAGCTGCCGTAACAAGAACATTGGCCGAGCCGCGCCTACGCCGCGGCGCCATGTCGGCAGCTGATGGCGAATCTGCTCGATCCAATGCTCCCGTCGTCCGGCCTTCTGGTCAAGGCCGGACGACGGGGCCGATAACGTGTACTCACTGGCGGAGAACGTCACCCCGCGAACCTCCGGAAATCAAGAGGGGAGGGAAGCGTGCTTACTTCGAATCCGTCCGAAATGGACGCAAGGGATGTCAGCTCGAGCGGTCCAGAGACGCCGGGTAGCCAGGAATCTACAGTCTCTTTGGAGCGCGGCAAAAGTTTCTGGGCGCGCGGCTCTTACGATGAAGCGATCGCCGAGTACAGCGAAGCCATCCGGGCAAACACCGCGGATGCGCAGGCTTACCTTCTTCGCGGCGAGGTCTTCGCGGCCCGAGGCGATCATGGACAAGCTGTCGAGGATTTAACGGAGTCTATTAATATCTGTCTTTCCCGGGTCCTTTTTTGCACGAGCCGGGTGCTCGTCCACGCGGGGCCGCATGAGCTAGACGAAACGGCCGCCCGCGAAACGCTCGATCTCCATGGACGCCTAGCCCGCGCCTATTTCTTGCGCGGCCGCGCCTACGCGGAGCAGGGAGAGCCGGCGCGCGCGGCTGCCGACTTCTCGCGGACGATCGAGCTGGAGCCGGACAACCCTGCTGCCTTCGTCCACCGCGGCGAGTCTTATGCCGCGGGCGGCGATTGCGAATCGGCCCGTGGCGACTTTTCCGCGGCGCTGCGCCTCGAGCCGGACAACGCCTCGACCTGGAGCAAAAGAGGGCGAGCGGCTCATCAACAGGGCGATTATACCGGGGCGATCGACGACTTCACGGAAGCGATGCAGCGCGCTCCGGAGTGTGCGGCGACTTTCGCCGACCGCGGCGCGGCTCATGCGGCCCGGGGCGATCTCGATTCAGCCCTGGAGGATTACAACCGCGCCATTCATCTCGATCCGCATTCCCCGCGTTTCTTTGTCCAGCGGAGCCAGGTCTATGCCGCCCGCCGCGATTACGAGCGCGCGATCGGCGACTTTGGCAAAGCACTGGCTCTGGATCCGAGAAACGCCTCCGCGCACGAGAACCAGGACATGGTCCGCCGACTGAAAGCGGAATACGACCAGTGCCTCGTCGCGCTGAATCGGGTGCAAAAGGATTTTCACCAGGCAGTGGATCATTTCGACGGCGGGCTGGAGCTCCCTCCGCGCCAGCTCGTTCCTTTTCTTTCTCTTGAGCGAAAGGTACAAGCAGACGGCGCGAACGATCGAGCGAATCCGGCGCCGGTCGCCGTCCTCCCTCCCTACCCGGGCTTCGCCGGCCAGGAACCGGAGGTGGAAACGCCAGAAGATAACCCTGCCTCCTCGAGGGTGCAAGCCGACGACGAGGAAGCTTCTTCGCGGGTCAGCGACAGCGCCGCCGAGGAGCATTGCCGGAAAGCGCGGTCCCTCCAGGCGCGCGAGGAGTACGAGCAAGCTCTGCAAGAATACACCGAGGCGTTGCGGCTGGCCCCCGATTGCCTGACCGCCTACCTGGAACGTGGCCGGCTTTATCGAAGTCGCGGCCAGCTCGATCAGGCCATCGCCGATTTCACGGCCGTTCTGGGCATCGACGACGCCAACAGCGAAGCCTACCTGCGTCGCGGCCACGCCTACACCGGCAAACGGGAGTTCGAGGCGGCCATCGCCGACTACGACATGGTCATCTCTCTTGCGCCGGAATTTGCCATGGCCTACGTCCGTCGAGGTCTGGCCTTCGCCAACCTGGGCGAATTCGATCGCGTCATCGCGGACGCGGATCAGGCGCTCCAGATCGATCCACGCTTGATCGCCGCCCTGTATATCCGCGGCGCCGCCTACTTTAAGCAGGAGCATACCGAGCTGGCCCTTGCCGACTTCGACATGCTCCTCTTGCTCGATCCCAAGCACGCGCCGGCTTACAACGAGCGCGGCCTGGTCCACGCTGCGCGCGGCGAATACGAGGAAGCCATCGCCGACTATTCTCAGGCACTGCGGCTGGATCCGAAATTCGAGCTTGCCCTGTTCAATCGCGCGATCGCTTACCGATTGGGAGGAAAGCTCGACAGGGCCCTCGCCGAGCTGAGCGGATTGATCGTGCGTTCGCCGGCGAACGCGTCGGCGTATTATCAGCGCGGCCTCGTGTACTTTGACCACAAAGACTACGATCGGGCCATCGCCGACCTGACACGCGCCTTCCAGATCGATCCCCAATGCAAGGAAGCCTACAGCAGCTGTCTGGAAGCTCTCCGCGCCAAACGCGAGCATCAGCAGACGATCAGGGTCTCGTCCGCGGAGGAGAAGCCGGCGCGGGTCGAGCCGTTGGCCGAAACCGTCTTGCAAGGCAACACTCTCCACGCCGAGGAGCCCGACAGCTCCCGGAGTGAAAGTCGCCAATCGCGTCCGAACCGAGGTGAAGAGACCAAATCAGCCCCTCCGGAACGTCCGAGGCGCGAGGAGCCTCCTTCCCCCGCGGTGATCGAGAGGAAGCGGGCACCAGACCCCGTCGAGATCGCGACGGAGACCAACGCGGCACCTGTCGGCACCGATACCACGGCGGAGACCAAAGCCGCGGAGGGCGCTGCCAGGATGGTGCCGAAGGCGCGGCGTTCGGCGGTGACGGTTGGCAAGCTCCGCCTGGAATGCCCGACCTGCGGCGTGGAAGGCCTGCTCGACGTTAGCAATCTGAAGAGGGCGTTTCGCTGCCCTGGCTGCGGCAGCTGGTGGCACGCCGACGCCGCTGGCCGGCTGGTTGAAGCAATGCCTGCCGGCGAGGAAGTCGAAGTCTGGTCCACCAGCGGGCGCAGCACTCATCGACTGCCGAGCGAAGAAAAAACCGCGGCCGCTTCCAAGCCGTCTTCGCCGCCCAAACTAAGCCCTCCCAAAAGGCCAGCCTTTCGACCGCGGCCGCGACCCTCTTCTCAAGGCCGCTTCGGTGTCGCCGGCAGCTGGATCGCCGAGACGTTGGCCACGCGCGGCGGACGCTGGGGGCTGGGTGTGGCCGTCATTCTCCTCATCGCCTGGGTCGGCTTGACCGCGTCGCCTTTCGTCCGGCCCAACAAGCTGATGACGCGCGGACATAAGATGGTTCGGGCCTGGCTCGCCCGGGATCTTCAGAAAATCGAACCATATACCGATCCGGACGAGAAGAGCCTGCTCGCGAGCTGGTTGAAAAAAAATCCGCCTCCGAACCTTGCGGGTCAAGATATTGCGCGGGACGTGCGGGTGTCGATCGAGGGCAACAACGGACGAGCCGCCACGGTCGTGGTCTCGATCTCCGCCAAGGACGAGAGAGGGCAACCGGCTCATTACGTCTTCCGGCATCGTTGGACCGAAGAAGATGGCGATTGGTATTTCCACCCGCGTGAGGCGAATGCGCGTCCTGGTTCTGGGGGCAATAAAACGCCGCCTTCGAGAAGCAGGTTTCCCATCAAGCCTTTCAAAGCGATTGGCTTACCGCTCGCCGAGGAGTGATCTTGAGGATCTCTGATTGTAGGGACAATCTCATTCGCAAAGGCGAAGAGGCGTTTCCCATGAATTGTCCAGAACGGCACGATGGTGTCGGAGAAGAGGCCAAGAGTCCCTGTCCCAACCGGCGGGAGGACGGCGCTTTAACGATGAACAATCTTTCCGGGCAAACGACCCGGCGGGTAATTGCGGTGAACGTCAAACCTCCCCGTCCCGTAGCAGCCGCAAGCACAATCGGGATCAAAAGATTGCCAGTCCAGCTGTCGGCGGGTTCGATCCCCGCCAGGGACATTTTCCCAAAAGAGGGTGTGTCCTCGCCGGAAGTTCCGGCGCGGTTTTCGTGTACCTCGCAAGGAGAGATTTCGATGAGCCGAAGATGGTGTGGGACCGCTCTGGCGGTCGTGCTATTGGGGCTGGCGGCGTCGTGGACTCAGTTGATTGCCGAGGACGACAAGGAGCCGTCCATCAAGGCGATCATGACGAAGGCGCACAAGGGTGGCAATTCCCTGATCAAGACGCTCGAGAAGGATCTGAAGTCCGCCGAGCCGGATTGGAAGGACGACGAGAAAAAGGCCAAGGAATTGGTCAAGCTCGGCACGGCCCTGGGCAAGAATATGCCGCCCAAGGGAAGCAAAGAGTCCTGGGAGAAGCTGACCAAGTCCTACGTGGACACGGCCAAAGATCTGGAGGCCGCCGTTACGGCGAAAGAGAAAAAGAAGGCCGTCACCGCCCATACAAAGCTAACCAAAATGTGCGCCGCCTGTCACAAGGCCCACAAGGGGAAGTAGGCAACAGGGACCAGGGAAAGCCGCCGGGAGCAGGGAGGCTCCCCTCCGTCTCGGACAATACGGATTCCGCGAATGCGTCCCGACCGCGGCGACGAATCGCGACAGCGTGTGGAGACCCGGAGGGCGAGATGATATAGTGATCCTTGACTCTCCGCGTCCGCACACCTGTGTTTCGTCGATCCAACCAGAGAGGATCTTGCCACCATGCCATCGCGATCTCGTACCCGGCGTTACTGGCTCACGTTGTTTGTTCTGCTCTCGGTCCACGGTCTCGCCTCTGCCGCGGATTGGCCGCGCTTCCGCGGCCCCAACGGCGCCGGCACTGCCGCCGACAAGGACGTGCCGGTGAAGTGGAGCGATGCAAATGTCCTGTGGAAGACCGCCATTCCCGGCATCGGCCATTCCTCGCCCATCGTGTGTCGAGGCCGCGTCTTTTTGCAGTCGGCCTCGAAGGACGGCAAGGAGCGCTGGCTGATCTCCCTCGACGCCGCCACGGGAGACATCCTCTGGAAATCGCCCACGTCCGGGGACAAGGCCCATATCCATAACCAGAATTCACTGGCCTCCTCGACGCCGGCGACTGACGGCCAACGTGTCTACGCCGTCTTCTGGGACGGCAAGGACATCCACCTGGCTGCATTCGACCTCAAGGACGGCGAGCTTGTCTGGCAGAAGAACCTCGGCCGCTTCAAGAGCCAGCACGGTGTCGGTCATTCGCCCATGTTGGTTGACGGCAAGGTCATCCTGGCCAACGATCAAGACGGCTCGTCGCACTTGCTGGCTCTCGACGCCAAAAGCGGCGACAAGGTCTGGGAGGTCGGACGCAAGCCGTTTCGGACCTGCTATTCGACGCCCTTCATCCACGTCAAACCGGAAGGCGGCAAGGAGCTGATCGTCGCCAGCACCGCCGGCATCACGAGCTACAATCCCGCCGACGGCAAGGCCAACTGGTGGTACACCTGGTCGTTCACGGCCATGCCGTTGCGAACGGTGGCGTCGCCGATCATGACGAGCGGACTGGTCGTCGCCACCAGCGGCGACGGCTCCGGAGTACGCGACACCATTGCCGTCAAGCTCGGCGGCAAGGGCGACGTGACCAGCACCCACCTGGCCTGGGAGAATCGCAAGAACCAACCGTTCTCTTACGTGCCGTGTCTGCTGGCGCGCGGCGATTATCTGTTTAGCGTCCACGACAAGGGCTTCGCCTCCTGTCACCTGGCTAGCAGCGGCGAGGAAATTTGGTACGAGCGCCTCGATGCGGGCGGCTTTACGGCGTCGCCGATTCTGGTGGACGGCAAGATCTACGCCGTTGCCAAGAATGGCTCGGTGTACGTCTATGAGGCGGCGGCGAAGTACAATCTGCTGGCCAAGAACGCGGTGGGCGAGCGTGTCTCCTCGACGCCGGCCGTGGCCGATAATCGCCTGTTCATTCGCGGCGAGAAGCATCTGTTCTGCATCGGCAAGCCTGCTGCGAAATGAACGGAGGAAAGGTGAGGAATAGGGCAGTTTCTTTCGGAAGGAGTGTCAGCGATGAAGTATCTGGTAGGCATCCTGATCTTGGGACTCGGCCTGACGGCAATCGCCGTCCACCTCGCCCATGCGAACAGGGACAATAAGGGAGCGAAAAAGGTGGATACACGCACTTTCGAGCTGCGGACTTACACCGCCGCGCCGGGCAAGCTCGACGCCCTCAACGCCCGCTTTCGCGATCACACCAATAACCTGTTCAAGAAGCACGGCATGACCATCATCGGCTTCTGGATGCCGGCGCCGCAGAAAGAAGGCGAGGAGAAGCTGATCTACATTCTCGCTTATCCGAGCAAGGAGGCCGCCGAGAAGAGCTGGAAGGCGTTCCGCGAGGATCCCCAATGGAAGAAGGCCCGCGAGGAATCGGAGAAGAACGGCCGCCTGCTGGCAAAGCCGCCGGAGTCGGTATTCATGACGCCCACCGATTATTCGCCGATCAAGTAGCACTTCGACAAGCCCGGAGCGCTATCGACGAGTCTCTTCAAACCGTCGCTGGCGCTCCGGGCTTGTTTTTTGAGTTTGTCATGCCTGTCGATCATTTCCAACGTCTCGCCGAGCTGCTGGAGCTGGAATCCGAGGCGGAAGCACGGCAGATTCTTGAGCGTGTGCGGCGTCTGCGTCCGGGCGAGGCCGAGCAGAGCGGCAATTGTCTCCTCGATCTCGTGTCCCGCGACGAGTACGCCGGCCTGGGCGGGCGCGTGCTGCTGACGCTGGGCAAGCGCGATCCGAATCAACCGTTGCCGTG
>Ga0335075_10004828_pt1 | contig 21011 bp, 13 predicted proteins | sample Lox_Sample_24_FD_206723 | JGI IMG/M metagenome (GOLD analysis project Ga0335075, IMG submission 206723) | Soil microbial communities from Loxahatchee National Wildlife Refuge, Florida, United States - Lox_Sample_2.4 | ecosystem: Environmental > Terrestrial > Soil > Wetlands | place: USA...
ATTCGCAAGCGGAGAAAGCAGGGCGGTCGATGTCACAACGAACTGATACGCCCTTCACGCTCGCTAGGCGTGGCATGACCGCGGCTACGCTGGCGATCGTCGTCAGCGTGATCTTGGCGCTCGCGTTCTGCGCGACGAGCGCTCAGGCGGGAACGTGGACGCTCGTGTCGTGTACGCAGCCTGACGGGCAGCCGGCCCCGACCGAAGGCTGGAGCACGAGCGCCACGGGCGCCCTCGGCCCGTACAGCGGCGACAGCAACACCTGCGCTCAGGGTGGAGAGCTGAGCGCCGTGACGAGCGGTGAAGCGCCGCAGGGCGCCTACGAAGGCCCCGAGTGGGTGTTCACCGCGCCGGAGGGCTCGACGATCGCGGGCGGCACGATCACCGCGACGTTGACCTCGCCACATGGCCAAGCATGGCTCGGGACGCCGAGCGCTAGCTACGACGCTGCCGACGTGCTGGCGAACTGCCAGTACAACCTTGTGTGCGGCCAGGAAGGCACGCTCAGCGGAGCATTCCCGATCACGCATCTCGGCGGGAGCAACCTCTACGCGGTGGCGGTCTGCGTCGGCCCATACGAAGGGGCGACATCCTGCCCGGCAGCCGGAGGGATCGACGCCGGCGCATATGTGAGCAGCACAGCCATCGCGCTCGCTAAGGGCGCGTAGAAAAATAAGGTTTCAGGTGTGGCACTGTCGCTGAAACAGTGGTTCAGTGGGTGTGGGGCTTGATGATGTAGTTCCACTCGGGGTGAAACTTGTGCCTGTCGATGTTGACCGTCTCGAGCTCGGCGTCTGTGACTTTGATCTTGTCGGGGTAGGTGCCGTCGTCGAGCCGGGCGTAGACCTCGAGCCCGGTGGTGGTCGTGGTTCCGGCGATCAGGTTGATGATTGTCTCCAGGGAAACGAGTGGCTTGCCGCGCCAGTTCATCGTGATGAACGAGAAGAGGCGGTGCTCGATCTTGTTCCACTTCGAGGTGCCCGGCGGGAAATGGCAGACCTCGATCTCCATCTGGGTCTCGTCGGCGAGCCTCTGCAGCTCGATCTTCCACAGCCGCGGGCGGTTGCCGTTGGAGCCGCCGCAGTCGGCGGTGATCGTCAACCTGGGAGCGTTCGGGTAGCGCTCGGCTCCGAGGTGCTCCCACCAGGCGCGGATCGAGTTGACCGCGAACTGGGCGGTGTCGTGGTCGATGCCGACGTTGACATACCCCTCGTCGAGCTTGAGGTCATAGACGCCGTAGGGGATCGCCTTGCCGAGCTTCTTGTCCTTGAAGTCGTGGACGCGCACGAGCTCTGGCTTGCCCTTCAAATGCCACTCGCGCCCGCCGTTCTTGAAGTCGCCGAGCAGCTCCTTCTTCTTGCAATCGACAGAAATCACCGGCCAGCCGGCAGCGACCGCCGCCTTCGCGGCCTGGTTGATGTGCTGGAACTGAGCGTCGCGGTCGGGATGGGAGGCCCCCTCCTTGGTCTTGACGTTGGCCTGCAGCGAATAACCCAGCAGCCGCATCAGCATCGCCACCGACGTGAAGTGCGCCTCGTGGCCCGTCTCGCGCAGCGCACCAGCGACCTGACGCACACTCTTGGCGGTCCACCGCAAAAGCGACTCAGGATCACCCCGGCTGTCCTCATCAATCAGCCGCTCGATGGCGTCCAGGATCTCCGGGTCGCTCTCCAACAACGGCTTGCGGCCAGCACCCCCATGACGCACCCGCCCAGGCGCAAGTCGCTCACCCGACTCCAACTGGGCGATGCCCTTACGAATCGTCGGCACGGATATACCCGTCGCCCGCGCAGTCGCTGCGATGCCACCAAAGCCCGCGGCACGCGCCTCACTCGCCGCCCACAGCCGCCGCTGACGCTCGTTCAACTCCGGCGCCATCGACCTGAACCGCTCACCGATCCCCCACTCATCAATCACACACCAACTGTTCCACGCAAACCCACAACAACCTGCAACGTTATTTTTCTACGCACCCTTACCTACGCAACTGCTGAGAGGCAGCTAAGAAAGGGCTATCGGGGTGCTCCACGACTGTCGTCCGATGCACGTAGGAGGCGTCGTGTCAGCGACCGGCGCTCGCCGCGCGGGCTCGCCGCACGCAGGAGCGAATCGGCGTATCGTGTCCAGTCGCGTTTACGATGCAGCGCATCGTCCGCCAGCCCGGACCGAGGAGGAGAGATGAAGCGTGTGAGCGTGTTCCTTGCCGTCGTTGCCGCGTTCGGCGTGGCCGCGGCGTCAGCTGCGTGGGCGTCGGCCCCGGAATACGGGGTGTGCGTGCCGATGAAGAAAGGCGCCTATGAAGTCGCCAGCTGCGAAGTGATCGTTGGCAAGAAGGGGAAGGAAAGGGGCCTGTACGAATGGCATCCGGCGGGCACGTGCTATGCGATGAAGAAGGGCTACTACACCGAAGGCGAATGCAAGACGGTGGCTGAGAAAAAGGGCAAACCGGACCACAAAGGCGGCTTTGAACTCGCGCCGACGCCCACCTACACCTCGGCGACAGGCGCGGTGCGCATGACCTTTGCTGCCCCGCTCGCGGGTGAAGCGACGTGCGACGCCGGCAGCGACGAAGGCCAGATCTTGGGCCCGAAAAGTGGCGCCGACCTTGTGCAGCTGACCGGCTGTGAAATGCGCGGTGAGAAGTGTGAGAACACCTCGACCGCCGGCGAAATCTCCTCCAACGAGCTCGAAACCACACTGATCGAACCGCGCGGCGGCACGGCGGCTGAGGAACTCGCCAACGCACACGGCGCCAGCGCTCCGTACAGCGTCGAGTTCTTCTGCGAACAGATCGGCTACTTCAGGACCAAGGGCTCGCTCGCCGGGCGCCTCACCCCCGTCGACGTGATGAGCGCGAGCTTGCAGACCGTGTTCGAAGCAGGCTACGGGCAGCAGCTCGTAACCGAATACTCTGAAACCGGCGCCCCTGGGAGCTGGACGGGTGAAGCGGATGGCGCCGCCGGCGAAGCTGCCACGGAAGAGCTCTTGAGCGCCACGAGCACCAACTCCGCAGCCATCGAGGTGAAGGTCATCTAGTGGGGCCACCAACGGGAAAGGACGGGGAGATGACGCACGCGTCGGGTGCAGGCCGCAGGGTGCCACACGAGGCACGGATCATGTTGCTGCTCGCCTGCGTCTGCGCGGCAGCGTCGGCGGCGGCTTTGCGCCCGCCCAGCGCCGGCGCCTTCACCACCGGCAGCTGTCCGAACAGTAGCACCCCACGTGCCGCGGTGACTTGGGGCGCGAACTCCAAGGGAGAGCTCGGCCTCGGCTACCGCACCTCGTCGGAAGGCTCGCCGTCCACCGTCCTCGGGCTCGGCGAAGTCAAGGAAATCCAGCCTGGCTTCCAGTCCACGGTCGCGCTGCTGGAGAACTGCAAGCTCGTCGCGTGGGGAAAGCCGTTCCAGGGCGGGCTCGGCGACGGCATCGGCGGCATCCAGCAGGCACCGGTGCCGGTCGGCTACTGGACCGGTCCGAGCGGCGAAAGGAAGCTGCAGCCCCTCGAAGACGTCAAGCAGGTCTCGATCGAGAAGGGCGTCGAACCGCACGGGATGGCCCTCCAGTACAACGGCACGGTTTGGACCTGGGGCGCGAGCGAATTCGGCGAGCGCGGGAACGGTGAAAAGGACTGGTCCACGATCGCGCGCGAGCATGAACCCGAAATCGCGAAGCCACGCGATCAGCCGGCCCAGATCGAATTGAGCGAAATCGAACAGATCGGTGCGGGCAGCAGGCAGGACTACGCGCTCGGCGGACCCAACAAAGAGGTCTGGGCGTGGGGCGAAGACGCGGGCGGCCAGCTCGGCGTCAACGATCCGCAAGAAGAAGAAAAAGAAGAATACGCGGAGTGCAACGGCGAGCCGTCGCCGAAAAAGTCCATCCGCTGCGTGCCGACGCCGCGCCTCGTCAAAACCGCCCCGAACGGGGCGGAAGCGCTCACGGACGTCGAAAAGATCGCGGCCGGCGAGGGCACCACGTACGCGCTTCGCCACGGGGGTATGGAACTCCTCGGCTGGGGCTCCAACAAGGGCGGCCAGCTGATGGTCTCCGAAGAACAGGTGAAGCTCGCGACCAAGCTGCCCTGGACGCCGCCGTCGGCGATCGTGGAAATCGCCGCCGGCGACGGCACCGCCTTCGCGCGGCTCGCGAACGGCAGCGTGTACGCGTGGGGCGGCGACCAGCACGGCCAGCTCGGCCTCTCGCCGGAAGCGATGCCGGAAGTCTGTCCGGACAAGGAAAAATGCACGCGCGCCGCCGTCGCGGTACCCGCGTTGGACCACGTCGTGCAGATCGCGCCCGGAGACCAGCACACGTACGTGATCAAAGAAGAACTCGAAGACGACAAGCGCGTGATCTACACATTCGGGAACGCCAGCGAACTGCTCGGCCTGGGCAGCAAGGGAGAAGCGCTCAAAGGGCCGCTCGCCACGCCCACGCCGATCGAAGGGCTGCCCTCGGTCGCCACGGTCGCCGCCGGCGACACGATCGGGGCGGCCGTGCTCGCCGGCGGCACTCCTCCCGCGCCCGCGGTGAGCATTCATCCGGTCCCTGGAGAGGCCGGCTTTGCCATCGAATGGGGGGCGCTCGCCGAAGCCTACGACCTGATCTGGCAATCGGCTCAGAGCGGGCAGCCAGGGTCCAGCGAACAGACGTGCGACCCAGGGCGGCCGGCCGGAGTCCTGTGTGCGGGCGCGGAGGAAGTGCTCCACCTCGCGCCCGAAACGTACCTCTTCCAGCTGTACGCCGGCCCCGAGGAACAGAACGGCCATTGGAAAAGCAAACTCGCCTCGAAGCGCTACGGGTTCGGCGGCAAGCCGCTACCACCCGCCGGGGCGCCGCGCAGCCTGGCCGCGCCTGAAATCGAAGCTGGCGCCGAAGCAGAAGCGCAGGCCGAAGAATATCTCGCGCAAGTCGGCCACCCGGTGAGGGTCAAGGAAGGCACGTGGAGCAGCGAAAGCCAAGTGACACAAACACGTCAGTGGTTGAAATGCGACGGGTATGGGCCCGAAGGCAACGAAGGTCCACTGGGCGAAGAATGCGAACCGATATCGAACGCAACGGGCACGATCTACGACCCGACGGAAGAAGACGTCGGTCACACACTCGTCGTGGAAGAAAAGGCGACGAACGAAAAGAGCGAAGCCGGCCGCCCCACGGTCGAACGCAGCGAACCCGTCATCGTGCGCGGCACCGAGCCCGACGAAGGCAACAACTCCGAACCCGCCGGGGAAAACCCGCCGGTTCTGCCCGCGGCACCGACGAACGAACTCACCCCGAAGATCGAAGGCCCGACGACGGTCCGCGAAGGGCAGAAGCTCACCCTCGAACCCGGCGCCTGGTCAGACGAACTCGTGCCGTCGTTGAGCAACGACAGATGGTACCGCTGCCGCTACGCCACCACGGACGAAACCGAAGGCGAAGAAGAACAGGAACTCGGTGGGGGCTGTGAACTCATCCGCGAAGCCGCCGTCGAAGGACACGAACCGCTCCCCCACGAAGGCTTGACCTACACCACGCGACCCGATGACGTCGGTCAGTATGTCGAGGCGGAGGAACGAGCGGGCAACTCGGGCGGCTATGCGTCCCTACGGACGAGCCCCGTCAAGGTCGAAGCGAGCACCCCTCCCGGCGCCCAGGCGCGCCCGAGCATCAGCTATCCCGAACCGGAATCGCTGAAGACGGAATTCAACGACGTGCAGGTCGAACAGGTTTTGACGGCGCATCCAGGAACGTGGAGCAACAGCCCCACTTCCTACGAATACCAGTGGGAACGATGCTCGGCGGGCGGGTGCACCGCGATCACCGAAGGTACGAGCAAACACCAGAAATTGGCCACCAAGGAACACTATGTCGTCACCGAAGCCGACAAACAGAACACGATCAAGCTCCGTGTGATCGCGAAGAACGCCGCCGGTGCGAGCGAACCCGCGTACTCTCTCGAAACCGTCGCGGTGCCGCTCACGCCCGAAAGACCCGAAAGCAAAACGCCACTCGCGATCACGGGCGCTGACGGCTACTCGCTCGCCGTCCACCAGGGAAGCCGGGTGAGCGTGACCCCCGGGGTGTGGACGCTGCCAGATGCGAGCTACACCTACCTGGAGGCGATCGAAGACCAGTGGCGGCGCTGCACGGTCGAAGGCAGCAAAGAAACGTGTTCAACGATCGCAAAGGCCGGCGCGACCAGCCGGTGCGCGGTCGTCGGCGGCCAGTCCGTCGAATGCATGTGCGAATCAGAAGGCCCGGTGTTGTGCGCCTGCCGGTCCGGCGAAGAACGCGCATGCACGACGCAAGGCGAAACGCCGGGCGCCACGTATGGGCTGACGAGCGAAGACGTGGATAAGAAGATCCGCGCCAAGGAAAGCATGGACATACCGGGCACGATCGACAGCTCCGAACCGAAAAGCAGCGAATGGGTGGAAACGCTCGGCGAAGTGCCCGTCTCCGTCTCCCCTCCCAAGGTCGAAGGCGCCGCAAAGCAGAACGACACGCTGACGGATGTTCACGGCACGTGGAAAAACGAACCGACCGGGTACGGCTATCAGTGGCTGCGGTGCAGCGGCGCATCCTGCGAAGCGATCCCGGGCGCCACACAGCAGACCTATAGCGTGACCGCGGAAGATATCGGGCAGACGCTCGCGGTCGAAGAAACCGCGTCGAACGCGACAGGCGCAAGTCAACCGGCGCGTTCGGCCGCCACCGCCACGGTCGTCCCACCCGAACCGACGCTCGAATCGGCGCCGGTCATCAGCGGAGTCGACCAGCGGGGACATAAGCTCACGGCGTCCACCGGAGCGTGGGCCTACTCGCCCACCAGTTACTCCTACCAGTGGTACCGCTGCTCCCCGGAATGCGTGGAAATCAGCGGCGCCACCGGGGCCGAATACGAACTGCAGCTCGCCGACGTCGGCAGCACGGTGAGCGTGCAGGTAACGGCCAGCAACGCAGGCGGATGGAATCGTGCCGAATCCGAACCCACCGCGCCGGTCACGGTTGGATCTCCGCTGATCGAACAGATCACGCCCGACAGCGGCCCTCCGGGCGGCGGCACGATTGTCGTGATCAGCGGCCAGAACCTAGGCGAAGCCAGCGCGGTCGAATTCGGCTTCTGGCCGGCGACCAGCTTCGAATCGACCGCGACCTCGATCACGGCGGTGGTCCCACCAGGGACGACCGGCACGGTGAGCGTGACGGTCACCACCCGCCACGGCGGCGCGAGTTCGAGCAGCGAAGCTGACCTGTTCAGCTACGTTCCCGCACCCAACATCACGGCCGTCCAGCCGGCGAAGGGATCCCCCGCGGGCGGCGGCACGGTGACGATCAGCGGCGAAGACCTCGGCGAAGCGACCACGGTGTCGTTCGGGCAAGAACCCGCGACGAGCTTCACGGTGCTCTCCCCGAGCACGATCGAAGCCGTCGCGCCCGCAGGTGCGCCCGGCACAGTCGCACTGTCGGTCACGACCCCCTCCGGCACGAGCGCGCGGAGCGCGCACGACGGCTACACCTACGTGGGGCCGCCGACGGTGACGGGTGTCGAACCGGACGAGGGCGCGACCGCCGGGGGTCAGGTGGTGACGATCAGCGGCGAATGGCTCGAAGAAGCATCGACGGTGAGCTTCGGCGGGCAGCCCGGCACGATCAAGGCGGACTCCGCCACCACGATCACCGCCGAAGCCCCGCCCGGTGGCGCCGGCACCACGAACGTCACCGTCACCACCCCCTACGGCACGAGCGCGACGGGCGGACACGACAGCTTCACCTACGTCGCCCCGCCGGTCGTGAGCAAGGTCGAACCGGCCAAGGGCGCGGTCGCGGGCGGGACGACGACGACGATCACCGGCGAAGGCTTCGGCGAAGTGACGCAGGTGAGCTTCGCCGGCAACAGCGCCAAGATCAAGTCCTCCTCCGCCACCTCGCTGGTCGTCGAAGCTCCCGCGGGGACGGGCACCGCGGACATCACCGTCACCACCCGCTACGGCGCCACCAGCGCCACCGGCGAACACGACAAGTTCACCTACGTCGGCGTGCCCGTCATCTCCGGTCTGACTCCCAACACCGGCAACGAAGAAGGCGGGACCACCGTCATCATCACCGGCGAAAGCCTCGCCGAAGCAAGCGAAGTGACGTTCGGCACGACCAAAGCCACCAGTGTCGACGTGCTGTCGGCGACCGCGATCGAAGCGGTGGCTCCTGCGCGCACGAAACCCGGCACGGTGGAAGTCTCTGTGACGACGCCGTACGGCCAGAGCCAGGCTGTCGAAGCCGACAGGTTCACCTACGGTCCGCCGCCGCACGTGGGAGGCATAAGTCCCTCGAGCGGCCCCGCAAGCGGCGGCACGCAGGTCACGATCACGGGCAAAGACCTCAGCGGCGCGACGGTGGTGGAGTTCGGCGACACCCCCGCCGAAATCGTGACTCCCGGAGGGGGCGAAATGACCGTGCGAGCGCCGAGCGGCGCCGTCGGCGAAGTCCATGTGACGGTCACGACGCCCTACGGGACGAGCGCGACGTCGGGCAAAGACCTCTTTACCTACAAGCCAAAGATCACGAGCGTCACGCCCGACTCCGGCCCCGCGGCGGGCGGCACGGAAGTGCAAGTCACCGGAGCGGGGTTCGTGGCGGGCAGCGAACGAGCCGTGTTCGAGTTCGGCAGCACGCGGGCGACCGCCGTCAGCTGCGCTTCGAGCACCGAATGCACCATCACCTCGCCGAAACACAATGCAAACACGGTCGAAATAAGCGCGACCGTCGACGGCATCAGCAACCCCAACACAGCGGCGGCCGACTTCACGTTCAGCGGCTAGGCAACCTGCTGGTCGAGCGCGCGCCGCGGAGAGCTCGACGCGATGACCGTGTGACGGGCCGCCGGCCCCAGCGCCACGGCCCGTCCGGGCGCTGTCGCCAGGACGGGCCGCCGCTCAGGGGATCGGTTCCAGCGAGTTGCCGGGGGCGATCTGCGCGCAGTTCTGCGGCGCGGGCGAGCCCAGGAAGCGCCCGGCGAGCCACGCGTACGCTTCGGGCAGCCACACGAGTGCGCTTGGCACGTGGCTGAGGTCTTCGTACTGCTCGTACTGCACGGTGACGCCGCGGCTGCAGTACTCGCGCGCGAGGCTGCGCACGTCGCCGGCGATCATCACGCCGTCGCCGGGTCCGGGGGCGTAGGAGGGCGCGAGCTCGGCCGCCCACTCGGTGGCGATCGCCCCGCCCGAGTACCCGATCAGGCCGATCTCCTGCGTGCCGGCGAGCCCCGTGGCGGGGGAGGCGAGCGCGGCGCGCAGCGCGTCGAGCGTGTTCATGCCGTACACGGGGCCGGCCGAGAAGTCGGCTTCCTCGCCCTCCGTGTCGGACACCACCACGGCGTCGCCGGCGAGCAGCGCGGGCGCGATGATCGCCGACTCGACGTCGGGGATCAGCCCGCCGAGGCTCACCCCGCCGGAGATCGCGTAGGAGGGCTCGTCTTCGTTGTTCAGCGAGTCGTAGAAGGACTGGTAGGAGACGACCGTGGGCGTGCCCAGGCGCAGCAGCGGGAGCAGCACCGAGGTGACGTTCACGGTCGGCTGGCCCACCGCCCCCGTCGAACGGTAGAGCAGCTGCACGGCGGTGACCGGCAGCGGGACGCCCGCCACGTGGTAGGACAGCGTGCGCGTCTTCAGCACCGAGCCGGGCGCGATGCTGGCGAGCGGTGTGCTGCCTGCGTAGCGGTAGAACGGGTCTTCGGAGGGAGTGGGAAGCGCGCGTGCGGCGGGCGCCACGAACGCCATCCACGCCGCCAGCACCACGGCCAGCAGCACGCCCACGTCCCTGCCCCTCGCTGCGCTCAACGGCATCTTGGCTGTGCTGCTACCCGCTCGCGGCCGATCGCATGCACGCGTCCGCGAACTCATTTAATTTTTAATATTAAAGGTCGTGTCGCCCGTGGCGATGCACAGCTACGTGCAGAAGTTCACAGGCCGTCACCGCCGGCCGCGCCCACGCCGCCCCGGCCACCCAGGAAGGCCTCGCCCCGGTCCCCGGTGAAGCGTGTCCGGGTGCCGCCGGCGCCCGGTGCCCCTACACCGCGTGCAGCGCTTCCAGATGGACGCCCCCGCCGGCCCCGGCTGCCTCGCCGCGGGGACGTGGCCGACACCTCACCGCGACGCTGTAGCCTTGCGCTCGCGCGCCGGCGCCAGCCATGATCCTAAAGCTGAGCATCCACCCAAAGCCGCTCGTCGAGGAGGCGCTGCTCCGTAGGCCACGCGAGGTGCTCGAGCTGGAGGATCTGCGGCTGTGGCGTGACTACTACTTCGAGCTGCCGGCGCAACCGGCGGCCGACGCGCTCGAGCGGCTGCGGAGCGCGCTGGAGGATGCGCGTGTCGAGACCGTCGTCGTCGGTCAGCCGCTCGCCGAGCACGCCGTGCAGGTGGCATACCTGCGGGGCATCGTCGACAACGAGAACGACTCGCTGGTAACGCTTTGCCGGCTCGTCGGCGTCGCTGCGACGGCCGCCAGGGTCGCCACCACGTACACGTCCGCGAGCCCCGAGCTCGCCGAGCGGGTGCGCGGGCGCCTGCTCAACCCCAGCATCGAGGAGCTGCACCTCGCCGAGCCCGGCTACACCGGGCTGCGCCCCGTCGGGGAAGCGCACGAACCGGCTCGCTACGACCTGCGCGAGCTCGACGACGCGGGCCTGGCGGCGGTCGGCCGCGAAGCGGGGCGCAACCTCGCGCTCGCGCAGATGCACGCGCTGCGCCACATTCAGCGCGAGCTCGATTTGGCGTTCCTCACCGACGTGCTGCTCGAGGCGGCGGACTCCCGCTGGAGCGATCACTGCATGCACACCACGTGGCTTTCGCTCGGCAATCTCCTCGGCCGGCTGCGTAGCGCGTCGGCCAACACCGGCAACGAGAACATCGTGAGCATGTTCGAGGACAACGCGGGGGTGTGGCGCTTTTACGACGGGTGGTCACTGGCGATCAAGGCGGAGACCCACAACGGCCCGTCCGCGGTCTCGGCCTACTTCGGGCAGCTCACCAAGATCGGCGGCGTGCTGCGCGACATCCTCGGCACGGGCCTGGGCGCCGACCCGATCGGCGTGTTCGAGTACACCGCCACCGGGCTGCCGACCGAGCGCGCGCCGGACCCCGAGCGACCGTCGCCCACGCAGATCGCCGTCGACACGATCAGGGCGGTGAAGGAGTACGGGAACACGTTCGGCGTGCCCATGATGTCCTCCCACATGACGTTCAACACCAACTACCGGGCCAAGCCGTTTGCGCTCGGTGGCAGCGTCGGCTTGATCCCGACGGAGCGCGCGGGACGGCGCCGTCCGGAGCCGGGCGATCTGCTCGTGCTGATCGGCGGCCTCACCGGCAACGATGGGATCCACGGCGCCTCCGCCAGCTCCACCGGGAGCGTGATGGATCACGCGTCCGTGCAGATCGGCTCGCCGCTCGAGCAGGTGAAGTTTCGCCAGGCGATCCTCGACCTGCGCGACGCAGATTGCCTGCGCGCCCTCACCGATCTGGGTGGCGCGGGACTCAACAGCGGCGTCGGGGAGCTGGGCGACCCAGGCGGCGTGTGGCTGAACACCGCCCTCGTCCCGCTGAAGACCTCCTCGCTGCCGACATGGGTCATCCTGCTCTCCGAGTCCCAGGAGCGGATGATCCTGGCAATTCCGCGAGAGCGCATCGAGGCGGCGCGCGCGATCCTCGACCGCCACTTCGTGCGCAACACGGTCGTCGGCCGCTTCACAGGCGATGGCCGCTACACGGTCGTCCACGCGCCCGAGACCACGCAGGACGACATCGTCGCAGGCGCGCACCGCGAGCTGGCGGGCGACCCGAGCACGGGGTTCAGCGTGCCGTATGAGCTGTTGAGCTACCGCCCGCCGCAGATCACGGTGTCACCCGTCGCGGCGCCCCCAGGCCAAGCCTCCGCCTGGCCGCGGCTCACCGCCAGCTCGCCCGCGCAGACGCTCACCGCCATCCTCACCGACCCGGAGGTCGCCTCCCAGCGCTGGGCGAGCTCACAGTACGACAGCACCGTCCAAGGCCACACATTCTACGGACCCACCGCCGGACGCATGCATGTAGCTACCTCCTGGTGGGCTGGTGCACCCCTGCCCGGCACGCCCAGGACGGTCGTCTTGGCCACGGCCTTCAACCCGTGGCTGTTTGAGATCGACCCGGTGCTCGCCACCCGGCAGATGTTCCTGAGCCTGCTCGGCAAGCTGGTGCTGGCGGGCGTCGCGCGCGAGGACATCTGCCTGTGCGACAACTTCTACACCCCCGATCGGGAGGCCGACGGCTTCGGCTGGCTGGTGGCGATGGTCGAGGAGCTGGGGCGCTTGGTGGAAGCGTTCGGCACGCCGCTCGTGTCCGGCAAGGACTCCTCGGCCGGCTCCGTGCTCACAGCCGAAGGGCTCGTCAGCGTCCCGCCGGCGGTGTTCCTGTCCGCCGTCGGCAAGCTCGCCGACCATGCGCTCTTGCGCCGCAACGAGTGGTGCGAGCCGGGCAACGTGCTCGTGCGCATCGGCCCCGACACCAGCTCGCCTGCGGGCACCGTCGCCGCACGCGCCCTCGGCTTCGCGGCAGCGCCGCGGCTCGACGCGGTCGCGCCGGAGGGCTACCTGGACTACCTGCGCGCCCTCGCGGGGGCCGGCCCCGCGATCGTGAGCGGCCGCCCGATCGGGCCCGGCGGCGTCCTCGCGTGCCTCGCGCTGGGAGCGATCGCCTCCGATCTCGCCGTCGAGCTGGACCCCACGCCCGCAGGCATCCAGGAGCTGCTCCACGAGCACCGCTGCGGCGCGATCGTGGAGGTCCCCGAGCGCCTGCTCGGCTCGCTACCGCCCGCGCTGACCCCCCGGCCGGTCGCCCGCCTGCTCGACGGGCCGACATCGCTGCAGCTCGAGCGACAGGAGCTCCTCGATCACGCCGCGCTCGCGGGCTGGGCGCAGGCGTGGGAGGCGTCGCTGGCGTGAGCGTGCGTGTGAACATCCTCTACAGCCCAGGCACGAACTGCCAACACGAGACGGCCTACGCGTTCCGCCGGGTGGGCGCCGAGCCGCGCATCCTGGCGCTTTCCGACCTGCTCGCCGGACGGGCACGCCTGCAGGACGCCGACATCGTCTGCCTGCCCGGCGGGTTCGCTTTTGGCGATCACTCGGGCGCCGGCAACGTCGCCGCCTGGTATCTGCGCACACAGCTGCAGGCCCAGCTACAGGCGATCAAAGCCATGCCCACGATCTGCATTTGCAACGGCTTTCAGATCGCCGTGCGCGCGGGCATCTTTGGCGCCGTCTCGCTGGCGACCAACGGCAGTGGAACATTCCACAACGAGCCGCTGCAGGCACACCGGGTAGTGCAAGAGAACCAGAGCTTCTGGCTCGCGGGCCTGCGCGGCGAGACGCTTCGCTTTCCCTGCGCGCACGGCGAGGGCCGTTTTGTGTTCGACGACCGCAGCGGCTGGTCGCCTGCGCTGCTGTACCCCGACGGCGAGAACCCCGACGGCTCGAGCGAGGGCATCGCCGGCGTCACGACCCCCGATGGGCTGATGCTCGGGCTGATGAACCATCCCGAGCGCGCCCCACATTCGCCGCGCGTCCAGGAGCTGTTCGCCAACGGCGTGCGGGCAGTTCGCTGACGGGCGTCGAGGGCGCGCCCGGCTCGTGATCTCCCGCGGCGCCCCATCGCGAGAGGCAACAGCGAGCGCACGCGACGCGCAGCTGGGCCTGGCCGACGTGACCGCCTCGTCGGTGGCGAACATCGGCCCTGGGATCGACTTCTACTTCGCGTTTGGCGTGATCGCGGTGACCGCCGGCGTGGCCGCGCCGCTGACGATCATCGCGGCGGCCGTGGCAGTCGCCTTCCTGGCGTTCATCGCCGCGGAGTTCACCAAGATGGAGCCCTCGGCGGGCAGCTTCATCACCTACGTCGAGACGTCGCTGGGGCCCAGGGCGGGCGTGGTGACTGCGCTGCTCATCGCCGTCGGCTTCACAGTGGCCATCGCGGGCGTGTTCACGATGGCGGGCGGGATGATCTCGCTCACCCTCGAACACTACGTATCCTGGCATCCCTCCTGGCTGCCGATCGCAGTGGTGATGAGCTGCGGCGCGATCTGGCTGGCGCTGCGCGGCGCAAGCCTCTCCACGGCCGCAGTCGCCGTCGCGATGAGCGCGCAGGTGCTGATCATGGTCGCGGTGTGTGCCGTCGTGCTCGTCGACCAGCGCAATCACCTGACCGGCGCCCCGTTCTCCTGGTCGCACCTCGACAACGGTCTCTCCGGACTCTCCGCCGGATTCCCGCTGGCGCTGTACATGCTCATCGGGTGGGAAAACGCCCCGGCGCTGGCCGAGGAGACGCGCGACCCCCGCCGGACGATCCCCCGAGCGCTCTACGCAGCCCTCGCGTTCACCACCGCCCTGTTCGTCCTCTTCGCCTACACGACGATCACCGGCTTCCACTACGACACCTCGTCCATCGGTCGTGCCTCCGTGCCGTTCCTGGAAATGGCCGACCGCTACCTCGGGGGCCCTGCGGCCTTGGCGTGGCTCGCCGGCATCGCCTCGGTGCTGTGCACGCTGGTCGCCGCCGTGAACGCGCAAGCGCGCATGATCTTCGACGGTGGGCGCTCCGGGCTGCTGCCGTCGCCGCTCGGCAAGTCCCGGCCCCCCGGCGAGACGCCGGTCAACGCGCTGCTGGCGATGGCCTGCGTCGGCCTGGGGATCGTCGTGGTCTGGTGGCTCTGTCACGCCACCGGCCTGCTCGGCGGCAGCGACGATCCGGTCAACCTGTATGCGGAGTGCTCGACGATGGGGACCATCCTCGTGCTGTTCGTGTACGTGCTCACGGTCGTGTCGCTGCCCGTCTTCATGTGGCGCCACCACCGCGAGTCGTTCTCGGTCATCCGCTACGTGGGAATACCCACACTCGGCATGCTGGCGCTGCTGATCCCGTTCGTCGAGCTGTTCGCGCCCGGCCAGCCCGTGCCCTACAGCGTCTTCCCATACCTGTCGCTTGCGCTGCTGATCGTGGCGTGCGTGGTGGCGCGGTACGTGGTGCGACGCAACCCGAAAGCGGGCGCCAGCGAGGGGGGCCCCGTGCCGGAGGCGTGAGCAAGCGCTCATGTTGGTAGAACCCAGACGATGCCGTCCACTCGACCAACGCTTGGCCTGACGTTCGCGTCCGCCGCCACGGCGGTGGTGCTCGCCACCGCGGGCTACTGGTGCGCGACGGCGAGTGCCGACTGGGGCTCGTTCGCAAACCCGCAGGCGGTGACCATCGTGGGCTACTCGGGCGGCGCGGAGGAGCCCTTCATCACGCCCGATGGTCGCTATCTGCTGTTCAACAGCGCCGAGTCGGAACCTGACTTCTCGCTGGAGTACGCAAGTCGTGTCAACGCGCAGACGTTCGAATATCAGGGCGAGATCGAAGGTGAAGCGGTCAACGAACCGGACGCCCTGTCAGGAACGCCGTCGCTGGATGAAGACGGCGAGCTGTACTTCGTCTCGGCTCCCCGCAGCTACTTCGAAACACTGTCGACCGTCTACACGGGCCACTTCTCCGCGGGGGTGGTGACGGGCGTTCACCTAGTGACGGGCGTCGCGGGCGAAAGCCTCGGCAAAATCGATTTCGACGTCGGCGTGAGCCCTGACGGCTCCACGCTGTATGTGAGCGTGGGCCAGTTCGGCGAAGGCGGTGGTCCCACGAGCGCCAGGATCGTGATGTTCGAACGCGATGGGAACGGCTTCGACCGCAGCCCTGACAGCGAAGCCATCATGCGGTCTGTGAACGAAACGGGCACGCTGGACTATGCGGCCGACCTCTCCTACGATGGCCTGGAACTGTTCTTCACCGCCGCGAGCCCTGCCGTGGGGCGCCCTCCGGCGATCTACCGCGCGACCCGCACGGGCCTGAACCAGCCATTCGGGGACGTGGAACGAATAGCCGCGATCACCGGCTTTGCCGAGGCTCCGTCGATCAGCGCCGATGGCAGCACGCTCTACTACCACGAACAGGTCGGCGACGAGTTCGTGATCAAGACCGTTTCGCGCAACCCGGCTGGCCCTGCGCCGACGATCAAGAAGCTGTCGCCGCGAAAAGGCCCCGCAGCCGGTGGCACCTCGGTGACCATCACCGGCGCCAACTTCACTGGAGCCACATCGGTCGACTTTGGCGCGGCGCCAGCCGCGGAGGTCTCGGTCAACTCGGCAACCTCGATCACGGCCGTGTCCCCCGAAGCGGCCCCCGGCAAGGTGGCGGTGGACGTGACGACCGGCACCGGGACGAGCGCGCCATCATCTAAAGCCGTCTTCACGTTCAAGAAAGCCAAGCGATAGTGCCCCTGAGGAGGCCGAGCCATGCATCCCTTTCGCGCCGCAGTTGAAGCACAGGACCTCGACGGGCTGCTAGCGCTGCTCGCGGACGACGTCGAGTTCCGCAGCCCGATCGTGTTCAAGCCCTACCGTGGGCGCGCCGCCGTCGGCACGCTGCTCGCCGCCGTCGCGCGCGTGTTCGAAGACTTCGCCTACATACGCGAGATCGGCGCGCAGGACGCGCCCGACCACGCGCTCGTGTTCCGCGCGCGCGTCGGCGAGAAGCAGATCGAGGGCTGCGACTTCCTGCACCTCGACGAGCACGGCCGGGTCGACGAGCTCGTGGTGATGGTGCGCCCGCTGTCTGGCGCGCACGCGCTGGCGGAGGCCATGCAGGCCCAGCTCGCGCTCGCCGGACGCGGACAAAGCTAGACAGAAGGGGGTCCACCCTACTTTTCATCGCTTCACCCGCGTCCAGCTGAGCTCAGACTAGCGCACGGTGCTCACTCGGTGCGCTTGATCGCCGACGCCGAGACCATGCCGACTCCGCTCGGCACCCCCGCCGCGGGCGCCGCCGGCGCCGGGTGACGCACACGCTCGCCGGGTATGTGCGCGTGCGCGTGCTCCTCCTCGCTGACCGCGATCTCGTGCGCGGACGCCGCCAGCGCGAGCTCGAGGTCGCGCTGGATCATCGGCAACGTCCCCGGCTGCGTGCGATGCATCATGTACAGGCGCGCGCCGCCCAGCAGCATGAACACCAGGAACAGGTACGGGAACAGGTTCACCGGCCACGGCGGCGCGGGGTAGAAGCTGCCGACGGTCGGCACCATCAGGCACGCGAACGCCGCCACCGCGATCAGCACGTGCTTGCCGCGCAGCTCGCCCAGCTTGCGCAGGTACATGGGCGCTGCGAAGCTGATCATGAAGTACGCGAACAGGAAGCCGAACGCCGCCAGCGTGCCCGCGTCGTCGAAGATCGTCAGCGGGCTCGTACCCGTGGCGTGCAACACGAACGCGATCCCCAGGATCACCGCGCCGTAGGAGGCGAGCGCCACGTGCGGCGTCATGTTCTTGTGGTGTACCGCGTGCGCGCGCTCCGGCAGGAACCCGTGCCCCGCGAGCGGGAAGATGATGCGGGCGCCCGCGTTCAGGCACGAGAGCGACAGCGAGAAGAAGCTCACCATCGCGCCCAGCGCCACCGGCACGTGGAAGAAGGGCACGCTGTATGCCGAGGCGATGTTCGTCAACGGTGTCGCCAACGTCCCCAGCGACACGCCCATGTGGTGCGTCGCGAACACCTCGATGTAGCTCATGAACACCATGAACGCCCCGGTGATCAGCAGGCTGCAGATAACTGCGCGGGGGACATTGCGCAGCGGGTTCTTCGCCTCACTACCAAGCGCGGTCGCGCTCTCGAAACCGACGAGACTGAAGATGCAGATCACGATCGCGAAGTCCATGCCTTTCAAGCTCACACCCTGCAGCTTGAGCTGGGCGGTATCCACCGACAGCCCGTGGCGGAAGAGCACGACCGCCGCCAGGGCGAGAATGCAGGTGACGGACAGCGCCTCCAGCGCGAGCGTCAGCAGCGAGGAGATGCGGATGTCCTTCCACGCGACCGTCAAGCACACTGCGCCGCTGATCGCGAACAGCACAAACGGCGACACGGTTCCGTGAACCCCGATCCCGGACAGGAATTCCTGTGCGAAGATCGCAAAGCCGGCGAGCCCCGCGGTGGCGATCCCCCAATAGGACCAGATCAGCGACCAGCCGGACAGCACGCCTGCCGCCGGGCCAAGGCCGCGCGCGGTATATGCGTACATCGAGCCGGCCGTCGCCGAACGCCGGGCGAACTGATTGAGCCCCAGCACGACGAACAGCAGCATGATCGTGCCGAACAGGTACGCAGCCCACGTGCCCTGTCCGGCGTCGCCGAACGCGAGCGCGATGATCAACACCGCGGTCATCGTCGGCGAGATGAGCGCCACCGACTGCGCCAACAGTGGTGGGAAGCCAAGCGCATGCGGCCGTAGCCGCGGCGCGCTGGCGCCCGCGGCCGACTGGCTCGCGCTGGAAGACCGCCGTACGGCGGTACCGGTACTCATAACGGGTGGACCCCCTTGTTGTTATGTATGTGTGAACCCGCGTCATCTGCACGCGGAGGCGAGCCGGAAGTTAGGCGCGGGCTCGGCGCTTGCATATGGCCCGCTGGCCAACATCGAGCGGCGCATGTTGGACCCGCCCGCGCAAGAACCCACGCTAGCCTGTGCCAACGCGATGGCCGAGCTGACGGTGACCGGCCTGTACACCTACCCCGTGAAGTCCTGTGCAGGCGTATTGCAACAGCAGGCGCTCATCACGCCCAGGGGGGTTGCGCTCGACCGCGACTTCATGCTGGTCGACGAAGACGATGACTTCCTCTCCCAGCGTAAGGTTCCCGAGCTTGCGCTCATCCGCACAGCGATCACCGCGGACGCGATCACGCTCAGCGCCCCCGGCATGCCGGCCGCCGAGATCCCGCTGGCGCTCGCGCCAGATGACGGCAGGCTGGTGCGCGCGACCGTGCACGGAAAGCCCGTCGCCGGTCAGCTCGTCGGCGAGGAGCTCGACGACTGGTTCAGCGCCTTCCTGCCCGCTTACAAGCACCACCGTCGCTATCGACTGCTGCGCGTGCGCGAGGACCTGCCGCGCTACATCGGCGAGCGCTACCGGCTACCCGCCGCGTCCAACCGCGTCGGCTTCGCCGACGGCAGCGCCATGCTGCTGGCCAGCGAGCGCTCGCTCTCGCAGCTCAATGACGAGCTGGACGAGCCGGTGCCGATGAACCGCTTCCGCCCCAACATCGTCGTTGACGGCGCCGCGCTGGAGCCCTACGCAGAGGACCACTGGACGGAGCTGCGGATCGGTGCGCTGCACGCGTATGTGGTCAAGGCCTCCGACCGCTGCGTCACCACCGACGTCAACCAGGACACCGCCGTCACCGGCAAGGCCGTGCGCCGCGCGCTCACCACGCGCAAGGGAGTCAACGCCTACGACGAGTCCAACAAGGGCGTGTTCTTCGCGCAGAACCTCAATCACGTCTACACCCCTGGCGTGAGCATCGGCGTGGGGGACGCTGTGCAGGTGCTGGCGCGTAGCGCGCAGCCCAACGTGCGCCTGACCGCGCGCTCGCGCGGCGCCGTGCCGAGCGCTCGCTGAGCACGCGCACGGTCCGTAGCGGGCACGGTGTCTGCTCCTGCGCGCGCGGCGCCCGCTCCACGGCCCCCGTGCTCTTCGGCTGCGCGCGCCCGTTTGTCATACGACGCTCACATGTGTGTCCGGCGTGAGTCCGAGCTGCGCCAATACTGTGCCTTTCTACGAATTTCCCTTGCCTTGACGCACACGCGCGGACTAGCGTGAGCATGTCCTGAAAAAGCGGCCCGGCGGTGCGCTAACACCCCGGGCCCGGCACCGAGTTGCTCAGCCTCGATGCCCGTCGATTGTCCCGCAGCGCCGCCATCTGCGACGTACAGTGGGGCGCGGCTGGGATCGGCGCATGCGCACTCGGCGCCCGAGCCAGAGGAGACGAGATGCCAGACTCGGAGTCCAACCCGCGCGCCACACCGGCCGACACACCGCCCGCCAGCGCCGCGCCGCCAGCTCGGCCACCCGACGAGCTCGTGCTCGCGGCGCTCGAGCGCGCCGCGCGCCACCAGGCACGCGAGACGCCTGCCGTGCCCGCGTGGACGCTGCTCGAGCACCTCGCCATCCCGCGACGCTCCGCCGCCGCGCGCCACGTCAGCGCGCGACTCGCCGCCATGCAAGCAAGCGGCTGGGTGCAGCGCTCGCGCCGCCATGGCGCGCCCACCTGGGAGCTCACCGCCGCCGGCGAGCGTCAGCTGCGCCGGGCGCGCGACAGCGGTGCCCTGGCGGCGCTGCCCGAGTCCCCACAGCACCGCACGTGGCGCATCGCGCACACCGCCGCCGAACAGGAGATCGAACGTTTCCGCACGGACCTGCGCAGGCGCCTGGAAAGGGCTGCGCAGCTGCTCGACGCGCGCGAGCGCCCGCACTCCGACAGCTGGCTCGAGCTCGGCGAGGAGCTGCAGCACGCCTGCCGGCGCCTGGCGTCGGCGAGCTACTGCCTACACGAGTGGGCCGAGCCGGACGACGCACGCGCGGACATCGACGAGCACATCGAGCCCGGCGACGAGGCTCTCGACGCCCCCCAGCGCGCGCAGCGCCGGGCACGGCGAGCCGGCCGGCGCAACGTGCGCCTGTGGGATGAGCGACGTTGATTCGACGAGCGTCGCCGATGACCCGTTGCGCTAGGGTCATCGACGAGGTGACGCGCTGACAGCCAGCCACGCCGGGGGCCACGCAGAGCACGGGCGTCCTGTACCCGTGCCGACGCCCGTGTCCCAGTTCGAGGAGTGGGAGATCGCGTTGCACGGACGGCGCGTGATCTACCGGATCGCCGGCAGCGGACCGCCGATCGTGCTGATCCACGGGATGCTCAACTCCTCCAGCCACTGGCAGGCGGTGGCGCTGGACCTGGCGCGCGAGCACACGGTCATCGCGCCCGACCTGATCGGGCACGGCGACTCGGCGGCGCCGCGCGGCGACTACTCGCTCGGCGCGCACGCCGCCAGCATCCGCGACCTGCTGGCGGCGATCGGCATCGACCGTGCGAGCATCGTCGGGCACTCGCTGGGCGGTGGCGTGGCGATGCAGTTCTTCTACC
>Ga0335075_10004829_pt1 | contig 21011 bp, 27 predicted proteins | sample Lox_Sample_24_FD_206723 | JGI IMG/M metagenome (GOLD analysis project Ga0335075, IMG submission 206723) | Soil microbial communities from Loxahatchee National Wildlife Refuge, Florida, United States - Lox_Sample_2.4 | ecosystem: Environmental > Terrestrial > Soil > Wetlands | place: USA...
CCTCCTTGAACTCAAAGATCTCTGTTCTAAGCATTTGGAGTGGAATACAACTGCAGCAATAGTTGTACGAAGGCAGATTCCTATTAAAGGAGAAGGAGAGGAAGAGACGAAATGGGAGGCAGATCTTTTAGATCCTGGTGTTATTTGCTTTGCTTGGTAGGACAACAACACTGTAATTGCATGTTCTACAGTTCATAAAGCTGGAGATGAGCATACAATTATTAGATCAAGGCGACGACCTCAAGTTACTTCTACAAATGGACCTCTTGTACGAAAAGTCTTTGGGGATGAAGTAAGGAAAGACCTTGCAATTCCTACCTTTATTGACGACTACAACCACTTCATGGGCGGTGTTGATATTGCAGATCAACTTCGAGCATACTATTCAACACAGAGAATTTCCTTAAGGTCCTGGTATCCTTTGTTTTTCTGGATGCTAGATACAGCAATTCTCAATGCCTACTTGGTTGGGCAACAACTTTATGGCAAGAAGGACTATATGGAACATAAGGAGTTTAGGGCTAGCCTTTGGGGTTCGCTCTTTAGCTATTCAGCAAGCGTGTTTTCAGAGAAGAAGCTTTCTAAATTTTATGATCCTGATAGTAGAGCACAGTATATATTTGAGACTGAAGCTCCTATTAGTATTGAGAAAGAGCAATTAAGGACGCTAGAGCACAAGTGGGCAGCATTAGAAAAGAAGGCTTATTGCTACAATTGTAGGGCAATTTTTTCAGCTGCAAAGAAGCGCAAGTTTGGGGACGAGCTCTCTGTTAATGGTATTCAAAGAAAGCGCCCTGGACAGACATTATGGGGATGTAATATTTGCAATGTTGCACTCTGTACAAGTGGCAACTGTTGGGCTGATTATCATTATAGAAAGTCATCAAGTTGAATATGTTGTATAGTAATTATCTAGCCAATCAATTGTGTGGCGTAGGGGCCCTTGCTAGGACAGCAGGCATCCCTGCTTAGGACAGCATGTCTCAGCGGCGGAAGGGATAACGTCAGCGTTATTGATCCGGCCTCTTATTCGATGTTGACTCGGCATTGGGTCAAATAATGTGAACTGTCAATCTTCCAGCACACAGTCACTTGGACCGTGCGCGAACAAGTGTCAGCCCTCTATGTTTCTGGGATTGCCTAATGCTCATCACTTCGATATTAGTTCGGCCCATGGCGTCAGCTGTCTCCTTTCAGAGGCTTATTTCCCGCACTGGAGCCGGGACTTGGTCAATGTGTATGTACGGCGCAGCTTTAGTGCATAATTTGCGCAGTTTCTTGAACCTGTGTTTCGAGACATGGAGCCGCTAATGGCGCTTGACTTTTTCATATGATTCGGGAGGAAGTTACCTGTATCCGGATGAAAGTCCGCAGACATGCTGGTTCAGGGCCGCATGCAAGCCGTCCCAACCGTGCCTCTTACGGGAGCTATGAGTCTCAGAGTCTAACAAACAAATCTCTTCGTGATATGTGCGTCTACGACACGTAATTGCCAATCAAACATGTTGCTTATTACCTATATGAAATGTAATGGGGGCCGGAAAGACTTCAGCCCTGCACGATGTAGCAATTTCAAGATGTCATTGATCTATAACGCCATCACTGCCCCGCTGGTTTGGACAAGAACTCAATTCGTTACCAAGGGTACAAAATGTTGGTGGCTTCAGACGGTGTAGGACGGCTCGGAGGCCAGGACGAAGGAGGCTATCAAGTTTTCCCACACTCTTGGCGCCATCTCGGGCCCTGGCTGCACACATCAAGTACAACGCATAGTAGACGCTGCGACCTGTCATATGGCACAGCACGCGATGCGGTCGCTGGAACGGCCTCGTAGTGCAAGTTGTTCTAATTTTCCCTACTCCTAATGCAAGCCTCCTAACGCCTCCCAATACAAACGCAGGTACGCCTTGTATGTGCCACACTCCAAGTATCGACAGAAAGATAAACTGCGCCGTAAGGAGTGGGCCTTTTCAATCAAAGGCCGCCTTTCTCGTGTCTCGATCCGCCGGATTGTATCTGTGGTCCCGTCAGCCTCCGTCTCCAATCAACCAGCCAGTTGACCTGAAGTATCGTAGAGAACTGGGAACCCCATACTTCAGAAGTTTTTCGATGAGGTCGACATGTGTCATGACCATGCGGCGACAGCAGTAACGCTTGAGCGCCAGTTGATCCATTGCGTCACTGTTTATGTATGTCAATGAATGCCCTTCAAGATGCATAAGCAACGAACATACCCATCTTTGCTGCCTTCAGCTAGAAGCTTTACGAAGGGTTCCCAGAGATCACCGATTACCTGATGTGAGGGGCGTCAGAGATCGGCTCATGATGTCGTGATATAGGTAGCATACCTTGCCGCATGAGAAACAGCGTACTGGAATGATCATGATGTATAGTGTAGCTAAGAAGTCCACTTCTGAAGTTCAAAGCTCTGAGCTGGTGTTTGATCTCTAGCTGAATGTTGTCGAAACTTTTTTGCTCCAAACAATTATAATGCTCTGAATTTTAGCGCGGTGATGTTTATGCCTAAATTAACAGGCATTAAATCTTATCGGTTACGGCCTGAGGAAAGGTATCGCGATAAAATTTATTTCACAACATGTGGGGTGTACAGCGTACACATATACCACAGACGGCCTCTGACAACAACATGGCTTCAGTTCTGAAGCGCAAAAGAGGCCCTCTGGAGGTTTCAGAACCCTTTAAAAGGTCGAGACCCGGCCAAGACATCCCTCAATCTTCGCCAAGCCTGGATCTCTCGAAAGTCGGATGGAATGCAGCGTTCGGACCTAGTAAAAATCAGAAGGGTACCACTGATGGGGTCAATGGGGACGAAGCGCCTGGATTGGGGGACTCCAATTCTTCGGAGGCTGAGGAGTTCGAAGATGTAGTTGAACGAGCTCGCACAGAGAAGCAAAAGAAGAAGAAGCCTAAAAAGAAGGCAGCGTCGACATGGAAAATGTCAGACCCCATTGGAGGCCGTATGATAGGAGTTGATCCCGTTTTTACAGAAAATGAAAAGTAATAGCTATATTCATAATAGGTTCAGAGCATCAATACTAATTTGACGGCAGATTTCTTATTGTCGCACATCGAAAAGTAATCAAAGTATATTCGACCTCGCACTCTCTCTTACATCGCTCGATAGACCTCTCTATAGATGGACCTCAAAAATCATTGGCTCATATAATCGATTATGTTCTATCACCAACTGACCCAAACATTATCTGGGTTGCGTGCTCGAATGGTTCGCTTTACAAGGTCAATTGGGTGTCAGGAGAAGGATGGGAGAGATCCTGGAAGACTTCATCGAATGGGACGATTCACATGACAGTAGCATCCATGAATTCGACTGAGCACAGGCGGGATGTCATTTTCACCACCGATAAGCATGAAGAGGGATGGCGGATTTCTGCCCACGAATTATCGTATTTAGGCAGTTCCACCGCCACCCTGTCTCGCGTGATTTACACCTCAACTCAGCCGATTCAGCTTCTTAAGGCAGTGGACGAAGGTGCCATCATTGTCGCAGCTTCCGAGGAGAGGGTACTGCTTGGGTCGCTCCGGTCCACTAACTTTAGCACGGTAGACAAGATCAAATACGAATTCCGAATCTTCGAGTCTACCAACTTCGTGTCTTCGCTAGATGCTCGAGTATCAAAGCGAGGCTCTGGTACAAAATTGGATAAAGTCAAGGTTGTTGACGTGGTGGTAGGGGATGCGAAAGGCGCAATTTTCGTGCACAATGACCTGCTCCGAAACCTCATTGGATCCCAGAAATCAACGACTGACGCCAAGCATCCGATCAGTTTGATCCCTCGAAAGCTCCATTGGCATCGCAAGGCTGTGCATTGTGTCAAGTGGTCCTTAGATGGTTTGTCTTGCTTCATTGTTTGAAGATTTCGGACCCGAATTAACTCTCTACAGGAAACTATATCATATCGGGAGGCAGTGAAACAGTATTGGTACTGTGGCAACTCGATACAGGCCGACAACAGTATCTCCCTCATTTATCTGCAACGATTCAGAATATTGTGGTATCTCCTAGGGGAACATCTTACGCGCTTCATCTTGGAGACAATTCTACCATGATTCTGTCAACTTCAGAACTGGTACCCACGGCATACATCGCTGGCATTCAATCTCACGTTATTGGGCGTCCTAACCCTGATTCTCTTGTGTGGCGCCTCGAGGACAAGGAAAGTGGACGCCCGTTTATCCCACATACTCCAGCAGTTATTAATCCAGCCCATCCGGAAAAGCTTATACTTGCTGTTGGAGAAGCGCAAGAAATCATGCCAAGTTCAGATAAGGCCCTCAGTGCACCATTCTTACAAACTTTTGACATCGCTTCCAATCACAACACGTCACGACAAGCAATAACTCGGACTAACATAACGAATAAGAATATTGCGCCTAGCGCTCATTCAATATCCGAACCCGTCATTACACACATACATATCAGTCATGACGGTATGTGGCTAGCAACCACTGATGAATGGCTTCCTCCCAAGCACGATGTTAAGGTCTTAGGCCATGACGAAATGAATCTTGAAGATGAGCAGCGCCGACGCCGTGAAGTGTTCCTTAAATTTTGGCAATGGAATAAATCGGGTGACAGTTGGGATCTAGTCTCTAGAATTGATGCGCCGCATATGATGGCCTTTGAGAAGCACGGTGCAGGCCGCATCCTAGCACTTACTGCAGATCCCACCTCGCACACCTTCTCAACCCTCGGTGAAGATGGCATCGTTCGGATCTGGCGACCACGAATAAGGAAGCGTGATGGAGTTATTGTTCGTGGCGGAGACGGGGAAGCTTTATGTAATTGGCACTGTCAGCGACGAGTATCTCTCGGTACTGTGGTTTGGGACGACGATGTAGTCGGTTACACACAGGCAATGCCATCCCACGGTTCTCTCGCTTTCTCCGAAGACGGCTCACTCCTCGCTGCGGCTATTAGCGGCTATGAGGATGGGCTTGTTCACCTGATTGATCCAATAAATGGCATGATACAATCTTCGCGTTCCCTCATGTATCGCGGCGATCTAATCAGCCTGGCATTCTCAGTCCAGTACCTCATCACTCTCTCCGACGAATTACGAGTGTATGATCTTGTACTCGACGAGCTCAAGTATGGAATAATACTCGGGGACGCTCAGAATTTACTACTTCTGGAGCAAAAAGCGGAAATGATGCACCTAACAGTCGACCATAATAGCCACTCCTTCGCCGTCGCATTACCCCAGAGCAGGGACTGGAAACTCGGCGAAAAGAAGTACGACGATTCGGTTTCACGAGCATATTCCGAAATCGCTGTCTTTGACCCCCGACAGCCTGCCCCGTTATATACCAAACGCCTACCATCTCTCGTCACAGCCCTCCTCCCAGCACGAAGTTCACCCGGCTACATCGTCCTCGACGCCGCCGCAGAAATCACTACCATAAGCCCTAAAGCAACCCAGACACTCACATCCATGGCCAAGCCTATGGTCGAGCTCCGTCTTGACATTAGGGGTGGGAGCGAAGAGGCGCCGGGTATGGACCTTATGCAAGTCGTTGATACTGAAGCGGACGCTGAGATTGAGGAAGAGACGGCGACTATCTCGATGCAAGACCTGGAAGACAAAGACGGTGGTGATGATGATGGCCCTCCAGTCGTGACAGCACACCAATTATCCCAAGTCCTCGACGTCGGCCCTTCGTTCGCGCTACCTCCTATAGAAGAGCTTTTCTACGCTGTAGCGGGGCTTTTTTCGAGTAAGCCGAAGCACAAATCGGAGGCGATAGCGACTGAAAAGGTCTCGTGATGAATGAAAAAAGTTGTTCTGTATAGCATAGCGTGGGAGTACTAGTCTTTGATTTACGGTTACTCATACATATGTCGTAGGAGTGACGAGGTAGCATAGCTTCAATATAAAGTATATATTTCTATCCACCCTAAGGTATTCGTGGCACGGATCAAGTAGCGGAATTAAGTACTCTATTTGTGATGATAAATACCATCGTCGCCGTCTCTATATATACTAAGAAATCTAATTAAGGTGTATGTGAATAAATAAATCATGCCATGCGCAAATCCCTTCCCCAGTCCAGGCAGCTCCTCCCAAGACCTCTGATCAAAATAAAACTTTTTCCCAGTAGCACTCCCATTTGAGGCTTGGACCCCCCAGTTAGCTTCCCACCGCCGGACCAAACCCATAACAAACCGGCGGCGGACCAAACGCGATGGCGACATTGAAGACAGGCACATCCACGAACGTCGATTGCGACCCCAAGAGGTCTGTCGTCCCTTGTATGGAGAGATTCGCGCCAACGCTTAGCGCGAGGCTGACGCTGTCGGTGTGAGACGTGGAGCCACAGACGCCGCTGTCGTCTGTGGAGGGGGCGAGGGGCGTTAGTTTTGGTTTTGGAAGGGGAGGGAGGGGATGAGATAAGGGGATGGGGGGAAGGCAAGATGAGAGATAGGAGAATAGGGTGATGGGGAAGAGGGAGAGGTGAACTTACCATGTGCGAGTGTTGCGGTGAGGGCTACGTCTGGGATTTTGAGGTTGAAGTCCAGCTCGACGCCGGTGCCAAGGACTTCAAGCGCGATGCCGACTTTTGCATTCCCGAAAACAGAAATGCTAGAGGAGATCTTCTCGCTGACATTCATTGGGCCTGCAGACCAGACTGGAACCCAGCCTGAATATGTAGCACCTTGATCGTCGCCAAGGACGTTAACCACAGCCGTGGATGAGTCCGGGATCGTTCCAGTGATGCTGGTTGAAAGCGTGGCTGTACCTGTTACTCCAGTGATTCCAAATCCAGCGCCTAGAGTCAGCTCTGGACCGAGTGTAACGAGCCCCGGGATTTCGAAGCCTCCAAGGGGTAATGTGAAGAAGTCCCAGGGTGCAGGATTGAAGCTCAATGTAGGGTCAGTAGCTGAGACAGAGATGGCCAGGTTGAGGTCCATCTGGACTCCTGTCGGATTAGCGGTAACCGTAAAGGTTTTGACGTCCCACCATGACGTTTCGACATGGCCAGCTAGGGTGAGGGTGCCTTTAGTGCCGCAGTTTGAACACGTAACACCGACGCTGAGATCTGGAACTACATTCACAGAAGTGGTAAAGCTGGCAGGAAGTGTGGCGGTAAGATCAAGGTTGATCTGCTTGTCGAAGCTCATCCGACGTGCTTTGCTTGAGGTTGGGGCACTATATTGGCCGAAGTCCAGATTGTATGTATGTGCAACCTCTGTCCATTCTTTCTTCGTGGCGTTGAGATGAACAATGAGATACTCAGGATCGTAGTCGACGTTACTGACCACCCAGGGCTGTCGCGAGTTGTCTGTCCCACATCCAGGGTAGTTGGCAATCATTATAAATGTACGCTGTTCGTTGAAATTAACCCAATCCCAAGACTGGATTGCATTTTGGTAGCTGGAGTTGGACTTGAAGGACATAATCATGTTCTGGCTACAATTAACTGCGTTCAGTTCCTGAGAAAACCGCTCCATGGATATGATAAGCTCCTCATCTCCAGCAAACATGGTCATGTTTACGAAGACATTATCTGCGCTACCTTTGTATAGAGCTTGATTAGCACTGCACAGCATATTGAAACTGTGGTTGACTGTTGCTTACCTGATGCTGAATTCCATACCATATGCTCATTGTCTAACAACTTTAAAGAATCATTCGTAGACCTCCGCCTAACGTTATCACTCCAGCCATGATCGGGAACCGGCTCGAGGATTAGACGGCTTGAGGTCTGTATTGCAGTCGCCAGCTGACATAGAAATGGAACAAAAAGAATGAATAACGAAGAATGCATTTCAAAAAATACGTCCGTTCACAAATTGGAAAGAATGATCCAATATCCGAGATCTGACGGTGTGCTCCACAGAGCTGACGGAACTCGAGCGCATGCATATCAAAAAAAAATTTCGGGACAATCGACATTACTATATATTTTGTCCCGTGATTGTCTCCCTCATCTGTTCATGAAAGGTGAAACAATACGATGAACCCGTAGGCTTTCTCGCATCCTTGGAGCCAGTCTTACCGGTTGGGGTCCCACGTAAGTTCCAGGGTGCCCACGACAATGCATTGTTCTGGAAGCATGATGGAAGAACCTCTCAGAGGCTTAGGATCCGCTATACACCTCGTCTGTGCACAGACTTTATGACAGATAAGGAAGCTCGTTGAGTGACTAGGATAGAGTGGAAGGTAATCCTACCCCTTAGACAAGCTTAAATATAAATGGGGCTGAGCAGCCGCTGCTTTAAGGTTACCCTAACCGAGGGTGGGATGCCCTGAGCATGACATAAACGAGTCCGCGCAGACCCCGAGGCAGCCTGAGCAGGCATTGACGAGCTCGTTCTGAGTGGCTTCGTGAGTATTCTCCAACTCCCGATGCGGATGTTGAGCCAAGATATGGAGGTTGTGAGTCCCAAATGTGAATAAAGTGGTTACCTCATAGGTTGGCAATTTTAACGGTGTTTAAAATATTCCTACCGCTAACTGCTAATTATCGGCACTCGCTCGTGCTGATTTTAGGTTACATGCAAACCTTGAGCCTCCCAGGATTTAGACGCTATCAAATAGCGTGCCCCATGAAAACTGAAGCTTCAAAAGTGTTAGGGGATAGAGGTCTCAGTGAATGCAGTCATCATTCGCTTTTATTGCCGTTCCTCCCCAATCTCCTCTGCTTCTCAATTGACTTACAAAGCCTTTTCTTCTTAGGATTTAGTCTGGATATGGGTAGCCCTAAGAGCTTCAACTCTCTCTGCTCTCTCCTCTTCAATCCTTGATGTATCAAGAGTCTGCTCCTCGTAACCTTTGATTGCTAAACAGCATTAGGGCTCGTAAAGTGAAATGTGCGTCATTTCCTGCATTTGAAGCCCTCTGCTTGACTTAAGGCATTCGAGCTCTCCAAGAAGTCGTCCCAGTGTAGAACGATTCATTTGTAGCTCGATAGCTATATTAGCTATATCTAAGATACTGATCACTGAGGCTTGAAAATCGAACTCGAGAGAACTCAACACAGCAGGGTCTTCACCAAATCCGTGACCAACAAGAACAATATTCCGATTTTGGCGGACATACTTGTCAATAGTTTTTAGCATACTGCCTGGAGAGAGATTTTTTTTTTCTTTCGAAGTGGCCTAGAGATATTTCTTGGTAGATTTTGTGAAGTACAGATTCGATCTTGCCACAAAGTTGTAGGTCGCTAACCTCTTTTATGTGACGGTGGATTATGGTCTCGAGGATCAAGTATCGAGATATTGACTTATCTGAGCGTGGGCTGAAATTATTTATGATGTATCCTGTTCTCTTGAAGTCGATAGCGACATATATGGGTTCGAGCGGAGAGGGAAAGAGCAGTTGTTGTAATTGCTAAAGACCGACTTTTTGGTTGCTTGAGGTCGCGAAGAGATGTGCACGGGATTTACAGTAGTGCGTATTCCGAAGATCTCACATAAACGAATTCCACACTTAACGCCCACTAACAATTGTAAAGCTGCCATACTTTCGTAGGCACTAAGTATGGACACCTAGATTTGAATTAATCTCTAAGTTACGAGGCATCTTTTAGCTGCGGTCTCTTTCACAACCCCTTCTATAAACTTGTGTCTGCTAGCTAGGCATGTTAGGATCATTTTGAACCTTAAATTTCTAACATAGTTCATTCAATGGCTTTCGCTAAGATTAAGCTTAACCCAATTTTAGCTTCATAATTTTCTTAGCGGGGTACTAATCCTCTAAACTTCTTCCCTCCAACAGTCTGCAACTTTCAAACACAACAAAATCTTTTCCACAAAACAACCAATCCCAATTGCTCAATTTCCAAACAAGATGTCAGGCAACGACATCTACCAAACCCCTTTAGCTTCGCGCTATGCCAGTAATTTCATAACCAATCCCAACAAGTATTACAATCTAACTTCCTACAGGTTCGGAGATGAAGCGACTCTTCTCCGCCAAGGAACGAGCCGAAACATGGCGGAGGCTCTGGTTTTTCCTAGCAAAGTCAGAGAAGGAACTCGGGCTCGACATCTCCGACGAGGCCATTACACAAATGAAGGAACATATCGAGATGACAGATAAGGACTTTGAAGTCGCAGCGGCAGAGGAGAAGAAGGTGAATATTCCTAAGGAGAAGCTTCCTGTTCAAAGCAGTTTTGGGAGCTGTGAAATATATTTCTAATCCTGAGACTTGTCTCTACACTCCCATCATCTAGAATATGCAATGCTGATTCTCTCTTCAAGCGTCGTCATGATGTGATGGCGCATATTCATGCTTTTGGTCAAGTAGCTCCAGCTGCAGCGGGCATCATCCACTGTAAGTACATTGAGGAGTAATCCTTTTCTTATTCATGACAGATCTTGGAGCTGTAAGATATGCTTTACTCAAAGCAAGTCTATAGCTTTTAGTTTATTTCATGCACCTCTACTCTTTCCCGTTCTAATAATACTAACTCTTTGAATTTTTTAGATGGTGCAACCAGCTGTTACGTGACAGATGGAGCCGATTTGATAGCTTTGAGGGACGGATTGGACATACTACTTCCAAAGTTGGCCCGGGTAATCCATCAGCTCAAGCAGTTCGCAATTGAGTTCAAAAGCCTCCCCTGCCTAAGCTACACGCATGGTCAAGCAGCGCAACCAACCACCGTACGCTTTGTTGTTCAATTGCAGATTCGAGTATGCTCACCAGAAGTATAGGTAGGAAAACGTGCGTGCCTCTGGATACAGGTGAGAACTTTCGCAGGCTTGAGCCTCCTATTCTTCTAAAGCTAATGTATATAGGATCTACTCATGGACCTACGCAACATAGAGCGCGCACGTTCAGATTTACGTTTCCGTGGAATCAAGGGCACCGTTGGCTCTCAGGCATCTTTTCTTGCCATATTTAATGGCGATCACTCCAAAGTCGAAGCACTTGACGAGCTCGTAACCCAAAAAGCAGACTTTGAAAGTTCATTCATCATCTCATCCCAAACTTATTCCCGAAAGATCGACGTAGATGTACTCAACGCACTTGGCTCCTTTGGCGCGACTTGCCAGAGGATAGGAGGGGATGTTAGACATCTTGCCATGTTAGTACCCCCTGCTTAAGCGCTACAGTATTGGGCTGACTAAAACAGGATGAAAGAATGTGAAGAACCATTTGAGAAAGACCAAGTAGGATCATCGGCGATGAGCTATAAGCGTAACCCGTCCGTCTCCCCTCTTCCCCCTCTCCCTACATGATATAGCTAACACGTTCTGCACAATAGGATGAGGAGTGAGAGATTGTGTTCACTCGGCCGCCATTTAACTATATTACCAGCATCGGCACTCCAGACTTACTCTTCGCAGTGGTTCGAAAGGACATTGGTTAGTCTACGGTCAACATTTCTTTAGACTTCCTCTGCAAATTCGAAAGCTAGTCATCTGATTTGCGGTCCCGGTTTCGAACTTAAAGAACGAGACTGACGGGATGCATTGGTACAGGATGATAGTGCTATCCGCCGCATCTCCCTCCCAGAAGCCTTCTTAACTGCTGATGCCTGCCTCATCCTCCTTGAGAACATCTCTTCTGGTCTTGTAGTCTACCCAGCAATCATTGAACGTAGGATGGGGAGCGAATTACCCTTCATGGCTACGGAAAATTTTATAATGGCGCTCGTTAAAAGGGGTGTGAGCAGGCAGGATGCCCATGAACAGCTGAGAGTGCTGAGTCATCAAGCTGCGGCGGTGGTGAGGAATGGGGGCGATAATGATCTTGTAGACAGAATGAGAAGGACAGAATTTTTTCAGCCTATTTTGGCCGATCTAGATCAACTGATGGACCCGAAGACATTCATCGGTAAGTATTACTTTCTTCCTCCAGTTACGGAGGGCTTCGAGATGCTAATTTATATGCTAGGGCGAGCCCCCCAGCAGGTGGAGTAAGTATTTGCTGTGAAAGTCTCGCAGCCTGTACGCTAACTTAATGCAGAAAGTTTTTAAATACAGAGGTGGCTGGAGCGTTGCAGAAGTACTCCGAGCTGCTTCAGACTGAAGGGAAGGCGGAATTACATGTGTAAGCGGGCGATTAGCGGATGGGCAAGGTCAAAAATTTGAACGAGGATCCAGAGAACAGATTTCGTCAGGTCAATCTGAGCACAGTTACCACATCTGCTCGATCCTAAAGCATTTACAGGGCGAGCTCCAGAGCAAGTGGTTAAGTTCACCTAGGAAGGAGGAGAGATAGATTTGGCTCTACAAAAGTACAAGAGTGCTCTTGAAGGGGCACTCTTTTGCCATTAACAACATCTCTACTGTGCTCAGAGGCACGCTTGAAGTGCCTATATGAACTGGGTGAGTCAAGGATGTGATTAGCGCCTGAGTAAAGGCAGCGCAGCTTACTAACCGAATTTGGAACCTGAACAAAAATCTTAAGCCATAGGACCTGATTAGGAGATGGTGTTGGACGGGGTGCAGAAGGAATTGAGTAAGGAGGCTCAGGAGGTTCGAGAAATCCGTGAGGCTGATTTCGTACATACATTAATGCGCATTGCCCGCTAAAGGAAGGTGCTAGCGTTGCAGCGTTAGGTTGTTTCACATCCCACCCTCCATTATGCAGCGGCCCTATCATCGCCCGTCTCGGTTTCTTTTGCTTCTTTCTCACCAACCAATTACAACAGCAATTCGTCAACGTTCCTCGCTTCATCTTTGCTGTCATCCCGACAACGATCTTCTTGGCTGTTTGATCGACTTCATTTCGGCCTGCCCGACATTGACTTCTGTTACACGTGACAATAATGACTAGGAATTAAATCCTTCGCTGTTGATACGCATACGCCAACTAACCCGAGTCGTGACATGGCGGCCTTTCCAAGGTCGAATCCATTCGATGGAATGGACGACTTGTCCGCAGCCTTAGCTATTCGGCTCCTTCTGGAAGATAGTGAACAACTGTCCATCAAATCAAAGGGGAAATCTCGAGAAGGGGAAGTTTCAGACGCCGAATTGGCTCTTGAGTACTTCGAAGAAGACTTAGGAAAAGCGTCAGTAATAATTTCTGACCGGCAGATGACTAAAAGTATTGGTATAGCTGTGCAAACTGATGGTAATGTGTTGACGGAATTGTTATCACAGGAGCGAGAAGCAGGGTGCGATCGAGAATTTGCCTTGCGTCTCGGAGGCCAAACTGTTCCACCTCGCATACCATGGATAGTCTCATCTGCAGAAAGGGATGACGAATTGCCCGGAGAGCTCTCCGCTCGTTTCGTCAGTTCCCCGACTCCGAACGATGAAAGTGGAGGCCCGGCAAACGCTGACAGCGAGGATGAGTCTTGCAAGCCAGCCTCTTCTGGCTTTGGCCCACCATATCGGGACTCGAAAAAACATCGCTGCACAGCATGTCAAGAATATCAAGAACTTTTAAAGATAGCACGTGCCCCATGCGGACACGAGTATTGCGAAGATTGTCTAAGGAATCTTTTTGAGAGCTCTATGACCGATGAATCACTGTTCCCCCCGCGCTGCTGCAAACAGCCAATACCCCCTGGCGCAGTGCGCATCTTCTTGACACGTGAGCTGATTGATCAATACGAACTGAAGAAGGTTGAGTTTGGAACAACCAACAGAACGTACTGCAGCTCTCTAAGATGCTCAGTGTTCCTCCGCAAAGAGGACATTGAAGGCGATCGCGGCACCTGCCAAGATTGCGGAATAGTTACCTGCACTATGTGCAAAGCAGAAGCTCACCAAGGGGATTGTCCCGCCGACGTAAATCTGCAGTTGGTCCTTGCAACAGCCGCCGAAAATGAGTGGCAACGGTGCTACTCCTGCCGGCGGCTCGTAGAACTTGATACTGGGTGCAACCACATCACGTATGTTTCTCCCGTTTCCCAGGCATTGCCAGGTACATTCTCCACATACCCGACCCAGCTAATACAGAACAGTTGCAACTGCCGTGCCCAGTTCTGCTACGTATGCGGCGAGCAATGGAAGACCTGTGCCTGTCCTCAGTGGAACGAAGACCGGCTCTTGTCACGAGCCACGCAGATCGTTGACCGACAGCCGCGTGCTCCAGGGCCGCCTCCCATCGAGCAGATTGCGGCGCAGGTGCTAAACTTGCGAACGCGCCATAATTGTAGCCATGACTCTTGGAGGTATGTCAGAGGTCGCCATCAGTGTGAAGAGTGTCGTCACTTTCTGCCTTCTTATATCTTTGAGTGCAACCAGTGCCGGATCTTGGCTTGTAATAGATGTAGGCGGAATCGGTTTTGATGGTTTGGCACATTTCTTTTGAGATGTTCAGAGGTCGCTTTTGATTGATGAAAGGTTATTTGGCACAATTCTAGCTAACAAGGTAGTTCTCGCCACGCATGAATACAATATAAGACCATTTATCTCTTTACTGCCTACAAGAACCCTCTACCACATCCTTTGAATTCCAGCTGCTAAAAGCCGACCCTGCCTGACTATATTGTTCGTCGTCAGGAATCCAGGCTTTGTTCACTTGACCCTTCCCTATCCAATTCCAGGCCATATAGTCCACGTAGAAAGAGACCATCACCTTAGCCTAGGCATCGCGCCTCCTCGACCGCTTCGCAGCAGAAGCTATCCCCCTCGTCACAACCTCACTCTTCCTCTTGACCCCCGCCTTCGCCACCGGCGTACTCGGCTCGCCCCTCCTCCTCTCCCTCGCGGCATCAATCCTCTCCCTGAACTTCGCCCCCTTCGCCTCTCTCGCCGCCTCCCTCGCCAGTCTCTTCGCCGTCCGCGCCGCTCGCGCCTTCTCCGCTATCTCCTGCAACTGTGCCTTTCGCTCCTCCGTCATATCCGTCGGCTCTCGAGGCGGCTTAGGCGGTGCCTTGCGGTCCCGGCTCTTCTTCTCCTTGTTGGGCGTTTGGGCTGCCGTTGTTGTGGCGGTATTGGTGCCGTTTGGTTCCGCGGCAGGGATATCTTTGGAGCTGGCTTCTTTCATCAGCACGAAGGCCACTTTTTCGACGTCTCGGACGTCGACGACACCGCCGAGGCGGTCGATTAGGTTCCTGGCGCCGGAGACCAGGTCTTCGTATTCTTTGATGTTATACCTGATGTTGACCTTTTTGCCGTCGTGGACGATCCATTGGTAGAGCTCGTCGCTGAAGAAGGGGACTCGGGCGCAGTCGTGGACGGAGAGGAGGAGGGAGGCGGTTGCGGGGCCGATTCCTTTTAGGGAGGTGAGGGTTGTGATAGCTTTTGTGGGGGCGAAGGAGGAGGTTTTGTAGGTTGTGAAGGCGGAGAGCGTGGTGCTTTGGATGGTGTCAGGGGGGTTCGATTCTGCGAGCTTGAGGAGGTTGGGGCGGAAGGTGCCATGTTTTCTGGTCGGAAAGTGTCAGTTTAAATGTAGGATGTAGATGTAGGCAGTGCTATTTGGTCGCAATCGTTATGATGGGAAGTATAATAAGGGCTGTATAGAAAGAACGGGTGAGGATTATTTGAATAAATATTCGGAGGCCATTTAGAGAGATGAGATCAATTGGAGACTCACAGCTTCCATCTCACTAGCTGCACAACGTCTGCATGGGATAATGGTATAGGTTCAGCCTTGGGATCCTCGAGATCTTGCTGCTTATAATACCTTAGAGGAGCAGCCTCGAAGCGATACATGTCAAGTTGCTCAAGTGTAAGCTGACCTTGGCCCTCCTTGGCCGCTAAGATACTTCAGTATCTTTTCAAATGTAATTAGGAAGGAGCTTACGAGTCTTGGTAGTCGAGATACTTTTGATCAGGGCAGGATAACGATCCAGAGCCTCGTCGAATTCCTCACGCGTGATCTTTCCTGGAGAATGCATTACGACGGATTTTGACAAAACCAATTATATTATCCAGTCTAAAGATGAGAACTCTAATAAAAGGCGTTGTTCTTGACGCGACCAAGATGTAAGGAAATGACGCGTTGTGGAACTTGAAATGAGGCTGATAGCAAACACGTGCAGCGATATGTGTCAATGCGGAAGCTTGCCGTGGCACGCTAGCAAGGGTCGGTGGGATAAGCCCGATTTTCTTTTCTGAGATTTCTTCCCTCAGTACTCTTTCCAAAACTCACAAAGTTTCAGTAACTGCTCATACAGATCTTCTAGCTAAATCATGGGTAACGTGCGTCCTCTTCACTAACTCCCGAAGATATCTGCAGAACACTAATAGAATTTAAGGGGGCAAAAGCCGCCTCGAAGCGCGAGCGCAAAGAAAAAGATACCAAAGTTGCAAAGTCGCAGCTGAAAGTCGTGCGTAAACCTCTTTACCTTTGTCTCAAGCCTCATATTCAATAGTAAAGGAACCAATTTTGATTATTTTCTATGCACTAGAACGAAGCCGCGAAAGAGATTCAGTGCAATGTTTGCAAATCGACATTCCTGAAGACTACCCGAGCTCCGGCGTAAGTTCCCTCCGAGTGGGCATCTGAGAGACGAGGGACGAGTACCTGACATTGGACTATAGACTTACGGAACATGCGTCGAATAAACATAGCAAGACGCTTGAGGATTGCTTCCCCAACTTCGTGGCGCAGACGAAATAAGTCGGCTCTCGCGCATTGAGAGAAGAGTGCAAGGTTATGAGAGTGATATGCAGCATGGCAATGGGCGGTTCATTTTCAGCGACTGGCGCATTTTAGGCGTCTTCAATATAGATGAGCTGCATTGGGAATAGCAATTCAACGCTTCTACAATTCGGCATCGAGCTAGTGAGCCTCTACGGCTACTGGCCGGCGCTCCATCTCTTTCGTCTCTGCAACCATCTCCTTCTCTTTCGCTTCTTTCTCTCTCCTTTCTCGCGCCTGTTCTTCCCGTATCTGCGCCAGTAAGTCAGGATACCACCTCTCTCCAACATCAGGATGACTCTTTATCCTATTCATCAGCGTCGCCTCCCCAAGATGCTTATACCGGCCTTTCTTAAACGTAAACTCTACGTCATCTAATCTGCCACCGTTCCTCACCATCACTCTCTTTCTCATCTCCTTGACCTCCTCTGGGACCTCCATGCTCTCAAAAGTCGCATCGAGACTTACACCTTGGAAAAATGGTATGGAGTATCTGGGGCCTGTACCGGGTGCAGGCGACAATACTCGATGCGTTGTGCTCATGCATACTCCTTGCGTCAAGGCCTCCATACCTTGGCCCATAGCCACCACCAGCGTCCCATTAATAGGCGGACAATCGATCCAGTCCCCTTGGGTATTCTGGACCTGAAGGCCCTTATGCCCCGACGCCTGCAACAAATAACTACTTAGCATGCTATCCTTATGCGGCCCCACGCCCTGTCCCTGACCCTCCAAGCCTAGCTCCTCTAGATCGGGATATTTGACGATCTTGAGCTTGTGCTGCTGGTCCACGTCGAAATACTGCTCGAAAGCGTCGACTGGGAGGCCGATTGCTTCGGCGATTAGAGTGGTGAAAAAAGTTGCTATCTTGCCCATGCGGGTGATGTATTCACTGAAGACGGGCCGGAAGTTGGGCATGTGCGTGGGAGAGGGCCACTGGGTTGGAGCGAAGAGGTTGCGGTAGAGTGGTTGGTCGGGCGTGCGGATTGCGTGGTCGGTGGAGAGGTCAATCTGTTCGCGGAAGTCTGTCGCATGCGCAGTGGTTTCGGCGCCGAGTTGGGAATAGCCTAGGAAGGATGGTGCGTTCTTCATCTCAATTTTGAGTCTAATAGGAATATCACTTAGCAAAAGTCCTAAGACTAAGCATCTCGGAGGTCCAGTCTTGAATTACTTCTCTTCCATAGGCAGGTCAAAGAAAGCTATTCCTTCCTTAATTACTTTCTGCCACAAGTCTTCCGGGATCCCCACATTCTTAAGATATAGAAAGCCCACTTCCATCAATGCATATCGCAGTTCCTCAAGGAAAATAGGCTTGGTTTGGGGATTTCTGGCGAGGGAGAGATCAAGGATTGGAATTGAACTGAAGGAAGACATTATAGTATAAAGACTTTCCAATACCCCTCCTGAGGAAATCAAGCGAAAGAGAAGTCAAAGAGTAAAGTATATTAAGTGTAAGCATTGACATATCACTGCCGCCGAAATGTGGGGTTAGATGATGCAATCGTTATCGGGCAATCACCACGTGATGCGGTACTTCACTTGAGTCAATCCCCTGTCCAACTTTATCCGCAGGGGGTCGTGTTTATAAACCTCGGCATTCAGCTTGTGCATCTCAAATTCGTAAAAATGACTCTAATCCATCTCACGCGTACGACTGTTGCTCAGTTGTATGAGAAAGGGGAAGAGCAGCAGTCGAATGCGTGAACGTCTCAGAAAGTTTAAATTAACCCATCTTAGAAGTTCTTAGCGGACTGTCTTTAGACATAAGTCTGTCTTGCCGGGCAAGATCCTCTGCATCATCAATCCATTAAACGGCGTCATGGAACGAGCTAAAGCTTTGAAGGCAATGAAAAGCATTCGGGAGCGTTGGCAAAAGCGATTCACGTCTGGTATAACCCTTACAATACACCAGTCTACTTTCCTGACAGATGCTCCCGCTAAAGGGCCTATGTGGGTGAGTCGAGTCAACCTCCCATCGAGTGGAAACCATGGCATTGTTCAAGCAATAAAAGAGGCAATTGGAAGGCTTGGCGATGGCTCCGAGACTTACGACGTTCCCGAGTGTGTTGATGTCAAAGGCGAGTGGGTAGGACATCGCTCAGGAGCAGCCAAATCTGCCATCGAGCCTCAAATTCCGGAACAAGAGAAGTACAGCAAGCTTGTAAGTGAACTGGAAAATGATTCTGTTCTGTATTATATTCATGGAGGCGCTGGCTAGTAAGTTTTCCTCTACTGTTAGTCATTCTATTATATTTCCATATGCCCATCAACATCGGTAGTAATTAGCTTACACAAATTTATGCAGCGGTGGGAGCAATGTATCATCTCGTCCAATGATGTCGAAACTGGCCACCCTTTCCCGCAGCCGTGTTTTTGCTGTAAATTATCGTCTTTGCCCGCAGTCTCCCTTTCCAGCTCAAATTGTTGATGTGCTCCTTGGCTATCTCTATCTTCTGTATCCACCTCCAGATGCTTTACACAACCCAGTCCCAGCTTCCAAAATCGTCTTCGTTGGGGACTCCTTCGGTGCTGTTCTATTCCTTGCACTCATTCAAATAATCCTTACCTTGAGAAGCCACCCGTCTCATTCGAGCTCAGACCGGATGATCCTTTTCCGGGGGCAGAATGTTCTGTTAGCTCTTCCCGCTGGCCTAGCCTTGATCTCACCGTATAGCTATACACCTGATACCTTTCCGTCTTGGGAGTTCAATGCCATTTATGATTGGTTCCCCGTTATACAATATCCAATTTTCAGAAATCCTACCCTTAAATTTTGTGAAGCTTGGCCGACGAAACCCCTACGTGGAGATCTTTACTGCAATATTTCCATGCTAGGACATCCTCTCGTATGCCTGGCTGCTAATAAATCTTGGAAAGGGTGTCCTCCAATATATATGGCCTCTGGACAAGAGCGGTGTATCGATGCAGCCAAGGCCATAGCGACTCAGATGGTCCAAGATGGTGTGATTGTCTGCTGGGAGGAGTATGAGGCTATGCCTCATGTCTTCATGAGTTTCTTACCTCAATGGAAGCAAAGTAGTATGTGCTACGAGCGCTGGGTAGCTTTTGTTAGGAAATGTCTAGAAGGCAGGCAGCTTAAGACAGAAGGATATGTGATTGGTTGTGAGGATCTCAAGGTACGGGAAGTAAATGTCGGGACATTATCGGAGCATACACCCGAATATACAGCCAGAATGATTGAGGTGAAGAAGAAGGAAAGGGCGGAATGGTTGGAGACCTTCAAAAGAGCCAAGTCGCTCTTGTAAGCGCGAGCCCTGTATAAATTAAACAGAGATACGAATTCCGTTCATCATCATCTGGTTGTAATTGACAAGCCCCTAGAAGACTTGATCTGTGCCTTCAAAGGTGTTTAAGAGCTTCGACCCGATGACCCCAACTCATTCTTCATGGTCGGTGGTTATCATGGTGAGCCCTTCCGCGCCGCCGGCCGGGGCAACCCTTGGTGGAGTCGGCGAGCGTACGCGTGATCGCTCGCGAAACACGGTGGACGCATCCCAGACGCCGAATACAACACTTCAATAGTATTAAGGCATCTTCACGATGTCGAAAAAATTGAATCATGAGGATTATACAGTTGGATGGATTTGTCCGTTAGAGGTGGAGCAGATCGCTGCATTGGAGATGCTGGACGAGGAACGCGAGCGTCTGCCACGGTCTCCCGCCGACCATAATTTGTACTCCCTTGGAAGCATAGCGGGCCATAATGTCGTCATTGCAGGGCTCCATCAGCCAGGGAACTGTCCCGCGGCCACCGAGAATGATTCGGCTCGGCGACGTCGTAGTCAGCAAACCGGCAGGTGGACACTCTGGTGCAGTGCAATACGACCACCGAAATGGGTCAGTTCAAGCGCAAGGTGCCCTAGCGCCACCGCCAGCAGTCCTCCCAGACTTGCGGTTGATAGGTTATCGTATCAAGTCGATTAGATAATCGGACGGTCAGCTGATCGCCCGATTATCAGAAACTATCATGATAATCGTTGGTTAATGCTTGGCATTAGTAGAACCTCCACCCAGAGAACAAAACCCTTTATTTCTACTGTACGACAGCTTAATATGGCTAATATTAGTAAAATTTTCTCTGATTCCTTTAATGGTAATGCTTCTTCCAAAGTTGATACTATAAAAACCGAAGCAGATGCAGGCTCAGTCTCAACTAGTCGTACGACACAGACCGTTACGGCCCTAATACAGCTGCTTACGGACCGTTACGGGTCTACGGGACGTACGACCCTGTCTACGGACGGCCTGTGGCCTGGCAAGTGGCTTACGGACCGATATTGATCCGTAACGACCTGTATATTAGACCTCGAGCGCAACGCTCACCCTCCTCTTTTTTTTCTTCCTTCTCTAGCTTTAGATTCTTGTTATACAGGCTACCAATTCATTGAGTTCACCTGCACTACGCCGGCGTACATACTCTATATTGACCGAGCCACTACAACTGCTAGAAC
>Ga0335075_10004830_pt1 | contig 21010 bp, 19 predicted proteins | sample Lox_Sample_24_FD_206723 | JGI IMG/M metagenome (GOLD analysis project Ga0335075, IMG submission 206723) | Soil microbial communities from Loxahatchee National Wildlife Refuge, Florida, United States - Lox_Sample_2.4 | ecosystem: Environmental > Terrestrial > Soil > Wetlands | place: USA...
TACTATTTACATAGTAGGATAAAAAACCCTAAGCTGCTTGTCTCCGTACGAAGCTCTAATTTACTCGCAGCCTGCAATTACTAAATAAGTAGCCTCACCGCCACCTACTTGTCAAAGAGAGAGAGAGGACTAGCTAGCTACTCGCTGTCGAACAGCAAGGGCTCTCTCTTTGACAAGATAGGCAGTGATTGTTCTAATGTCTGCCTCTATATTGGTCTGCGAGCACTCTGTGGTTTTAAAGGGGGTCGTACGGCCTGAGCTGGTCGCGTCGCTGAACGACGCGTCGCTGGACTGACTTCCCTCAGGGCTCCACTGGCTCGACGCCAGCGTTTCCCCAGCTAGGGCTGGTCGAGCAGCCATTTTATGGTCTGCTCGTACGATTTAAGGTTTGTAAAACTAGGTATTGGATTCTGGTGTGTGCCGATTTTCTCTTTTCTCTATCCCTTTAAGATTCAAAAATCTATAGATGTATTAGACCGGATCAACTTACATTTATCTTACAAAGTTGTCTATTACCAACATTCACACAGTAGAACTTTTCTCCCGCGTAAATCACAATTCCGTTAGACTCCTAATGCATTAATAATACATTAGCAATATATTACCTATCATTTATAATGTGAACCTTACTTTGTCTTATAGTTTTATTCCTTTAAGTCGAGTCGACAAGCTCTCGTATTAGACGTATACATCCTATTTTGTTAGAGCGAGTCTAATGCATTAATAATATATTACTTACCGACTTAGTAAAGGACACAGGCATTGTGGTTGTAGGGTTGGTGGGTGTGGGTTGTGTAGCAAAGATTCTACGCGAGATTGTGGGAGGTGACCTGACCTGACCCTACGCTAGTCTCGGTTGGGTCAGGTCAGCTCGGCGAAACTCCAGCTGGGTCAGCCGAGAAAATTGGGTGGGTCGGGTCACCTACCTCCTGAGAAAAAAAGACGTGAACTGCATTAAGAGATATAGCAGACATTGAACGGCAATAACCGCCGGCTAGCTGATTGGAAAATTGGTGATAATGGAAGGAATGACTGCAGGGGAAGGACCAATGATAGAAGAAGAGAATGAAACATCTAAAGTGGTAAAAGGGAAGATAAGGTTCGACTCGGCAACGTTCAACGTTCCTTCCCAGTCCAGCTCTCAGCCGCGCAGGAGAATTCCATTCAGCCTACTGAATTTTAGACGCTTATATACTTAATATATCCCTCCCAAGTCCCTATTACACTCAAATTCTACTTTTCTTCTCTATAATGAGCAAGGCTGGATACATCCGGTGAGGCACCATAAGGCACTGGTAAGGGCGTGCCCGCAACGTGTAATGTAGACCCTATCACCGTAAGGCTCCCGAAATGAGGCGAACATTTGCGCCCTGCTTGATACATGCAAATAAGGATTGAATCCAATGAAGTCCTGAATACAGTTATCGAGATAGTCCCAATTCAGCGTGCTGCATTCAACTAACTATGTTTGGGCGTTCTCTTGCAAAGTAAATATGGCAAAGACGACATTCAGAGTGTAATAGCCCAGACTCTTAGAAAGGAGTGTTGTATAAACAGCTCACAGATCTCCTTGTGTTCCGACCATGAAACACTTTTTCCTATCTCCTAAATAGTCATAGCTAATATATCTTTCCAGCAGAGCTTAAGTCTGCCTCGAACAAATCACACCCCGACACCACGATGGTAGCCAAGCGCGCCCATGAACCAGATATCCAATACCCCTTCTTCCTCTCCCACCCCAACTCCGCCATCAAAGACATCTACGCCGAACTAAACTGGCGCCAGCTCATAATGCTAATCAATCCCAAAGCCCTCGTAGATGACCCGGAAGCCGTCCTGCGGAATCGCTGGCAGTGCGTCTTGCCATATGCGTATAATCGGATCCACCTTCGCGGACTTTCTTGCTCTTACATCAACGCTTCTCCGGTCTCTCTCGGCGATGCAGACCACAAAGAGAAGTACATCGCCTGCCAAGGCCCGCTGGACAGCACTGCCAGCCACATGTGGCGGATGGCGTGGCAGCAGGACGTATCCGTCATCGTGATGCTCACGCAGCCCGTCGAGAATGGAATAGACAAGTGCTTTCAGTACTACCCCAAGGATGATAGCGACGTCTTCGACGCAGACGAGTTCAAAGTCACCCTAGTCGACAAGAAGACGCACGACAGCAAAACCGACGTCCGCATGCTCCAAATAAGCCATGGCGATGAGCAGCGAACGATCTACCATTTTCTATTCAAGGCTTGGCCTGATCATGGTGTTCCCCACGGCTCTGACCTCGCCGGTCTCTTCAGCGTCATGGAGCTTTCGCGGGCGAAGAACACATCTCAAAATGCGCGGATTGTCCATTGCAGTGCCGGGGTTGGGCGGACAGGGACGTTCATCGCGCTAGAATACCTGATGGGGGAGATGGATCGGGGCGCCTTCGATGGCCAATGTGATATGGATGCTGTGTTTGAGACGGTCAATACTATTAGAGAACAGCGCATGCTTATGGTGAATGAACAGCAGCTAGCATTGATCTACCAGGTATTGCGTGAACGATGGCAAGAGCGGCAGACCAAGCAGGTTAGAGAGGCTGAGAGACCAGGGAAGAGAGTACGAAAAAAGCCGATAGAAGATACATTTGAAAGCGTGGTGTATATGGAGAAGCAGGAATGAAAGTCAGAGAGAAGATGAGCGAGAAGAAGAGGGAGCACGGAAGGGGGAGGAGCAGAATAGGAAATGAATTGGTGGTGGAATGGAGGGCTGCTGATTGGCAATGCGGCCGCTTTAATGCAGCAAATCAGCTTCATGTTTTCTCTGATTATGGTCTTGAAAGTAGGATAAGTAATCAAGTTTCCAATTTACACAGAAGTTTTATGTATCAGCAATAAATCTGCCATATTTTTTTTTTTTTTTTTTTTCGAAGTACCGCGTTAGGAAGTTCATCTAGCAGGGGACTTTGAAGCAGGAACAGACAATCAATTGATCAACATATGCGAAAGGCAATATGAAATGGTAGACAGGCAAGATCCTGTGTTCTCAAGTTCCTACTTCTACTGCTACTGCTAACTGTAGCTATGAACTGCCTTTCGCAAATATCCCATCCATTCTCAACCTCGTTTTTAATCTCATCTAAGCTCGTTAACATGAAAACACCTCATCCCTTCGTTTCAAAACATAACCAAAGATTGATATAGATCCTGCTCTTTTCGTGTAGAGAGATCACATATTCAACAGATGAAGACCACAGATCACAGAACAAAATGGTATCGGGCGATCCAAATCAAAACAAGCCAGCTAGCCAAACCCGACCAATCAGCCAAAAGGTGGGTAACATAGTCCCATATACATAATGGGTTGGTAGATAGATAGCATCATATGTTGGATCACATCTTCCTCCCATTTCCAAAACCAAAAAAAACGCCGGTTGTCATGCCACATTATCGCTAAGCGCGTCATCAAAGGAGAAGGATTGTGTACAATGTCTCGACTCGACTCGACTTCATTCATTTGGGGGTTGCTTTCAACAGCCCACCGACATCCTGAAGTGAAACCGCTGAGTGCTGTTTCAATATGGGCGGTCGAGTCGAGTCACCTTCGCGATCTCGATTCGCCGGCATGGTCTGTAGCTCCATTGCGATCTGCTTGGCACCCCTAGGTGTTCTGGAGCTCGGCAGCGACGAATTGAGAAGGCCACCTAGATCCTGCAGTAGCGCCTTGCTACCATTTCTAAATAAATGAGACTGGGAATCGTGGGACATGCTCGCATGGAGACTAGCGCCTTCTTCTGTCGCCATGGAGTCCTTCCTTCTTCGAGAAGTGCTACTGCTATCTCCGTCCAATAGGCCGCCGACATCAAAGAAGGACACTTTCCGAGGTGAGTTGATGAAGGGTATGTCGCCCGGACTGTGGGTTGACCCGTTCATGAATTTCACCACGTCGCTCTCTTCGCTCTCTGCATCGGCGTTGGGAAACCGCCAATTGTGATCCATCTTCACACTATCATTTCGACCATGTGCCGTTGGTGCTTGTCGGAACCTGCGCGCATTTTCAATATCACGGAGTTCCGGATTCAACACGAAACCAAAGTCTCGAACCAGGTCTTCTTCAGAACCCCAATGCTGTTGTGCAACAGTGCCACGACGGGAGGAAGTCCGGTCTATTGAATCGGACGTGGACCCGTGTTTAAATTTGAGCTTCTTGACACCACGATCTCGAACGAAAGATCCTAATACTAGTGCATTGGCTACTCCAGTAGCCGCAAGGATTTCAAGAGATGCCCATAATGAACGATAGTTCTGAGACCCTTGTCGATCGATGATATTGGGTATACGAACAAGAGTAGTAACTATGGGGATAACAGAGAGGCCAAACAAGCAGGTCAATTGGAATTTCCGCTTTAAGCTCATTTGGCTGATGATGATTATAGGAACAGGAAAGACGATGAGGAGGAGGTCGGTTATGACATTGAAAGCGCCCATTGTAATAAGTTCAGCAAAGCCTTGTCGACAATGAGGACCTGGATCGGGGACGACTTGCCAATACAGGTAGCAAGGCCGACATTCCGCAATATCAGAGATAATGACGCCGATAAAGGATGCAAGGAGGAACCAGCGGATGAGTTGAAAGGTCCACTCATATGAACGTTTCCATAAATGTAGCGGCGTAAGTCGTTTAAAGAATTCACTGATAGTGAGTTTTAACATCCATAGCCTGAAAGCTACATGTTAGCAACCATATTCGAAGTTTTCCAAGGCCAAGCTAAAATGTCTTACGTTGCCGCATAAAATATTCTTGCTCCCAAAACCAGCCTGCTTCCAATAACTCTTTGTTGAAGAATATCTTCCGACACACCATCTGTTTGCATGTTGTTTGTCCCATAGAGCAAAACCAGATGGACAAAGGCCATACGTATAAGTAATGGAATCAAACAGGCAAAGGCTAGCCAGTCCTCCCTGAATAATTTCTCGGTTCGAATATATCGCCCAGTGACCCGTAACACTATAATGGTAGCGGCGAAGGAAGTGCACCACCAGCAGACGAGTAATGTAGGCTTATTATCGACGAATGTGCGAGATGGAGGCGCTGAGGAGTAGATACTCATTGTGGCGGGGAAGATGGCCGCGCTTGTCTACCTCCGCAGAGGGACGAGCGAGGAGTTGAGAGGTTTCGCAAGCGCTGTGTCTGCGACGGCCATCAATTATGGGAGTTTGATAATAGAGTGTTTGGTGTTGTCGTGGGAGGTTCGGCGCATCGCATCGGAAGTCTGACCCGGACTCGAAGGATTTTGGTATCACGAGCGAGCCACAGTCGCTCCGAGGCTGTCCTCGCAAAAAACAGGATATTGTTGTAGCGAGCGCTGATGATAGTCTATGCCGTGACAGGTTGAAATTATAATTGGTAGAAGATCGGAGCAGTTCTACTTTGTCGGCAACGAGAAAGAGGAGGCGAAGATATCAAGATGGGATGCAAGTAGAGGTGAGGACGGTGAGTGTCATCCTTTTGCCATGGGCTGCGCTGGTGATGTAGGGTTTCAACAAGGCTACGGGGTCATGGAAGTACCCGGCAGCTCTTATCATTGGCCTACCGGGATGTGACATGGGGTGGACAAGCGGTACATCCCATATGATGGCTGGGTAAAAAAAACTTCGTATCTCGCAGCAGCTGTGCCTCAGCAGTATTTGTGGATGAACGGGGGCTTTACCTGACCAGGCTCGTGGCGGCAAACGCGAGATAAGGAAGAAACGCTGAGGCCACCCTACACGCGGGATTTCGACTTCATAATTAGGACTACGTCCCCTTTTCCCATAGGATCGTAATCTAAAATAGATGTGAGTCCTATGATTTCAGATGTTGTGGCATAACATCAGATTTCAGTGCAACCTCGGACGGAGGAGTACATGCATAGGTCATCCCGTCTTGCACATCTCTCACCATTCATGTTTGATATAAGACGATACCGTAAAAATCCAAAGCGAGTCTTCTCCCTAACTTGAAGCGCGCTTGGTTACGGGCCAGCGGAGAGACCCATAGCCATCAGTAAAGGGTCCCTGGTCCGGATAGCTGAGTCTGCTGATAAGCAGATGCGAGGCCATGGCGTTGGATGATGCAAAAAGTCCTGCGAGTCAGCGAGTAGCATATCCGCCAAATCACAGGCAAGCCTAAAGTGTTGGCTTCAAAGTGCTGATCATGCCAGGGTAGCCTGACACGGCTAGACTTCTCGAATATAAATTATTTTCGGTGGGGGGCCAAGGCCAGGTAAAAATGCCGGAATCTACTCCCAGACGTGCGCTTAGTCCTGCTTAAGAAGGAGGAATTCTGGCTGAAGAGACCTGAGCAGCTGGTTCTAGTGGTCAATAGTTGAGCCGATTGAGGTTGGACGAGCAGTCGGTTGGACGCTAGTTGGGGATGAGCCAAGATTGCTACGAGGTCGAGATTGCGCCAGGACAGCACACCCCATATTTTCCAACACATTTCGAGCAGTCAGGGGTAAAACACATCTGTGCATCACTGTACCTGGCGACAATCCCCTTATCCTCGTGGGAGCGTGGGACAACTCATGAACTGATAACACACCTGCTACGAACCACCGCAAGAATGCCAAGATGTCACACCAAGGCCGCACAGCACCGGAAGGTAGGTGAAATACAATAGCCCTTGTCCACGTCAAAATGCAATAATAACGAGGGGGGCTCACGATGTCTTGCCAATTTCGGCCGATCTCCGCTTTAGCGTTCACAAGGGGCCTTCTCAATTTTATCGCTTAAAGGACCGCTGCACTGGGTCAAAGTGCGGGCCGATCTTGGCAAGCCGCGGCTTTGTTCCACACAAAGACACGTGCGTCGGGGTAAAAGTGGTTCTCACGTGGTATATCTGGGGTTGGCCTCCCGGTACTTTACGAACATTTACGTATGATGCACGCAACGTCGATTGCCACTTGGGCCGTGCATTACGATAACACTGGCCGCGAGTAGCTTCATCACAGACAAGTCCAAGGCACGATGGATGCAGAAAGATTTATGTCAAATGAGATTATATGACCTAGCCCAGCCAAGGGACATACCCTAACGAGCGAGACTCCCAGCAAATACACCTGATATCCATCTACAAATATGGCTTGATTTGTTCTTCATTCCACGCCCAGAACTTCTCCGCAATCCCTGTTCCTCCCTCGGTTTCCGACATAGCACCTCTCTGGAGGTCTACACGAATGGGAACAATGCGTCCCCAAGGTTGAACTAACGTTAGGTCAGTGATATGGTGAAGGCAATCAGGCGGCGCTTCACTTACTCCACGAGCCGGTCTTCTCAGGTGTGACGTCCAGCGACAGGCCTGCAAAGAGCCCCGTATAGGCACCATAAATAGGCTCATAGAGTATCATGTTGAGAATCCTCATTTGCTAGCCTGGAATATGGCGCTGCAAATCTGTTCTGAGATTGCTGGGATTGAGTGTCTAGAATTATCATCAGCTACCCGAATGCATTCACAACAGCTAATTAAACTGACAACACTGGTGATGCTGTCCGCCTTGTGGAGTTTAGCAAACTCTGTGGCATGATACTAGTTACTGGCCTTGCTAACTCCGTACTTGTGCCAAACCGGCTTATCCTTCTTATAGTCCAGGTTGTCCATTTCAACGCCATTCTTTGGAGACATAAGTTCGGCAACGGTGGAAGAAACCCAAATAACTCTGACGCTGCCTTTTGGTGCTGTCTTGGCAGTTTTAACGAGGAGTGGTGTGAGCAGTGAGGTGAAAAGGAAAGGAGCAACATTGTTCGTGCCAAGCTGGAGCTCGTAGCCCTGTACGGTTTTCGAGCCTTCAGAAGGCACCATCACACCAGCATTGTTCCACAATACATCCAGTCGATTCTCCTTCGAGAGAAATTCTTCAGTGGATTTCTTGATGATTGTCAAATCGCCGAGGTCGAGATGTAAAACACAAGTTCGCCCTTGGACTGGGGGCAATTCGACTTAATATCGTTTATTGCCTTCGTTGCCCTCTTTTCACTTCGCACAGCAACGTAGACTTTGGCATCGTGGGAGTAGAGAATCTGCGCGAGCGCTTTGCCCGCGCCGCTCGAAGATCCTGTAACAAGGAAAATCTAAGATGTGTCAGCGACATAGTCATTGTATCTAGCAAGCTCAAGACCCTCAGTGGCGAAGATTGAGAAGCATCGGCAGGCCCCCTCCAAACATCAGTTGAGCATATATTGACCGCTATACACAGATGACATCTGCTGGTGTTCAAAGATGGCTGTTGAGATATTTGATGCTCTTACGAGTCAAAGGCCTCGCGTAGCATATAAGAAGATTGTATTTACCTTTCCCGCTTGACTTTGGCAGCTCTTTCTCCGTCAATGTCGGCTTTGGAGGGAAATTGTTTCTGTATGCATCAAGAATACCCATTTTTCCAAAGCAGAAGGTAAGATTGATTGAAGGTGATGATGGCGTGATGATGATGTGATGAGAAAGATATCAAAAGGTCATTGTATCATGCGATCTTGCGTTGGGATGAAAGGCGTTCATAACGCTTTTTACATGTAGCAGGGATCGGTCGTAGTATACTATTCACGATGACCAAGATGCAACCAAAGGGCCCAAGGATCCGATACACAGTTCGCTTCTACCTCCAGCTTACAGCCACTAGCCATAGGAGGAACCATAAAGCCAAAGGTAGCATTTTATGCATTTTGTGGTATCAACCGCAAGAAGCTAACAATAACATTGTGTATGCAATACTATCGCTGAAACGATAGTTTTGGAACAGCAAATATATCTCGTTGGTTCACTCATTTCATGGAGTGCTATCACCGACAAGTCTGTCTCCGAAAAAAAGGTACAACCTTTCCAAAGAGCATCGCAGCACTATGAAACGGATGACGGGTTTTCAGTCTTCCCGATTTATGCCAAGTATTCAGCAATTGGCTACTGATACCTTAATGGCAAGGAGGCTTCAAGTGGGAATGTGGAGAAATTGAACGCAGAAAAGTTGAGTTGAAAGACCCGATATATACGAAATAGCCAATACTACCTGCGAAACAAAAAGTTGCTCGACTTCGTGAGAAAAGGAATAGAAAGAATTAATGGAAGGACGGACAGGTCAGGTTTATATACTACTGGATCTGAGGATCCGCAGCTTACATGCATATTGATCTTCTTCAGGTGGAACCTAGCAGACCAGTCGGCAGTGTTAAGCAAGAAACCCCCAAATCAGACTAAAGTTGCTTATTCCAAGAACCAACAGATATCCTTGTTACTGCAAGATAATACGGGGTGGTTCAATGCTTCTCTAAATAATTTGATTTGTTGAAACATATAACAAGATTATACCCCTTCTAGAGGTTTGCTCAATTAGAGACATCTTAGATTACGTTCTAGAAGTTCATCGGCCTGCTCATCTAGGCAGAGAGACATGTTTCCACGCACAGGGTTGATCTCTGACTTTACCTTGTGGACAAAAGATCAATCGTGGGGTTAACTAGGGATTGGTCACGGAATCGTGGGCTCTACTAGCACTTAAAAGTCCACTTCTTTGGCCGTAGTTAGATCTCTGATCCTGCGTTACGAGTCTAAAACCTTTAACTGCATAAGCCCATTGCCAGCCTGTACGCCAAGCCTAAAGTCGGTAATCCACTACCCGCAGATCATGCCGTAAGTGGTTAAAGAAATTCCGTCAGGCGATTGCAGCGTCATTTCCAACATTGACGACACAACTTTACTCAGTACGAGCGTACCCGCTCGTCAGCGTCGCGCTACTTCACCATGCGAGACCCTTTTCTATCACCTCCAAGCTTCCTCGTTCGAGCTATTCAGCCAGTTGCCGAACGCCTCTGTCTATCCACACTACCCCTCCACATCCACGAAGTGCTGTTCGGCTGGGCCGGGTACCATTTAATATGCACGATCCTCTCACCTCTGCTCTCCTCGTGTCTTGTTCCAAATATTTACAATAACTTTAATAAACGCACGAAAATCAATTGGAATGTACGAGTCGTATCCCTCATCCAGTCGTGTTTCATCAATACCGCCGCCTTATATGTGATATTCAATGATATTCAGCGGGGGGAGATGGACTGGAGGGAGCGGATCTGGGGATACAGTGGAGCGGGCGGCATGGTTCAAGGCTTCGCCGCTGGTTATTTCTTGTGGGATTTGACGGTCAGCACACAATACTTAAGTATACTGGGCCCAGGGTCTTTGGCGCACGCAGTTAGTGCATTGCTGGTTACATGTCTAGGATTCGTAAGTCTTCCTGATACGAAATCTCTGCAATTGACCCAACTTTTTAACTGAACGAGAGCTAATTTTAATTCTGAAGCGCCCATTCGCAAATTATTACGGCTTGAACTTCATTCTATACGAACTTTCCACTCCTTTTCTGAACATACATTGGTTCCTGGACAAACTCAACATGACCGGATCCCGCCTACAACTATACAATGGCATTGCCCTCCTGGTCAGCTTTTTCTCCTGCCGAGTTCTATGGGGAAACTACCAGTCTCTACGCATATACTCGGACGTATTGACTGCCCTGCAGACTTCCAATATCGAGCTCCCGATTGCCAATAACATCACTGTCTTTGATTATCAACATCCTGATATGACATCCAACCCCACAGTCAATTCGGTCACGATGAAACTACCGGTATGGCTCGTCTTTCTGTATCTTGGGAGCAATACGCTCCTAAACTTTCTAAATATCTACTGGTTCGGAAAGATGATTCAAGTAGTGAGGAGTCGATTTCGGCCTTCGGAAAAGAAACTAGAGGGGAAGAAGGAGTGAAAAAAAAATGATAGAGAGGGAGTATTTGGCGAGAGCTTGAAAAGACTGGTGGCAACTAGACAACTGGAACGCAGATCCCTAGTAGAAGTCCGAACAGGGTATCACAGTGCAGTCATTTGCACCACTGAACAGCATGATATATTCCGGCGACATTAATATTTAGAGATTAAAGCCCCTCAAGAGACCCGGCCTAGAAGAGTGTCAGCCTTAGCTGTACCTAACTGTTCTGTTAATATTGGCATAGATACTAGAGTATATACTGGTGTGCATTGGTCCCAGATAAGTATTTCACTGAACATAATTGCGAATGCCTATTGGAGATTCTCGAAAAGGGAAAGAAAACTAAATCTGTATGATCTATATAATCGTAGACTTTGATACATATAAATTCACATGACTTTGTTGAGAGAGTTAAACATCCAATTCTGAGTGGCTGGTCAAGTAAGGTTACTGAAGCGGCCGCATCGCCAAATCTTATCACGCTCGCAAGGCTGAAGACCTTACCCAGACACGGTTCCCTAGAGTCTACCAAAGCGCGTGGACTTCAAATCCCTTTCGACAGTATGGATGCAGCTGAATATGAAGGAGACGTGCAGCTCCAGAAAGCTGCATCTGGCCTCCTGGCTGATTTTGAAACGTCCCTTCAGCCGTTCCTATGGCGGACGTTGGACAGTGGAAAGCTGCGAATCAGACGGAGAGTGAGGGTGAGAGAGAAAGATAGGATGCTACGTCTGGTTGGTTGCACGCTATTTGCAGACTTAGCCTGCTAAGCACTGAAGCTGATGTGGCATTTTTATAGCTTTCTCCCTTTCAGGAGCTGCCCCAATTACTCGACCCTCACCTCGAGAAGTTCCTCCCTGCGCTTGCAGAGGCTTATCTTGAGTCTCTGAGACATACCTCTACATCTAACAAGCCTTTGAAGACTGTTGCGCTACTCGTGCCGCTATCTGCGGCTGTCTGCGAGCTTCTGTATACGTTTTGCAAAATTAGAGGAGAAAAGGTTATTGTGAGGTTTTTGAACGCTGAGACAAGAAACCTTGAGCTGCTGTTATCAGCAGTTGAGGCAGCGGAGTCGTCAGTGAGTGACACCGCGACTAATATTCATACCAGCACCGGTCTTACGACATGGACTTGGGAAGAGCGGTATGTTTGCTTACTATGGTTGTCTCATCTTCTCTTGGCCCCGTTTGACCTGGCGACAATATCATCTGCCGGCACGGCGGCAAATGAGAAGCCAGAAATTCAGGGCTTAATTTGGCCAGAGAATCTACCTGGCGTTGCACTACGAGTTGTCCCCCTTGCAGTGAGATATCTTGCATCAGCTGGTAAGGAGAGAGATGCTGCGAAAGCGTTGCTTGTACGTATTTCCATGCGTAAAGACATGCAAGAACTCGGCCTCTTGCATGCATTGGTGCAATGGGCATTAGTACATCTTCAATCCTCTGCTTCTACTACTACAGCTTCCATGTATCACTCTATTGGTGTGCTCTCTTACCTTGGTGGACTTCTTGTATTGTCTGCAAGTACCTCAGATATGAACTTATATCTTACCAAAATCTATCGGACTGTGCAAGCTATCTCTGAAGAAGAAAATCCTGCTTTCAAGAGCATACGCTCTTCAGCTCTAGCCAGAAAGATCATAATCAAGATTATTCGAGCTATTGCTGTTATTGCATTGCATCTCATAACTCCACAGGCCGAAACGGACATGGAGAGGACTGAGATAGTGGAGACCACGATTGGTCACCTCTTGGAAGCTCTCGGGGACAATGATACCCCTGTCCGGCTTGCAGCGAGTAAGGCATTGTCTATCATTACGCTGAAACTACTGCCAGTCATGGCATCTCAAGTCGTTGATGCTGTGCTGGATTCATTAACTCACAACGTCTTGTGGGTGGCTAGCACTGTTGGAGGGGATAAAGGTAAGACGCGTGACCTATCTGCCGTAAATCCGCTAGAATGGCATGGTCTGATCCTCACCCTGTCTCAACTTCTATACCGACGATCTCCGCCACCACAAAGTCTATCCGAGATTCTCAATGCGTTGCTCATAGGTCTCTCATTCGAGCAAAGGTCGACATCCGGAAGTTCCGTTGGCACTAACGTACGAGACGCTGCTTGTTTCGGTATTTGGGCGCTTGCTCGACGATATACGACAGCGGAGTTACGGAAAGTTTCAATCCCAGCAGCGTATGCATCGAAACAGAATGATTGCTCACCTGTCATAACATCCGTCATACAGGTTCTTGCAATTGAGCTTGTTGTCTCTGCTTCACTAGATCCAGCCGGTAACATACGACGCGGGGCATCTGCCGCCTTGCAAGAGCTTATCGGACGTCATCCGGATATTGTTGCCGAGGGAATTGTAGTTGTGCAAGTGGTAGACTACCACGCAGTTGCGCTTCGATCAAGGGCTATGTTAGAGGTGGCTCCCAAAGCTGCCTTACTGTCAAAGTACTATCAAGATGCCCTCTTAACTGCTTTCCTCTCATGGCGTGGAATAGGGGATGGGGACGCCACATCAAGAAGGAATGCTGCTGCTGGAATTGGCCTTTTAGCAAGAGGGCTCCAAGTCAAAGGAAATGTTTTCCAATGGAACAGGTTAACAGGTCTTGTGGCGAATATTGAATCGCAGTTGAACTCTCTCACGCCTCGAGAAAGTGACCAACGACATGGTATACTATTGTCTATGGCAGCTGTTATATCCTCTGTGCCGGATATTTTCCAAAAAGACTCTATAAGAAATGCCCTCATGCCTCCAGGGCTTCGAGAGACTATAGATCATATATTTCAGGCAGTGACGGCGATTCTGGAAAACGCTAAGTCTTCGACAGATCGCCGGATAGAAATGGTGGCTGAAGGAATCAGTCGTGTGATTTTGGCAACAGTCGCTGTACTGAGACTTGACCTTACGATTCGGACATTCATGGACGCTCCCGCTGAGAAGCTTTCCGAGGACGAGTTAAATTCCTCACAACTAACGAGGCGCAATGGCCGGATTCTGTTGCCTGGAATCTCTGTGAGTGAAGCTCAACTGCTCGACGTTGAGTTTTGCTTGAAACGCGGTTATTTCAAACAAGGAAACATAGTCACGCTTGCAGAGGAACTACTGCTGATCTGGCTACGCCGGACCGAGAAGGAAGTGGTCGACGCTGCGACTGAGGCTGCAGTGACTTTAATGTTGATTGTGGATAGCCAACAGCGTAGTCGTTTTGTTGGAAAATGGATTCTTGAGGTATTGGAGGTGGGTGGCGGACGTTTGATCCCCGGCTATATCTTCGCCCTTGCTACTGTTTTCCCAATTGTCGCTATACCACAGCAGGATGAGATATGCATTGCTATCTCGCACCGATGGCAGGTCATATCTGATGTCGAAAGTAAGATCATTGTTCTCCAAAGTCTGACCCAGGGCAGTCTATTAGACTCGCATGCGTCACGATTTGTCAATATCATTGCCGAGGGCCTTGATGATTATACAACCGATGGAAGAGGGGATATCGGATCGCTAGTCCGTGTAGAAGCGCTTAAAGCAGCCCGTAGAGCATTCAAGTCTATTCCATGGGACGACATAAAGGAAGAAAATGACGACTTGAAATCTTGGTTCAGGCAGCTTGACACTTTTAGCACCTTATATGGCAAAATTTTAAGGCTTTCTGCAGAGAAGCTTGATAGGGTCAGAATTGAAGCCCAACAAACGCTGGCTCAAGTATGCCGCTATGATGTGTACGTATAACACCCCTCCAATGAAGCACGAACTGAGGGCCATGTAGTGAGCGACAAAGATTCGAGAACTTTGCCATCTCATCCTTCGACTATTTCCTCTGGCTTTTAGAACTCCAAGTTCATAACTGGCTAGCTCTCCCATTGTTCAAGTACCAACCAAGTCAATGGTGCATTGCACTTTTTGAAGGTCTAGTAAGCTCAGCCGATACTGGATCTGAGGATTTGATTCGTGTTAGCAGAGCTGCTCTTGCATATTTCTGTGACGGTAAAACATCAAGGGGCGAAGATCTCCATGATCAAATGGATCTCAAAAGTTTTGTGTGCGAGTCTCTGTTTGAAGTTGCGAAACGGAATATTTCTAATGACAGAGTTCTTGTTCCAACTCTTGAAGTTATGAGCTTCCTCTTCGACGCGGGCATCATGCAGCAGAGCAATCTCCAGTAAGCCGGCCCTAATAAAACCCGCTTCGATCGAAGCCAATTCTAATCTTCTTAGATGGCGCCCCCTCTACCTGCTCGTTCAAAAAGCCCACTTTAAAACGGGCAATGTTCGAAAGCTTGAAGCTGCTATTAAAGTTTACGGCGGTCTTTTGCAAGTGTATCCTGAGGCGCTCGAAAAGCTTACTAGCATGCTTCTACATCCATTCCCGAAGATTAGGAACCATGTTTCGGATGTGCTGTTTGTGGCAAAAGGAGTGGGGAAGGGTGTCAACTGGACGAAGGCGGGAAAGGAGGATTTGAGGAGGCTGAAGGAGGAACTTATTAGCCAGGGAGAGACACGAGTAAGTTGAGTCGCGACGTAAGACGTTAGATGATCCAACTGGACGAACCAGACTCTTGATGCCGATCTGGACTGGAATGTCCACTCGAATGGGTATCATCGGCCTTGCATTGTCAGAGGAATTGTTCTTTGCCTGCCAGGTTCCGCAAACTTGGTGGTCCAATCTAGTCTCAGTGCTTGTACCAGGAAGCCGAGATCGCACGAGCTGCCTAATTGGGCTCTGCGTACGATTAAGCTGGACAAATTTTTCCGCTGAGCATTTACACTTCCTATAGGTAGGCTCGAGCCATGAACACCGAGCTAGTTGTCAAGAAATCGGATCATCATCGCTCATGACGATAAGCCCCGCACCAAGCTTATCGCAAAGGGAAGCTCCCCGCAGGATCCCTAGTGTCACAATAATACATCCTATCAATGCTCTCTTTCCGCTATGATATTCTTAAATTATTCACTATGTCCTCCTTCCACATCAAGCGCTCCCAACTGCATCTCAAATGGAACAACGCCCAACCCCCAATCCTAACAGTCGACTCAGGCTCCACAATCACCTATGACCTCCTTGATGGCGGACACAACCAACTCACGGAAAAGTCGGTCCTAGCAGATATGTCAAAATTTGACTTCTCACTCGTAGACCCTCTTTTCGGGCCCGTATTCATTAACGGTGCTGTACCTGGGGACGTCCTGAAAGTCGAGTTCCTTGACCTCAAACCCGCATCCTATGGCTGGACAGCCATCTTCCCCGGCTTCGGCTTGCTCGCAGATGAGTTCCCCGACCCGGCGCTCAAGATCTGGGACCTCTCCGCCGCCGCCGATAAGAATTATGCCTTGTTTAAGAAAGGCATCCACGTCCCCGTTCGCCCCTTTTTGGGCACTGTAGGTGTCGCACGTGCCATCCCAGGCGACTTCTCCACTATCCCGCCATACGAAACGGGTGGGAACATTGATTGCAAACACATCACTACCGGCTCGGTCCTATACCTTCCGGTGAAAGTCCCCGGCGCCCTGTTCTCCTGTGGCGATGGCCACGCAGCCCAAGGCGACGGCGAAGTCTGCGGCACGGCGATCGAAACGCCTATGCGCGCTTCCATCCGCCTGACGGTCGAGAAGGGCAAGTCCTACGTGCAAAGCCCGCATTTTCGTACTAGCGGAGTTGATGTTGCTGGGACGGGGGCGGGGGAGAAGAAGGGGGAATATGCAGCATTGGGGATTCATGCGGACTTGAGAGAAGCTTCCAGGGACGCGCTGAGAGGGCTTATTGCTTGGTTGGAAAAGGAGAAAGGTCTGAGTAGGGTTGAGGCTTATATGCTTGCGAGTGTGGCGGCGGATCTGAGGATTGTGGAGGCGGTTGATATGCCGCATTTTGCGGTGGCGTGTGCTTTGCCATTGGGGGTTTTTGTGGAGGAGTGAGGGGGGGGTTGGCAGCAGCAAAATAGTGCCTAGAGATCGAGAGGACATCTTACGGTTTGTCGGGGTTTATTAGAGTATCTTGATCGCACTGTAGAGTTGGCCATGTTCTGGCTAAGGTAGATAGCATTCAAGATTATTATATCAGATAGCCATTCAATCATTCTACTGACTGGTAGCACTTCCAAATTACTTAGTCTCGAATGCAACCAAGATGCCAGGTTGTCAAAGGGCTCGTATTCAAAAACATATCATTGAACCAGCACAAGCAAATAAAAGATATAGTACCGTAAGAGCAAATAGTGTATTCATTTCGTAATCCCCTATATAAATCCTACATAACCCCTCTCATCCTGTTCTCAGCGTTGCTGATGCACAAACCCAATCCAGAACGCCAATCCCGCAAGCGCAGGCGTAGATGTGTCATACGCGAGAAAGAAGGTAAGAGCGTCAAGTGAAACTAGCAGGGAAATACAAATATTGTAAATGCTGCCAAAGAGATCTTGTACTCTAGCCATCCCCGTCCCTGTTCCGTTACTCCCGATTTCCTGCTGTAAATTCATTAACCCCCTCCACCCCGTCTCATGTTCCATTGCCCATGTGCCCAGTGTACTTCATCTCGTTCGTTCCCAAGAAATGTATAAAACGACTGCGTCTCTCCGGAGCGGCGATACTGAAAAAAGCCCCGCGGCAAAATAAAAGCTCGAATCACCGATTCGACCTCCCACTTGGCCTCCTCTCCACATCCCTAAGCCGTTCATCCCCACCCCCATAAGCCAACGGATCCACAGTCCGATACCCGCTCTCCCTCACCTCCCTGACCTCCTTGACCTTCTTGCTGCTGCTCGCCCTTCGCTGCGGACTATGCTCCTCAATAACCACCACCTCGTCCTCGCTCGCCACACTACTCTCCACCACCACCGCGGGCGGGGGCCGGGGGGCCGGCCTCGACTCCCTCCGCTCCTCAACTATCACACGCTCCACAACCGGCGGCGGCCTCTCCCTCCGCACCTCCCGGACCTCGACGCTCTCGCGCCGCGAGCTGGCGCGCCGCGACGAGCCCCGCCTCGAGGACCGCTTGCGCTCGCGGATTACCACGCTGGCGATGTCCGAGGACGAGCCGCTCATGTTGCCGCCATTCAAGGTGTAGAGGAGCCAGAGGATGAGCAGGAAGCCGGCGACGGAGCCGATGACGATGCCGACTACGGCGCCGGGGGATTGGGAGTTGGTGGTGTTGCTGTAGCCGGCCGGGATGATGGTGGTCGTTTGGCGTTTTAGGAAGGATACGAGGGCGCCTGTGCTGGCTGCTATCGAAGAGGAGGCTCGCCGGAGCAGCTGGGAGGATGTGTGGAGGGCCGAGCTGAGACTTGGGTGCGGAAGAGGTGGCATTGTTGCGGGGGGAGGTTTTTTTTTTTGTGGGGATTCGTGGATGGGGGATGCGCGATGGCACGAAGGGAAGTGTTGCACTCGTTGCAGATGGATGGATAATTCGAAGGGCTGCACGCGATGGCTATCGATCGAGTTGGTTGATCCGAGTCCAAGCTCCTTTGCTTCCTCGCGTGTCGACTGCTATACGAGCCTGTTGGTCGGAGAGCGCGGAAACCCGCCAGAAGGTAAATAATGAACGAGTGACGTATTCTAGATATCAACTCTAATGAACACCGACGGTATTAGATGGCTGAAGTCGAAAGAATTGCGCAAGTGCGTATCATGATGTTATGAGGATAAATGCTCTGACGGCTCGAGCTTTTGACTTGAGCTTTGTCACTTGTGAGCGCAGCAGTGACAGCATGCAGGTGCTGTGCAGCGGGACTCCGGTCGCCTATTCGTTGTCGGCCTTCGTGCAGCAGCGGGCCGTACAACGTGCGAGCGGCAGCCTTGGCAGAGAACGAAGAATAGAATTCAATATGGGTATCCAAAGAGATGGATTCTTTGAATTGAAGGATGGGAGGCAGTTATCTGCAGAGAAAGAAAGTCTTACGGTGCTTCAAGGCAGTGGTTGGCAGAGGTGGCAGCACGTCATTATCCGGGAAGGTCGATAAATGACGGTGGTTGGGTGTGTCGGGATCTGATCTCATAGCAACGACGCATATAGATCAGCCCTGCCGAGCGAAGGAAAATGCTCATGATCGTGACGTAACGCTGTATCATCCACTCAATTGTCCAGGGACCGACGCCCATTGCATAAATCAAAGACTTTTACTATTAGTAACACAGTAACAGGACTCTATACTAGCTTATTATAAATGGATAATTTGTTTCTTGAATCAGAGAGGAGCTGGAGCTTTTGTAATGACTTTCTGTGCGCCCGTTCCTTAGTCAACGGCAAATCACGTGATCCCGGAGAAATGCTCCTACTGCCATGAGTGGTTCAATCTTTGACTTAAATACTTCTAGTTCTGCCAGCGTTTGGCTCGAATTACAACAGTAGCATCACCACCGCCAACAAGCTCAGCCAGAAGAGTTCATCATGTTGTTCGCCAGTACACATTGCGACCCCACGTTACTGATAATGACCTCCACAATTTGCGTCTTGTTCGTACCGGGTAACCAGAGTTGCATATTGTACTTCAGGTCAATAGCAGTTCCTGCTGTGGGTAGAACAGAGACAGAGAGAAGGTGGAGCCTCGTTTGGATAGCGGCACCACCTGGACCACTGTTCGATCCGGCCGTCACGTTCGGTGATGTCAAAGACACCAGCTCCTTCGTTGAGTCAATCCAATTGATTGTTTCGTAAAACATGGATCAGTTGTAGTTGATTGTCATGTTTATAAGAGAATAAGGCAAGATAATGTCTCCCCTAGATGGATATGGCCAATCGTACCATGCAGGATCAAGGACCGGAGACGAAGATGTACTTCCATCGCTGTAAGTGGCATTGGTAGAGCCTGATGCAAGACCGTTCTCGGAAGAAGCAAAAGTTTGGACGCTGAAGTATCTCCCTTGAGGAACCTAAACGTTTACCCTAATGTAAGAACATTGTCATTTCCCGAAGCTTTGTACTGCAGGAAGATAAAATTGATTCCGTCGTAGACAAAACTCGGTGGAGGAAGATATTGGGCTAGATATGAATTCCCAAGATCATCAAGATTCGCGTCACCTGGCTGCATCCTAAAACCTCTATTGTTGTACAGGCTTGAGATGTCTAATGGAATAGATGGATTGCTGCCCGATAACCCTGCATCTATATGCTTTTGGGTTGAAGACCATTTGCGCCTGTGCCGCATCTATGAGAAAAGCAAACCACAACACGACGAGTATCGTGAATGTTCTGCCTAAGAAAACGCAATTTCCTTACCAAACCCGCCATCATGATGGTCGTCTAGAGATTTATATATCTTGCTGCGTTAGTCTGATTCTAGCCCAGCAGATTATGACAATGACAGACCTTAAACCCAGTTATTTGACGGAGAAACTCAGTTCTGAGGTGAAGAAACAATGTCCGGTATCATACTTGTAGTTTCTAAACTCGAGTGACCTAATAAATGGCATGTCATAGTTCCCCGCCACAGCCATCCATTGTGGGGTAATGAGGGACGATCATCAGGAGGGGAATACAAGAGTCTGTTAGCCGCTGTTTCTAATTCTTGTACTTCTGGTTTGCTTCTGATTTTGCTTCCTAAAACAGTAAATTCAGGTTACATGCAGAGTATAAAACCAAGCCGGTCCTTTTCTCTTCATTGAGAATTTCAGATGTCTAAGTTCCCATTCATAAGCTCTTTTGAGACTTTCCTGTAGAAAATGTCTTTCAAACTCCTTCCAGCTGTCTCGCAAGACGCTGATGAGAATACGAAGATGCGAGTTGCTGGGTTTTATAAATGTTACTTCGTATTTTCAATGGAATTTAATTCATGTATTGTCTTCAACATCAAATGCCAAATATTATGGTCACACTAGCCGTGCCGAGTGCTCAACTTCTCGAGAGACGGAACGTGAAAGCAGATGACTTCTATGAATGGAACAAGGCTCATGTAGCTGCCAAGCTTGGCGTCAGCAACCTTGATAGTGGCATGGTTTCGTTGACATTCGTGAATGAGGAGACGGGAGAAATCGCTGCATACTGGCACCAGTAGGGTTTTTCAAGTCAAGTGTGTATAATTTCCATGTATTTAGTTCTTTCCTTCACAGGGTTTTGAGTACCTCCTGAGGCAGGGTCAAGAAAGAACACTGGACTATCATTACTTCAATATTGGTCTTTCCCTGATCGGAGCAGGCATTTAAGAAAGACGTAAAGGCTAGGAGGCATATGAATCCTGCTCCAGGCATGAATACGATTTCATGGAAGCGAGAAACTGCCGTCATGGCTCAGAAAAATCCGCAAAAGGAAGACTA
>Ga0335075_10004831_pt1 | contig 21007 bp, 21 predicted proteins | sample Lox_Sample_24_FD_206723 | JGI IMG/M metagenome (GOLD analysis project Ga0335075, IMG submission 206723) | Soil microbial communities from Loxahatchee National Wildlife Refuge, Florida, United States - Lox_Sample_2.4 | ecosystem: Environmental > Terrestrial > Soil > Wetlands | place: USA...
CAGAAGACACTAGAGCGCCAACTGATAGAGTTGGCTCAGACGTGCTTGAAATGTGTTTCGCTAGTATCATTTCAGAAGTAGAAGTATTGTACCGATAGATAGTGAACTTGTGTGTAATTGTATTTCGTCGTGCAATTTGGGTGACTCTGATTCTTGTAATCCATTGTGTCGAGTGTGATTCCTTGTTCTGGTGATACAACGTCTTTTTGATGAATTCGCAGCCGACCCACGATTGCACGGACGATAAGCGAGTTTACAAAAGCTGTCTCCGGAGGACACTGAAAGGTGTGGAGAAGACGTCGAGAATGAGTGATATAGTCAGAGGAGTAGGGTGTGTTGTCGATGGGATTGTGTGAGAATCAAGAAGACATGATCCATCAACGTTGATGGATGGATGGATGATGAAGTGAGGAGGGTGACGTGGTGGTGGTTGTTGGTCTCCGAGTTCATCCGAGTCGGGACAATTAAAGTTATAACTTTAATTGCAGTTGCACGTGAAAATTGGACACTCGCAAGTTGGCGGTGATCAATCAAGCGTGGTCTGAGTTGTACATTGAATGGTTGGTCATAAGCAGAATAGAATGTGAGACAAGCGGTTTTGAAATGATACGGAAGCAGATGCGTTAATATGCAAGTTGTACTAGAATCAACATGACGTATGAAGAGCATACGATGAACATCGACATGCTACACGCATTGGCTGTCTAATGAAACGTTGTGAGGATATGCTGGAGTATGCGCTATTAACGTACTCGTAAATGAAATGTATGGATATGAATTGATAGTCGTGCTAGCAGATCTATTTACGCTTGAAGAGCAGAGCCCACCTAAATGCCAACGAGCTCATCAACGATGTCAGCTATCCTGAATGGCGACGAGACCATCACGAATGTACATTCGCGGCATCGTATCAAAGTCTTGACGAGGAAATGAGGAAGGCAGTCAAACAACATGTGAAAGATCATTATGCAGAATATTCCATTGATCCGAAAGAGGAAGTTAATATTTACCCTTTCAAAAGAAAAGCGCCGGCAGATTTGTTAAGACCCACCGCTTGCCCGTACACTCCCGACGGAACCGAGGTTCATCACTTCGTTTACGTTGTCCCTTCACGCCTGGATGATAAAGAACAACTCTTCTTTGTCAAACGGTATTGGAAAGAAAGACCAAAGGAGGGTCGTGAGCTCGTATGCTGTGGACCGGTCGCGCTTTCAAATGCAACAACTCTTCTGTCTCGATTGAAGCATTTAAAGACGATGACGAGTATTAATACTTGGCAAAAAGTTCACATCCTGGAAATCCGGTCAAAAAACCACTTCAGGATCCTGGATCCTTCAAAGTGCGTCGTGGATATTGAGTTATATACAGGAACAATTCTCGTGCTCCAGCCGAGGTCTGAACGTTCCCTTGGGTGATTTGATCTACGGCCCTCATGGCCAGCATAAGGTTCCCGCATGCCATCACGTTGTGGTCAAGGGTCTATTCGCCCAAGCAATGCGCGGCGAAGGCACCGATCTCATCATTTCGGCGGTCCGTGGATGTTCACAGCCTTTTCAATTCACCGTTCATAAGAATGTTATGGGTTTGATACCATACTTCAAATCCGCCCTCGCGTTTCGACTCAGCGAAAACCGTAACAACGGAATCGACGTTGCGACACTTGAGTTACCGATCGATGTCGACAGAGTGGTGTTTCAAGAGTTTCTTTTCTTTGCATATCTTCGAGACGAAGATAGACTCTCCAGATTACCTCTTGGAATATTGTTGCCTTTGCTTCAAATGGCAGATTACTGAGTTCGAACATCTTCTCGGGTCTGTCGTAAAGGCCCTCGAAAAACAGTATTGCTGTCTCACGAGGGAATTGGCAATACAATTGTTATCGGCCATAGAACCTCTCCGCTTTGAAAATAAGAAAGGTTTGGAAGAAATCGCTTTGAAATATATTCCCTGAAGTCAGTAAACTAAGGCTTTTCGTGAGCTATTGCAGAGCGAAATGTGTAAGAGGGTGGTTGAGCATATCGCCAGTGAGCTTTAGGAATACTTGGTAGCCTATTAACCACACAAGGGAGAGTGGGACGTCAGATGTAGCGCCATCTAGATCTCACATTTTCTCTCATATATTTCGAACGAAGTCCTTGCGCCGTGAGATGCAGAAAATGGACACATAGTAGTCAGCCAGTTGCTGTTGAAGTCTTTTTGCCGATTCTGTCATTTGTGAAAGTTCGACACCCAGTTCTTCCTTTTCCACGACTGGAGCTCAGTAATAACATGAGATCTTAGAACTTGTTGCTCTTGTCAGGCTCTAAAAGTCCGTGATTAGGCCTTATCAAAATTTTCCCCAACTCCGGTCTCGGAACAACTTCCCACCCAAAAGGATGAGTAAACAGCGAATAACTCTTTGCCTGCAGCAAATGAGACGCGAGCAGTGACTTCCCTCTAAATTTGATGTTGAATTAGGGTCGGTCGGGACCTAATGAGACTTCGCCATATTGGGTGTCAATTTCGGATCCCTAATCCTGTCCAAAATTGACACTCAATGTGGCGAAGTCTCATTAGGCTACCAGTCTCATTAGGTCCCGACCGACCTTATACAGCTTGTTTTCGTGTCATGTCTCGCACCGGAAGTTGGACTCGGAATCACTAGTTCGTTTCTCGTCGATACCTACGCTTCACGAAGACTTGATAGTACGCTTCTACAACTCCACTCAACTTCGTGGGTTTCCATTGCTATTGCTATCGTATGCATCGGAAATCCGTCGAGCTTTCGTCCAGATTGCCTTGGAATTTACGCTACAGTGTGGTTGCACAAAGTGCACAACGGCGCTGTTGTGCCTAACCTAGTTGCCGTTCTATCCACCGCGAAGATAATTAAAGTTTTTTGGGTGTACGTCACCATTAGCGGGGCAGTAGGAAATAATAGGCTTTGCCGGTTTAACGTGGGACCGTCGTATTGGTCGGAGTTCGCGGACCGTTGGCCGGACAATACGAGGGCAGGCAAATAAGGTTTGGTCATGGGATTCGTTCACAGCCACCCTGAGTTCTGCCTCTCCCAGTCATAAATACCGCCCTTTGGCGCCCTTTTAGTCTAAGCAAGCTGAAGACTCTGACCGCGTAAGGAACAAATCACCCCTTTCAAATACAGCAATCTAAAAAAACCATCTGGCATCGCAATCCCAAGTGATCGGAACTTGATACGATACGGGGTAAGTGGTCAATGCTGTCATCTACTGACGATACTAGAATGGATGAAACACGGCCTTTGCGCATTTTGGCATTAGATGGAGGGGGTGTGCGAGGACTATCTGAAGTTTTAATACTGAAAAATCTATTTCAAAAGATCGACTTTGTGGAAGAACGTGACGGCCATGGCACCGTTGAAGCACGTCCCCTCGAGCCGTGGAAGTACTTTGACCTTATTTGTGGAACAAGCACTGGGGGTCTTATTGCATTGATGTTGGGAAGGCTGAAGATGGTACCATTCGTGACCTAATATCTCTAATGCCGGATAGTCTGTCGAGGACTGTGAAAAAGCGTACGTCACGATGTCCAAAGACATCTTTCGCAAAACTAGATCTGGTCCTTGGCGATACAACGAAAAGGAATTAGAACTCAAGTTGAAGGAAATGCTTGAGACACTTTCGCTTTCAAGTGATGCACCCTTGCTCGAAACGAATGGATGCAAGACATTCGTTATTGCTGTTCGCCATGAGGTTCTAGATGGGCCACCTGTCCGGCTCAAGTCATACAGGTTGGACGGATCGGAAGTACGTTGTTCAATTTTGCAAGCTGCCCGAGCCACAAGTGCAGCTCCCACTATTTTTCCACCAGAATCTATCGGTTTGACCAAATACGTTGACGGAGGTATTCGATATAACAATCCCGCCGAGGAAGCAGTCCGCGAGGCAAATCGAATCTGGCCATCAAGACCAATTGGTTGTTTGTTGAGTATTGGCACGGGAAAGAACGTCCCGATTTCCGGGATTAGCCGCGTAAAACAACAGTTCGGGTCCATCGTTGGTGGGGTGTTGCAACTAGCGGCGTCCCAAACGGCTGAGAAGCTGACAGTTGCTAAATATTGCAGTGAACTTGTAACCGGTTGCGAGGAAGTTCATCGTCACCTTCTTGGAGACCAGTCACTGAAAACGTTTTCGTCAATGGACCGTTATTATAGGTTCAATGTGGAGTATGGCGCCGTAGACATCGAGATGGACGAATGGGAGAAGCAATCCACCATTTCAGCGCGCACTGACGCATATCTGGCGGAGCCGTTAGTAGAACAGAAACTGCAGTCTTGCGTTTTGTTGCTCACGTCCGACCAGCGGATCAGAGCCAATATTGGTTAGTAATATATACCATAACCATGCTGAGTACCGAAAGTAGGCCGAGAAATTACTGCAAGAAGTTCAGTTGAGGAGGACGCCCACCTTCTGACACATACGAGATTTACGAACTCGAAGTCTTGTAACTCGATGTGCCACGCCTCGGGGATAGATCATAGTCTCCCGACCAGAAGCTGTAGAGGGTCTAATCCCCACTTGCTAGGTGAGAGCCCTCTAGGTAATCGGAAGCTAATAATGTACAGAGGATCAAGATCTCACTGAGAATGCCGCCCATGACGATCAAGCTAAAGTCCTTCAAAACTGGCTATGTCCCTCTCACTTCCATGTTCAGGGTCAACTTGAAAGACTTCACCGTGAACATGAGGACGGTACGTTAGGGTGGACATTGAAGATGACAGAATTCGAGGTTTGGCAATCAGCAACGCCTGATTCAAAGGATAGAATTCTCTGGATTCGAGGTGGACCTGGCGTAGGAAAGTCAGTTATGGCGGCCCACGTTATAGCCCATCTGAAAGAAAAGTATCCTGCGGCCATTATCGCCTTCTTCTTTTGTAAGCGAGGACGCAAAGAGCTTGCGTCTGTGCGAAATATCATACGTACGTTAGCGTATCAAAGCATCCAGAACAGTGCGGAATTGGGAACCATCCTCATGAAGGTGAAAGAAGAACTTCGTTGCGTCGAAATTGACAGCGTTGGTGTTCGTTTTTACTTCCGTGAACTAGTCCAGAAGCCGGTGGAGAACTGCACGAAAGACGTCTTCATCATCATCGATGGCGTGGACGAAATTGATACCACCCAAAAAGACATCGATGAACGCGCGACCGAAATGGAGGTTTTTCTCGACTCTTTGTGTGGTCTTTCTTCTGCCAGAATAATGCTGCTGAGTAGACCTGAGAACACTCTGAGCAATCTCACCGAGAACGCAATCATCAGGAAGGTAGAATATCGGTCAACACCGGACGATATTCGACTTTACACAAACCGGATTATCGATAGAAGCCAAACGTTCGCACGGTGGTTCCCGCATCATTTTGGAGACCCGGTTGAATATTTTGTAAGGAAATCGAACGGTTTGTTTCTCTGGGCAACGTTATCTCTTCGCCAGCTCTCTAAAACAAGAACAGAGGCCGAGTTCCTAAATTGTCTGAGTAATACGACGGATGGATTTCAGGATCTATATGAGTTGTATACGGCGAGTCTGTCCACCTTGGACCCCGAGAGTATCAGATTGTTCAAGGAGGTTGTTCGATGGCTGGTCTGTGCTAGAAGAGATCTGAACGTCAAAGAGTTGCAAGTTGCGGTTCAGTGTTCTCTGGGATCCGAAGTCACTGACTTGGTGAAATTCATAAAAGAAGCATGTGGGTCGTTGGTTTGCTTGAACCAAGATAACGAAGACCAACCTCCAGTCGCTCATTTGATTCACGAAACTCTTCACTCATTCCTCGTCGACCACGAAAGATGTCCTCGATCGTTCTTAGTCGCAAGGAATACAACGGAAACGGAGATAGCTCTCACCATCATCCAAGTGCTATGTAGTACGTTGGGGAATTCAAACACTCTTCTTGACTACGCCGCTCAGAACTTTCCAGATCACTTATCGAAAGCTTCTTCATCTGGTCCAGAGGCGTCCAAAATACTTGGCTATCTCCACCAGCTTTTCACCTCAACAAGGTATCTTACCGCTTGGATCCGCCATGGCTTGCGACCTCCCCATTACCTCGGACTGGATGTGAACATCGAGGAAAATTCCCTTGAACAGATATCCCAATGGCTCACTGAGTGTAAGTCGGATCACAGTGCGGAGGAAGTCGCTGTACAACTGAGAGAGGGTCTAGAGTGGAGGGAACAGATTTGTAGAAATCCTTCCAAACTTGGCGGGCGATTGGGGCGCAGTGCAATATGGCTGTGGATGAGTCAAGAAGAAGACGACTACAATGCCATCACTGCATGGTTTGCACTTGGACTGAAATACTATTTGAGGGAAACAGGGCGGAGAACAAAGCGCAAGGAACTCGAAGAGCTCATCACCACAACGTTCCGCCCACTCGCCGCCTGGTGCCAAAGTCTTAATCCAATGCCACAGCACGCCGACAATACGGCAGCTGCATTTTTTGTTCTCAGAGAATGGGATCAAGCCATTTTCTGGTACCGGAAGTCCGAAAAGTTTCGGCAATTATCCCCAATGTTAATGGAATGGCTTGGCAATGCATACCATAACAAATGCGATTATTCTTCAGCAGCAGATTGTTATAAGAAGTCATTGAATCCTTCGGCCAGCCCTGAAGAACGTGCATCTCGATTACATTCTCTTGCGCTTGTTTACGTGGCGACGGGAGACTTTGATACCCTGATCGAAACCTATCACAAGGAACTCGTCTGCTCTCCAGAGAATGAAGGGCTTCTTTTCGGGTTGATAAAAGGCTACATAGCCAAGAAAGACTATTCTGGAGCGGTTGATGTTTGTGAACATGCTTTGCAAAGCCTTCATTTCCTTGAGCTCGGCTCCAGCTTTCGGGAACTGATCGAAAGCATCGTGACTGGAAGCAACGATTATGCATGGGGAATAAGGATGTACAAAAACATTATGGGCATGAGCGAATGGCGGTGGGATCCGGTGCTGCTCGATGATTTAGCTAGGTTTCACAAAGTTACAGGCGATGTACCCGAGGTGATCCGGCTCTATGAAGAAGCAGCAAATTCGGCCCAGCTCTCTCGCGGCTTAAAGTCAAACCTGTTAACAAGTCTCGGAAGAACCTACCAAAGCACAGGGGACGTCAAGTCTGCGATCGAAGCCTACGAAAATGCTATCGACCTGGATCCTGCTAACACTAACGCATATGACGGCTTGAGCGACATATTGAAGAAAGAACCAGATTTCGATGCAGTTATCAATCTGTGGAAAATGGCCGTCAACAGAAATTTATGCAATCCAAAAGCGTGGGCAGGCCTTGGCGACGCGTTCCTTCTGCAGGAAAGGGCGGACGAGGCTGTTAAGGCCTACGGAACTGCTATTGAGAAAACGCGACCTGCAGTGGATAGCACCTTATGGAAAAGGCTTGAAACGGCGTATAGGGTAAAGGGAGCTCCAGAGGGGCTTGTCTCCAGGTATTGGAAGGAAATAAAGGAGGTCCCAGTCTCATGGAGATTGTGTTTGAACCTGGGAGAGCTATACATTAGCCTTGAAGATCCGCAAGCTGCAATCTCGGCTTTTAGATACGGACTTCAGAGCAAGCCAGACGACTTTGAACTGTGCGAGGCGTTATCAATGATAGACGCTTCGAACAGAACAGCCGCAGTTCTGCAAGCCGCAATTGATGAAAGCCCTTTGGAAGGAGGATTGTGGAAATTACTGGGACGTATCCAGCGCGTTATGGGAGATTCCGACACGGAACAGGAATGTTTTCGAAGGGCCGCCGAAGTCTCTTCCAACAGAGACGGGTACGCGTGGCTTGGCTTTGCAAGTGCCCTCCGAGATGCCGGAACTGAGAAAAGTCGCAATGCTATCGACACTGCCGTTCGAATCTGTGCTCAAGGGATATATAATTGTGGATGCGCGCGGGATTACCTCGCACTTGGAGTTGCTATGAAAGTGAAAGGACATCTTGACGAGAGTGTCGAAGCATTGAGAGTAGCCACTCAAAAGGATGAATCGCAGGAACAAGCTTGGTGCCATCTGGGGAGGATATACTTGTCGCAGGGTGAGATCGATCTCGCAGCCGCCGCTTTGCTCAAGTCGGTGAGCCTAGATAAGCACTGTGCACACACCTTGTGTGCACTTACGCAAGTCTATCTCCAAAAGGAAAACATGGACTCGGCAATCAAGTTTGCCAAGGAGTGTGTTAAAGTCGACAAAAATTGTGCTGTGTCCTGGGGTGTAGTACTTCGGTCGTTGCAAAAGGAAGGAAAAGCAAAGGAACTAAAGGAAGCAATAAAAACCATGGAAGGAGTCTCGCAAAGCTCCAGAAACATTGACTTGCTGTCAAGGCTTGGCAACATATTTGATGAAGTGCAAGAGTGGGATTTAGCGATGCAAGTTTTGAAAAGGGTCGTCGAAGAAGAGTCATCCAATGCAGAAGCATGGTGCAATCTGAGCCAAGCTTATCTCGCGAAAGGAGATAAACATAACGCACTGCTCGCGGCCCAACATTCGGTTGACCTGGATCATGGCTGTTTGGTGCCATGGAGAATTGTTTGGCAAACCTACGAAACCAACTTAGGTCAACGGATCAGTATTCTGGAGAAGGCTGCCGACAGATTCCCAAAGAATCACGAAGTATGGTGCAAACTATCTCAAGGTTACCGGAAAGGACACAAATCAGAGTGGGCCTTGGCATGCTGTCGAATTACAGAATTACAAGACGAGCCGGGGTGTCCTGTTTCTCATTTAGTACGGGGGCACATATATTTCGAGAAAAATGATTTTCACGGAGCGATCGTATCACTTAAGAAGGGTCTGGAGGTTGACCCCACATGCGAGGACGGGTGGGTCACTCTTGCCGAAGTATACCTCAACCAAGGTGCCCTTAATGAGTCTGTGGCCGCATTAGACAAAGCGCTTGAACTTAACCCATCATCCGACTTGGCCTGGGGAACGCTCAGCGAGGCATATCGACGAAACGGGGAATTAGAAAAGGCGATAGAAGTGATGGTAACTCATCTGACGGCTCATTCAGATTCCATGGCATTCCAACAAACTTTGTGTCATTTATATGAGGGATGTGGACAATGGGGTACGGTTTTTGCGATCAGAGAAGCCATGAACAAGAGATATCCAGCTGAAAAATGGTCATGGATAGCACTCGGACGAGCTTTTATCGCACTTAACCAGTGGGAATCGGCGTTTGAGCTCGCAGAAAAGGCACCTAGAGAATTTGAGGTCCACGCGCATTCTTTCTGTTGCCCTGGCCCACGAATTTCCTATAAACACATCCTCGCGTCCAAAGGGGCTATCGAAAAAGTTCGTGCGGCCGTCTTCCTGAATCCAAGTGTTCCCCTTTTGTGGCATTACTACATAGACTGTGTGGCGGCGAAAGAAGTCTTTGACAGTCAAGAATTGGAGGAATGCGCCGACATGATCGAACTGGCTTTACGGACCTATCCGAAGGAGGAATGGATCGTCACAGCCGCCGGACTCTACTACAGATCACAAGGAGAGGTAGAAAAGGCTATACGTGTCATGCAGGATTTCATTCGGAAGGAAGATCAGACAACGAGAGAGGGGTGGCATATACTTCTTCAAATGCTGGTTGACACGGGGCGGAATGCTGATGCGATCTCAACTTTCAAGGAAGCGGTCGTGAAATTCCCAAATGACTATGTGTTCCACCATCAGATCACAGGCGCATACCTTGATGTTAAGGGGGCCATCGAAGTCTTTGAACAAGCGCAGTCGGAAGTACCGACGGATGCCGATATAAAGTTCAGGCTGATCAGATTGTACCGCAGAGCGGGTCGGATACAGGATGCTGCAACCATAATCCACAGCACTATTGAGACTACCAGCGTAAACTGCACCTACTTGCGAAGTTTAGGGAGATCGGTTGAAGATCTGATACTTCCATGGAGTTGCGACGCCTGTGGACATGTTATTCATGGATACATGTACATATGTGAGGAATGTGAACAAGGGGAGCTCTGCAGCGATTGTAAAGGAGTTGAAGATGAACAGCACAGAGGTCATGTGTTCATGAGACTTCCGACGTCGATGTGGCTTTCAGAACAGGGCTACAGCGAGCCTGCGGGCAGCTAGAAAATTGATTTAGCATATGCTATTATTGGGAATCAATGAGTAGGATTAACTATGTATATGTATAAGGTCTTGGAATGATAACTAAGTTAATGCGGACTGAGTAGTAAGTTTATGGAACCGATATCATTATCCTCACGACTTTCGTTACAAACAGTTAGATAACGGCTTGCGCGCGACTTTACTGTATCTAGCTATTGCCGGCGTCCATGGCGATGGACGCCCACTCACTACATCATCTCCAATCTTTCAATGCTTTCAACACCTCAGGGCCCCCTCTCTCCTCGGCCAGTTCTACCGCCGTCTTTCCAGCCCCATCCTTTGCAGCAATATCCACTCTCAATCTCCACCATGCCAGCAGCAATATCTGTACTATCTCGGCGGACCCAACCTGCGCTGCCAAGTGCAATGGTGTCATCCCATCCTTATTCAAAGTAATATCTGCATTAGTCCTCAAGCATTCCACCAATACTTTTACAACCTCGACCATGCCATGCCTTGCAGCTAAATGGAGTGATGTGTCGTCATGTTCATTCCGAGCTGTTAAGTCTGCATTTCTTGACAACAGGAACTCGACCATCTTGATGTGTCCACAACGCGCTGCAAGGTGGAGAGCGGTATCACCCGTTCCAGTCGTCGAGTTGACGTCTGCACATGCATCTAGTAACACAGTTACCAGCCGCTACATGTAATGCATTCATTCCGTTATCGTTTTTGGCTGCCAACGAATCCTTATTTCACGGAATTGGATACATGTGAGTCGCTGGAGTTAGCTACGTTGTGGCCATGATTAGATATGTACTTTTGTACGAATAGAGTCTGGGTTAGCACAAATGTGCAAAGAGTGGGCAGTTCTTTCTCCGCCAAAACGTGAAGTAATGTCCCACCTTGACTGAAAGATACATTTGGAGAGATCGACTCAACAGCAATAAACCGCAGAAGAGAATCTACATCTTCAATAAACTCCTCATACCTCAATGATTTGGTTTCCTGTGGTTCATCGGCTAAGAGTATCCCGCTTTCAGAGTCGTCACTCTTAGAAATTTGTCTTCGCGAGAAACAACACGACCCTTTTCCATTAGAAGAGAGCACATAGAAGCAGTGCGTACGTTCAAGTGTTTTCTTCGAAGCTGGATTGAAATAGGTAAACTCGCCAATGTCCAAACTTGGTCTGCGATGTGTTTCCCTCGTATGAGAATAAATGTTGCGGCAAGAAAGGCGGGTTGACATGCCATCCCGATAATGAAGGGAACAATTGAGTCCTTTTCCCGAAAATATGGCAAACATGGCGAAAGTCGTAACACAGCGTATATGGGTGCCAGTAGAATGCATCCAATTATGATAAGTGGAAGGGGTTGAGGAGGGATATAAGGATCTGAGCTTGTAGAAATATGTGTGAGTGTGAGCGAGTTTATTGTATACATGAGATGTGGCTACACAGGTCTTTATATACATGAGATTGCAGCGCTGAATAATCCCAACAGAGCTGACCGTGTCGTTGAAAAAACAGATTTCCTGACGATTCAAGTTTACGACTCCAAGGAGAGCTAAATTGAGACCAAGACAGACTATAGATGCGATTGTCGTAGTTCGCGGAAGAGGCTGTTTTGTCCAGCAATACTTGACCAGCAAGGAGGCTAGTGCAGGGAGCATAAGCGCGGCAGTATGGTGAGCGACAACAAGATGATATTCCGATAATTCGTTTCGTGCGTTCTGGATAATGACTGTTACGCATAATCCTGAGGAGGTTATGGAACCTTGATTGATTAAGGAGTACCAGGGGGTAATGTAACGTGTACGAGGTGTGATGAAGAACATTGCAAGCTGTAATACGAGGACTGGGATGTAGATTGAAATACGTGTCTGAAGTTAGCTGTCATGATATAACGGACTACTCACCCCGATACCCGAGACATCCTCATCGGCGACTAATTGTGCGTCGGTGCAATTCAGAGTCATAACTCAAGGGAGGCGAAGAAGCATGGATTGCGAGGCATTCGAGGTGGAAGAGGGGTGCATCCCTGAAACCTTATATGTTTCACAATTTCACAAGCCTGAAGGCTGAAACGACACGGAAATACGGTCACACACATGTCACATGACCAATCGACAGAAATAAAATACAGCCTGAAAATAGTGTCGGCTAAGACTGAGGGGGTGCAAACACGGAAATACAGTTTTGATTATGAGGCTGTACCTATTTCTATGCCGGTTCAGGGTCAATTCTTCGCAATAATCACTATTATAAGTTTGCGTGGTTCCGGTTTTCACCCTAACCCGCAACGTCGTTGGTACACTTCGCATGGTGGATGTAGGATATAGGGAAATACGTGTACTAGTAGCAAGCATTAACATACGGACATAGTACATATTTCCTAAATCACTTGTACCACACGTCTTCCAAGTTCTGTGTCAAACACAGTGCTGTTATCTGCAGCCATCGCATAGTTTAATGCCATTAAAGTTGCTCGGTAAACTAGCAAGCATCGCATCCCATTATCAATGTCTCCCAGTGCTCCCCTTTCTCCAATTTGATCCACAGACTTGCCAGACGTTCCTCCATCTTGCTTTGAATCGTGCATCTTGCCGGATATTTCTTGCTCTTGAGTCAAACCTCCTGTATCTTGGCTTGACGTTTGTCGTGCTGAGGCAAATGTGTCAAGCGACTTGTAAAGCTTCCATGATTCACAAGCAGCGTCTGCGCCGCCTTTTTGAAATAATCACCAATCCAGTTCCTGCAACTGCCAAACTATCTTTGAACATAGTCGCCCTTTTTCATAGTACTTTAATGAGGAAAGTGCTGAATTATTCTGTTTCCATTTGAAACACCACTCCAACGCATGAGTGACGATAACCAAGTCATTATCTGTCAATCTTGGTAACTTATTTTGTGGCCAAGGTGGCCGCGGAGAATGTGGACCGGTCTGTTTTTCCTTCCTGCTTGGGCTGCCCATGACCTATGACCATTCCACATGATGTGGTTGTCGAAGACGAAGGACATCTCGCGGTCACCGCATAATATCCATAGAAATTCAGTGAGTTGGAACGAAGTGGAATCGTAAGTAGACATCATCAATCGAAGGCTGCGATATATTGGACCAAGGAGCACTCAAGTTGGCGAGGGCTTGAAGACGGATATGTAGGTTACAAAACGTAGAAGGAAACGCTCGAACACAATAAAGAGGATCTCCCACGAGGAGCATAAGGGGTAGAAGACTGGTTAGGTTTTCATCCACTTGCAGCTGGCGACAAACCAAATGCAGACATCCTTGACTTATCGACTTCAGGGATTTCAAGATCTCTTGGGGTGTGGCGGTTTTCGATGACCTCTCATCATTTCTCGGACGAATGACGCCGCCAATCCGTCTATCATCGAACTTCAACCGACCTTAAGTGACCTCCTGAGCAGATTGTAACTTTAGGGCAGAATGGTACAAGTATATGGGCTCTTGCGCGAATTGATCATACACAGCTCTAATACCTCGCTGCGGATGCTCTCGGAAAGTTAATTGTGCCGCGTTCCCTCTGGCTTGGGGATAACCGTTTGCACCTTGGGTGATATCATCGCAGTCAGCGAAAGCCGCGAGTAACACAATACAACCCACCTCTGCTAATATCGCGCCGCGGGGATATCGGACGGAAGGTAATCTGTTTGAACAGGCTGCGTCTTAAATACCTTGGTGTCGATTAGACCGAGGGTTTCAAGTAGACCACACCATCGCGCAGGGTATACGACCCGTGGTTCGAAGAGGTTCAAAGCATTTTGGAATGGTTCAGGTGGAACGGTGTCGGGTTTGAGCTGCGAAATCCACAATAACGGGTCGGTCAAAAATGGCACATGAGCCGTGCTCCAGAAACGAAACTCAGTCCAATTGAAGTCAAAGTCCGTGAACTTTGACCAGCGTCCGATGGCCGTGTAGCCAGACTTCAGTCGTCCTGGGTGCCTTGGAATACCTCCGCGGCTTGACAAACGGATTTGCTGTTAAACGTAATGGATCCCTGCCCTGATAACAACCGAGTGCTTACTCAGAGCAATATTGAACGCAAACAGTGGATACGATTGGAATCCGTTGAGTGTGGGGATTACAGCTGCTATTGGTGTCCTCGCCTTGATTATCGCTATTTTGACGGAGTAAAGGATAAGACTGATTGCTCAAAGTCCTGTGACGAAAGCGTACTTCCCTTGGTCCAGTCGATTTAAGCGTGTCATCCGGGCTGTGCGAAGGATGCGGATGATCACGGGCTAAATTACTTAGACCCGATTTTCAATTTCTGGACACCAATGTGGACGTGGCTGCTATGACCGATGATGGCCAGATGACATTCCATTTTGCTTCACAGAACGGACCGTTTGAAGCTGTTAAGCTGTTGTTAGATATACGTGGAGATACATATGACGCAGGCTGGCACCAAATACAAATGGACTGCTCTTCATTTTGCGTCAGACGGATCTTGTTAAATGGCAGATTGAGGAATGGAACGTGGATGTCAATGCAACGACTGATAGTGGATTCACAGCTTTACATTCTGCTGCAGGAAATTCGAGGTTGTGTGAAATATTTGCTTGACGATGGCATACGTTGATACAAGTACAAATGATGGACCAACTGTTGAAATATATGCAAGTGGATGTGTGTGAGCGAGTGAATTGTCTGATTGAGATGTGGCTACAGACTTGGGTTTATATACTTGCGGCACACAGCGCTGACATCATTCTAACACCAACAACACCTTTACACTGCGCCGCGTCTTATGGAAAGCCAAATTTGATCAAATTGCTGTACGAAAACGGCGGGGATATAGGTATTAGCCAAAACGAACAAGGGACTAGGTACTCCACCTTTCAGTGTGCTATTCATACCTACATGATCAACGAGATCGTCCTCTCGACACTTCAGATTCTCTCAAGAGCAGAATCGGCTATCCAGACTGGCGATCATTCAAAGCATGTCCAGTACGGAGTCAGCGAAATCGGTTTAACAGTCCAATTACTGTGAACGACATTGAGACCGACAGCCAATTGTTCTCCACCTTGCTAGACCTTTTCCTGGAAGACGAATTAGGTACATATTTCCAAAAAGTGAGACGGATGCAGTTGAGCGAACTGTCGGCTGACGACATCAAAGCTCTGTTCCATAATCCGACAGCGAAGAACATAGATGAAGCCAAAGACGAGAACTTCTTGTGCGACCTTGATGTTCCAAAATCGTGAAGAAACAGCAACAGCACTGCCCTCAAAGTGGGAAAGACCTTGTCCTTTGCGTATGAAAGCTATAATCAATTCTTGATCATATACTTCGGTTCTGGAATTATCCCATCCATATTGGTCTTTCTACAGCTAAAATTAGTGGTTGTATTCCGGAAATGATCTACTCCAAATTCCATACAAACGTCCCATTACCTATGTACCGACGTATTTTAGGGCATTATATATATAGGTTTCAAAACATTCATTCATTCAAACACAACTTCAATGTGGAATCCTATGCGCACGAATACAACGGTGCCTTCCCTTCGCTGTCCTTCACCTTTCGTTCGCTGCAGGAGTGTGTTAATGATTTCACTATGGGGTTCCAAAGCAACTACACGCAACGGCGTGGGCCAGTTATTGTCTTTCGCGTCCACATGAGCTTTGCGAGCTTTCACCCAGTCTCGGAAGACCGCTTCCTGCAACGCTGTCTTCCCTTCCGTGTCCTGCATTTCCACGTTTGCTTCGTGTTGCAAAAGATTTTCAACAACTTTCTCACAGCCTCGCTAGGCTGCACAGTGCAACGGTGTTGTGACGGAGGCAAGGGACAAAGCAGCGACGTTTCTCATTGATGGATGGATGAGTTTGGGCGCGCGCCGGGATGGGAGCCGTGGACGATGATATGGACAGAGTTGATTGCTGAGGATACGAAACTGATGATATCTATTTAATCGTGAAAGGTGTCTTCCTTTCCTTGTCCTGCATGTCCATGTTTGCTTCGTGTTGCAAAAGGATTTTAACCACTTTCTCACGGTCGAACGGTGTCTTCCCTTCATCGTCCTGCATGTCCACGTTTGCTTTGTATTGCAAAAGGATTTCAACAACTTTCTCACGGCCTAGCAAGGCTGCCCAGTGCAACGGTGTCTTCCCTTCCTCGTCCTGCATGTCTACGTCCGCTTTGTATTGCAAAAGGATTTCAACAACTTTCTCACGGCCTAGCAAGGCTGCCCAGTGCAACGGTGTCCTCCCGTCCTCGTCCATGTCCATGCTTGCTTTGTGCTGCAAAAGTATCTGAACAAGTTTTTCTTCCCCCCAGGCTACTGCGCTGAGCAGTGCAGTCCATCGGGACCTATCGACAAGCACGTTGGGATCGACACCACATTTCACAACAAGCATTTCAACTAAATTCCAGTTGCCCCAGAGAATGGACATCGACTCATTGTGGCAGTGCAATAGTGTTACTGCGGAAAATTTGTCCCCGCTCTCAGCAGCTTCCTCAAGAGTGGGGTAGACGCTATGTGGAACGTGGTGGAGTAACCAGTCATAAACAAGATCGGCGTCCTCGTAGGCCCTGTTTTCGATCAAAGCCTCGCCGACCTGGCGCAAGAAGGAATAATTTTTGACCCAAAATCGTTCAACTTCCGTCGAGGTTCGAAAGTTCTCGGATCCCTGTGACGGTAAAACCCATGGCCATTCCTTTTGTGTCAGACTCTGAGCGATTATTTTCGGAAATGATGTATCGCGTATTGTCCCTTTCGGTAAACATTCCTTGACTAGATCGTACAGTGTGTCGAGAGAAAGGCCGTCACTCAGACTATTCCACCGAATGGACGGACGGATATCCGGGGGCAACTCAATCCCTGGTAGCTCAAGAACGGTATCATAGGCTGCTAGTTTCTTCGAGACCACGGTGGCGCTTGGACGGTCGTCAGGGTTCTTCGAAAGGAGGTCGCAGATACACTCGCACAATTGATCCCGCCAAAAGTTGCCGTCATACGAAGAATAAACAGAGGAAAGCTCGATTTGCGCGGTCCTGTATACGCGATCGGTGTCAAAGTCATTTTCAAAAGCACGTCGACCGGTTGCCATCTCGTGAATAATACAGCCCAATGACCAAATATCCGATCGGGTACTGTAGTGGCGGTGCTCCCAATTCAGCAGAAGCTCAGGAGCGCGGTATCCAGGGGTCCCTCGTCCGTAGAGGCTCGTAATTACAGCTGATGTCGCAACCGATGTGAATCCGAAATCGGTAAGCTTCCACATTCCCGTGTGATAAAAATAAAGGACTTTTCGATTAGGGGACTCAAGTAGGACACATACCGTTTGATGGTTTTAAGTCTCTATGACCTTGGCAGAGGTTGTGCATGTACTCGAGACCCCTCGCGATCTGACAGCCGATAACGAAAGTTGTATGCAGACGAGTGATCTGGTCGCAGTCTCTCGAGGGAAAAGTAGGACCGAATTCGCGACAATATTCCGGGAGAGGTCCACTGTGAAACGCATATTTGATATAATCGGCCAAGGACAGGTCTGCCAATTCCATATCAACGAAATAAACTTGTCCAACCGTTTCAAGCCACCCATGCTTCAGAACATTGACGATGTTGTCATGATGGCCATTGCGCATGAGGACATCAAGTGCGCGTCCCTCGTTCTGGATGTCTTCCTCGTTCGCTTTGATGACACGCATCACTTTTCGGGCAAAGAGCTTTCCGTCGTTGGGGGTCTTTATAGGGTATCCCAGCATAGTTTTCGTCTTGTAGCCGATCTGAATGAGGTTAATGAGCAAGATTGAGGGATTACTTCATAGACATCCCCGTAGGCCCCGCTATTGATATGACGTCGACATTCGAGACTGCCATCTTTTCCGCAGGTCCATTGGATAGACTTATCCATTTCGGACAACTTGGTAATGGCTACACGAAGGAAAGCAACAGACGCTGTGGATGAGGAGCCTGTGGTCGTGATTTTGGCGAGTCTGCGTAATTTTGATGCGAGAGTGTCGGGTGCAACAGGCCTATTTAGACGCCAGTCCGAATCTGAATCTGACAGATTCGGCCTGGTGGAAACTTTTCCTGCTCAGCCTCAACTCCCTCTCCCAACCACCAGTACTGCTTCAGTCTACTTACTCGAAACCCCGTGCTTCCAGTCACAGTTGGGCGCAATCGTGCAAAGTATCTCGTTATACAGTTTGAAAGATGGCCTTTTCCTCACCTCTTCTAACGGAACTCTTCTCTGACGAAAATATGTGGCGCTATTCGACACCTGTCAATACCGAATTCTCGCCCTTTGTGTGGCGACTTCAAAGGGGAGGATGCGGTGTGTGTCACAAGCTGAATGTCTTTCAAGTGGTGGGCCCACAAGCCAACGGGCAACTATCAACAGATGGGGAAAGGAATGCCGCCTTTTTACGATGTTCGTGTAGCCAAGGTGCAGGCTAACCAAGATAACTGTCCCACTTGGGCTTTTCTCGCAGAAGTCTGGTTTCCAAAGTTCAAGCCGAAGGCATCGGCATTACAATTCGACACGCCACGACATTGCAGTTGTTATGGGACCCTCCCAACGGACAGTCCCGTTTTGAAGAAATGGAACAAACTTGGTATCTTTGTTCAATCTCCAGGTATTCACAGGCAACTTTGTCCGTTCACTAACAACATTCTAGATGTAAAAGTATCCGGCATGTCTCTACCTGTTCGAAAACTTGTGACTCCTCGTCCTTCATTATCCCAGATTTCCGAAACTATACGAATGTGGATGTCATCGTGCGAGAAACATCATGAAGCGTATCGGGACCCCGCAAGTTCTAGAATGAAGAAAGCTGCGAGGCTTATTCATGTTGGCGACAATGACGACTGGTCGATAATGTTCCAGACAACGCAGAGTTCGTCGCTCTAAGTTACTGTTGGGGTGGTCTCGTTGAAAATATGTTGACAGAAGAGAAACTCAAGGCCTACAAAGAGATTCTGTGGCAAGATTTACCTCCAACAATTCGAGATGCAGTCATCTTGACCCCGTCAACTTGCAATCCCGTTCATTTGGGTAGACGCCTTTTGTATAATTCAGGATAATATCGCGGACTGGAATGTAGAGGCGCACAAGATGAAAGACATCTACTCCGGAGCAAAACTGGTTCTTAGCGCGGACCGAGCTGCCAGCGCCACTGAAGGGTTTCTGGGGGAAAGGATTGAGGTTGGTCAGACTTTCAAGCTTAAATCAACATTACCGTCCAATTCGCTGGCAACCGAATTAGTCGTATGTCGAACAGGTTCAAAGAACGAAGACCATTCTGAAGCCATGCATCACTTCGTTCTCACATATGGCGACCATGATTTAACGGCTTACAGGATGACTCGCGAGCATCCCACCTTTTCGCGTGCTTGGTGTATGCAGGAGCAACAATTGGCTACAAGGATTGTTCATTTTACAAAGTCTGAAATGGTCTGGGAGTGTCTTCAAGACACAAAAATGTGAATGTGAAGTCGTCAATCCCGACAACAGACTCCATGCGTTAGCTTGGAGAAAGGACATTCTGACGGATCCAAGTTTAAAAAAGTCAAAGTGGTACCGTTCATGCCACACTGACAGTGCTTTTACGACCTGGTCAGCCTGGTGGACCTCCGTGGAGTAATATTCTATGAGGTCACTCACCAAAAACTCAGACAAGTTGGCTGCCATCTCTGGAATCTCAAGTCAGCTCCCGCAAGGCGTTTTGGGTGATTATCATTTTGGGATTTGGGAGAAATATTGTCTACATGACTTGTTATGGTCTACCGTTTTTAATAGTCGGCGTCCTAGCGATTCTATCGCGCCTTCATGGTCCTGGGCGTCGCCGCGTCAGTCATCGGATTCATTAACCGACCGTCACATTTTCCCGTTGAAGTTGCTCGAGTTGTCAAGGTCGATGATAGTCACCGAGTAATCAAACTTGACGCCGTAGTATTTCGCATTGACCTGTGCACTGCTTTGGGGGTAAATGGGGAGGAGCTCCTGTACTTTTTGGGGGAAGGGTGAAGATAGGAAGAATTCTGAAAAATTAATTGTTCGATGTATGACAGGGAATATGGATCAGGCTCCAGACAAGAAATGGGGGTCACGGGAGATGAATGACGAGATACATGCTTTATACCCAGATATACGTTGTCTTTGTCTGTGTCAATCCTCAAATCATCAACGGACAGGGGCCTTGCTTATTGTTCCATCGAAACAGGTTTCCGGAGCATTTGAGAGGATCGGTGTTGCAGAGGTCGTGATCGATGATGGGTGGAAAGAGTCTGTCCTTGAGCATCGCTATATCGATTTGGCATAAGAACACTACAATCCCATCAGAATATTTAATTCCTTCCTCGTCATAATCTCCGCGATATTGAATATCATATCTTTGTCCCGAAGGAATTATTAGCTGGTGCAAGTTGGCGACAACTCAGATCTGGCAAATCCATCTTCATTGTCAGGTGTTCTGCCTTATCAGGTTGCTAGTTCAAGATACGAGCACGAAAGGCCAACGATCCGACAGTGGTTCATTCCCATTCCAATCACATAACAGCTTTTTGAACATGGTTTAGCACGGTTCCGTGATTGGTGAACCTTAAAACCAAGAAACGATTTTGAGTGACCCGTTACCGCGAATCGTCCATTTTTTGTTGACGGAAACGTTTTAAGTTTGTCATTCCGTTGCGAGATTGCCACGATGTAATGGCTTTAATTGAGATTGACTGTATCGGGAGAAGGGGTGTAATCTTTGGTTTAAGCCGATCCCGGAACTCTTGGATTCATTATATGCGAGTGTGAGCGAGTTAATTGTTACATTAGATGTGGCTACAGCGCTGGCTTTATATACATGAGATGGTGGCACAGAAATCACTAGAATATTCTCAACAGGAACATCATCCCTCAAGGGCATCGATACACGCCAAGACTTCCTTGTAAAACTTTTGCAAAGTGTACGGAGGCTCA
>Ga0335075_10004832_pt1 | contig 21007 bp, 21 predicted proteins | sample Lox_Sample_24_FD_206723 | JGI IMG/M metagenome (GOLD analysis project Ga0335075, IMG submission 206723) | Soil microbial communities from Loxahatchee National Wildlife Refuge, Florida, United States - Lox_Sample_2.4 | ecosystem: Environmental > Terrestrial > Soil > Wetlands | place: USA...
AAATGTCCGAAGCCATCGTTGATACTTTCGAGAAGACTTTATTTTCCGCGAAGATTTACTGCACCTATACGATGAATTATCTTCGCCAGGAATAAAGTCTTCGCGATCATGCAAAGCAGCGGGTTTCCGACCACCGAATTCGTCCGTCCCCATTGTGGTTGCCTGAGTCAACGATTATTGTTGACTCAGGCAACCAATGGAGGCCCGCCATGGTCAGTCTCGCCAGGAGCGACACGGCTCTCGCCGATCAGGTGGCCGCGGTACGCGCGTTCAACCGGTTCTACACGAACGTCATCGGCCTGGTGAACGGCATGTACCTGGACATGCCGTACTCGCTGACCGAGGCGAGGCTGCTGTTCGAGATGGGGCGGCGAGACGTCACCGAGGCGGCGGACCTGCGGCAGGCACTCAACATCGACGCCGGCTACCTGAGCCGGGTCCTGTCCCGCTTCGAGACCGACGGCATGGTAACCCGGCAACGCTCGGACGCCGACGGCCGCCGCCTGCGGATCCGGCTCACCGACGCGGGCCGTGCCGCGGCCGCCGAACTCGACTCGCGATCGGCCAGCCAGATCCGCGCCCTGCTTGACGGGGTCGACCGCGGCAGGCTGCTTGGCGCCATGCGCGATATCACCAGCCTGCTCGGTGCGGACGGGCCGCGGACCGTGGTGCTCCGGCCGCCCGCCGCTTCCGGCGACCTCGGCTGGGTACTGCACCGGCACGGCGTGCTGTACGCGGAAGAGTTCGGCTGGAACACCGACTTCGAGGCCTGGGTGGCGAGGATCATCGCCGACTACGTGAACCAGCCGGATCCCGAGCGCCGGACCGGATGGATCGCCGACGTGGACGGCGTGCCCGCGGGCTCGGTGTTCTGCGTCCCTGAGGACGGCACGACGGCGCGGCTGCGCATGCTGCTCGTGGAACGCTGGGCCCGGGGACTCGGCATCGGCGGCCGGCTGGTGGACGAGGTGCTGTGGTTCGCCCGGCGGGCCGGCTACCGGCACATCGTGCTGTCCACCTACGACGTACTTGTGAGCGCCCGCCGGATCTACGAGGCGGCCGGGTTCACGCTGGTCAGCGAGGAACGTGAGCACGCCTTCGGCCACGACCTCAACGGGCAGACCTGGGCGCGCGACCTGTGACAGGAAACGTGAACGCCCGGCCGGGCGAGGCTGGCCGGGCGTTCGGAGCCGGGAGGTTCAGGCCGAGGTGCCCGCCTCGTGGGTGGTTTCGCTGATCTGCTCGATGGCCGGCGGGGCGAACAGCGTCGCGCCGGGGCGCTCGCGCCGGATCCGGGCGAACCCGAAGACCCCGCCAAGGAAGCTCACCGTGCCGAGGCCGAACATCACCAGCGAGGCGATGTAGGTGATCTGGGAGACCTTCCACCAGCCGTAGGCGTTGAGCAGCATGCTGCGCAGCGTCTCGCCCTTGAACACGGTGTCAACCAGGCCCGCCAGCGCGGTGTTCTTCGGCTGCGCCATCGACTCGGCCGACAGCTGAGAGTAGGTCTTGCCGCCGCCCATGTCGGCGATGTGGACGGCGATGAAGTGGTCGGCGTAGGCCTCCGCCTGCTGGCCGGTGAGCAGCTGCTGCCCGGCGTACTGCGAGACAGACGGGATCATGCTTGGCGTGATCTCGGTGCCCGCCTTCGGGTGCGCGAACGCGGACGCGGACGGGAAGGTGATCTGCTGGGCGGCGAGCTGGCTCTGCACGGTGTTGTGCACGTAGGCCGAGCCCCAAAGCAGCAGCCCGCCGATGGCGAGCAAGACGATGCCGAGCGAGGCGCCGGCCCAGCCGAGAAGCTTGTCGAATGTCGTGCGGCGCATGGGAATCTCTCCCTAACTTCTGGATTTCTCTTACAGCATCAGCATCCGCCGCCGGCCCGCCGCCGCGGCATGGCGTAAAGCCCTGCTTCCGGGGGGACCAAGGTCATGTGGCGGTGAGCGATAAGCAGTCCGCGGCGGGCGGTCGCGCGCCCGGAGGCGATCGCGCGCCCGGAGGCGATCGCGCGCCAAGGGCCGTCCGCGACGCCCCGGCCCTGGTGTTCGCCGCCGACATGTACGGGGTGCAGCTTGACCAGCTCGCGGTCCTGACCGGAGGCGACAAGGCCGCCCGGGCGGCGGCCGCGCGGTGGCGGTCCGTCGGCTACGCGCAGACCGGGCGGCTCGGACCCGGCGCGCAGTGGCTGTGGGTGACCAGGGCGGGGCTGGCGGCCTGCGGCCTGAAGTACACGGCCGTGCCGCCCGCGCTGTCCCGCCTGGCGCACATCAGGGCGGTCGGCGCGGTCCGCCTCGCGCTTGAGGCGACGGCGGCGTACCGGGAGGCGAACGCGTTCTGGCGCAGCGAGCGCCGCATCCGCCTCCGGCACGGGGTCGGCGTCCGCGAGCACCTTCCTGACGCCGAAGTGCACTGGCCGGACGAGGCGCCCGTCGCGTGGGCTGGCGAGTGCTGGGCGATCGAGGCCGAACTGACCCGCAAGACGGTCGCCCGCACCGCCGCGATCATGCGGGAGATCCTCGCCCGCACCGGGGATTACGGCTGCCCGGCCGCCGAGGCCATGGTGCCAGGCCGTCCGCCCCGGCATGCCCGCGCGCTCTACCTCTGCTCCCCCGCCGCGCTGGCCACCGTGCTCCGGGCACGCGCCGAGCTCGGCCCGCTCGCCGACCGCGTCGACGTCAGAGATCTCCCGGCCGGGGCAGCTCTCGACGGGTCGCCGTAGACATCAGCAGAGACGCATGGTGTAGTTGTCGTGTGACGGAAGGCCGGCACATCGTGCGCGACGGCCTGCGGCCGGACTGGTTGTTCAGGCTGGTCTTCCTCGCCGCGCTCGCGATCGCGCTGGCCCCGGTCACGCTGGTCGCCGCCGGCGCTGCCGCGGTCGGCTGGTGGCGCGGCTGGCCGCCGCGCCGGCTGTACCAGGGCGCGGCCTGGTGCCTGCCGATGGTCATTGTCTGGCTGGCCGCCATCGCGGGCTGGCCCTCCGGTTCCGCCCCGCCAGGGACGGGCCCCGGCCCGGTATGGCTGCGCCTGCTCGCGGCACCGTACCGCGCCTGGCTCGCGATGTGGCACCTGGGCGCGGCCGGGCACATCGCCGCGGCCGCGGTCGCCGTGGCGCCGCCCGCGATTCCGCTCGGCATCCTGGCCGGCGGTCTCGCCTGGACGCGCCGGATATTCCGGATGCAGTCGGGCACCGGCGGCCTGACCCCCGCCGCACCCGACAGGTTCGACGCACGGCAGTGGCGGCACCAGGTCCGCACCGCGAAGGCGCTGCTCGCCGCACCGGGCGCGCTCCCCCTCCTTTCCCCGAACGGTGCCGTGGTCGCCGGCTCGGCCATTCGCAGCGTCGGGCACCGGCCTGTCCGGACGGCGGCGATCCCCTATGACCGGCTCCGGTCGCACCAGATCGTGGTCGGCTCGACCGGAACGGGCAAGACCACGTTGCTGCTCCGGCTGTGGGCCGGGTTCATGGCGGCCGGGCTGCGCCGGTACGCCGCCGGGACCGCGGGCCGGCCGCTGCTCGTGGTGCTCGACTGCAAGGGCGGCGCGAGCTCACGCAAGGTCGCCGACCGGGCCCGCCGGGTGCTGCGCGACGCGGGCGCGCGAGATGTCGCGGTCTGGCCGGACGAGGCCTCGCTGTCGCTGTGGACGCTGCCGCCTGACCGCCTCGTCACCACGCTGCTCGACCTCATCGAGCACGGCACCGGTGGCGCCGCCTATTACGCCGACGTGATGGAGGCCCTGGTGTCGCTGGCGGTCGGGGCGCCGGCCGGCCCGCCGGTGAGCTCACGGGACTTCCTGAGCCGGCTCGACGCCGACTGGCTTTCCGCCGCGTACGCGGCGAGCGGGGACGCGGCGGGAGTCGCCACCGCCCGTTCGGGCAGAAAGGCAGTTGAAGACGTCGCGCTGAGGTTCCGCACGCTGTGGCGGCGGCTTGGGCCCGGGCTCGACGGGGGCGGGTCGTTCGCCAACGCGGACGCCTGGTACTGCGTCCTCGAGGGAACCTCCGAGCCGGCGGTCGCGGAGGCGCAGGCCAGGGCGCTGACCGACCTGCTCGCCAGCTACGCGACCAGCGCGCGGCGGGAGATCCTGCTTGCCGTCGACGAGTTCTCCTCGGTGAGCCGCCGGCTGCCGATCTGGCAGCTGTACGAGCGGGCGCGGTCGCTGGGCCTGGCGGTCCAGGTTTCGGCCCAGTCGTGGGAGGGGCTCGCGGCCTTCGAGGACGAGCGCTACCGCATCGCCGCCACCGCCGAAGGCGGCATCTGGCTGCTCCGCACCCCGCGCCCTGGCCCGATGACCGAACTGGCCGGGACGCGGATCGTGCTCGACACATCCCGGCGCCTCGGCGGGGCGGCCGGGTGGAGCGACGATGGTTCGACGCGCCCGCGGCTGGCGCCGGTGCTCGATCCGGACATCGTGCGGCAGCTCGACGTGGGCCAGGTCGCGTACGTGTACCGGGGCGGCGTGACGTACGTGCAGGTAAAGCGCCTGGTCGGGGCGCAGGCGGCGCTGGCGCCCGTGACGGTGGTCCCGGACGCGGCCGTCGCCGTCCCCGCCCCGGCCACGGTGGCCGCGCCGCCGGACGCCGGCGAGGTGCTCGACCAGGCGTTCGGGACCCGGCGTGACTGACCCGGCCGGTCCTTTCGCGGCGCTCATGCTGCCGGCCAGGGACGACCTCACCGACGACGACGTACGGGCAGCGTGGCGGCGGATCGCGACGGCCACGCATCCGGACCGGGAGGACGGCGGCGACCCCGCGCGGTTCGCCGCCGCGGCGGCGGCCTACGCGACGCTGCGGACCCGCTACGGCCGCGGCGAAGCGCTGGCGGACCTGCGCGAGCCCGGACGCCACGGCACGGCCGCTTCGCGGCGTTCGGCGCTGGCGGCCGGCTGGCGGTGGCTGGCTGGCGCGGGGCCCGCCGCGCGAGCCTGTTTGCGTGTTCTCGCGGCGGGGGCGGCCAGCGCGTTCGCGGTGCTCGCGGCCGGCTGGGCGCCCGCGACCGCCGGAGTGCTGGCCGGCGCACTGACCTGGCTGGTCATCACCGGGCGGCACGGTATCTGGCGGCACAGTATCGGGGCCCTCCGCGGGTCCCGCCGCCGGACGTTACCGTGAGTCGGGTATCAGGGCGGCCAGCTTGGTGTCCGGACGGATCTCGGTCGCGCCGCCCAGGTAGGGCCGGAGCGCGGCGGGCACCCGCACCGAGCCATCGGGCCGCTGGTGGTGCTCGAGCAGCGGGATAAGGATGCGGGGAGCCGCCACGGCGGTGTTGTTGAGCGTGTAGGCGAACATCGTGTCGCCCTGGGGCGTCCGGTACCTGATGTTGGAACGGCGCGCCTGGAAGTCGCCGAAGCTCGAGCACGAGTGCGTCTCTGAGTAGGTTCCGCGGCTGGGCATCCAGGTCTCGACCTCGTACTTGAGGCGCTGCCCCTGGCCCATCTCCCCGGTGCAGGCGATCGCCACCCGGTACGGGAGTTCCAGCGCGGTCAGCACGGCCTCGGAGTTGGCAAGCAGCGACAGCTGTTCGGTCGATGACAATTCGTCGTCCGCCGCGATGATGGAAACCTGCTCCACCTTGTCGAACTGGTGCACGCGGTACAGGCCCTTGGTGTCGCGTCCGTAGGAGCCCGCCTCGCGGCGAAAGCACGAGGAGATCCCGGCGTACCTGACCGGCAATTCCGCGAGCGGCAGAATCTCCTCCCGGTGCAGGGAAACCAGCGAGACTTCCGACGTGCCCACCAGGTAGCGGTCCTCACGGTCGGTCTTGTATGCGTCCTCGACGCCGAGCGGGAAATACCCGGTGCCGGTCATCGCCTCCTCACGCACCATGACCGGCGGCATAACCGGCGTGAAACCCCGGGCCACGAGCATGTCCATGGCCATGGTGAGCACGGCGCGGGTCACCAGCATGCCGGTTCCGGTCAGCGCGTAGCTGCGGCCGCCGGCGAACTTCTGCGCCCGCTCGAACTCGACCATGCCCAGTCGGCGCGTCAGCTCGATGTGGTCGGTCATGTCCTCGGTCATGGCCCTGGGCTCGCCAACGTGCTTGATGACCTCGTTGTCGGCATCGGACGACCCGATCGGGGCCCGGGGGTCCGGGATGCTTGGCGCCCGCAGGGCCAGGTCCGTCAGCCGGGTCTCCGCGTCCGCGAGCTCGGCGCGCAGCGTCTTGATCTCGTCGGAAAGCCCGCTCATCTCACCGCCCAGCGCCGCGCGGGCGGCCGCGTCGGCGTCGCGGAACTGAGCGGACAGGGCCTTCTGCCGCGCGCGCGTGCTGTCCAGCGCGCCGGCCAGCCGCCGGCGCTCGTCGTAGCTGGCCGCGAGCTGATATGCGTCGAAGTCCATGTGCTTGGACTTGGCGGCGTTCTGCAGCTGTTCCGCGAACCCGGGGTTGCGGAGGAGCTGGAGGTCGATCATGACCAACAACCCTAGCAGGGTGAAGCCATGCCAATACCGGGCCTGGCATCGGCTGCGGTCACGTAGTGGCTACCGGCCGTGACGGGTCGGTGATCCACTCTGACCATGAGCCGACGTACAACGCGGCAGTGATGCCCGCCAGGCTCAACGCGAGGACTTCATGCGCGGCGGTCACGCCGGAACCGCAGTAGACGCCCACGGTCGCTTCGCCGGCGCCGAGCGCGGCGAAGCGGCGCGCCAGGGCAGCGGCGGACCGGAACGTACCGTCCGGGTTCACGTTCTCGGCGGTCGGTGCGCTCACCGCGCCGGGGATGTGGCCGGCCACCGGATCCACCGGCTCGGACTCGCCCCGGTACCGTTCCCCGGCCCGCGCGTCGAGCAGCAGGCCGGTCCGCGCCAGGGCGGCGGCCGCGCCGGAGTCAAGCAGCGGCAGGTGCCCGGCGCTCGCGGTGAAGTCGCCCGCACGCACGTGCGGCGGGATGCCGCCGGTGACCAGGTGACCGGCCGCCGTCCAGGCACGGTAACCGCCGTCAAGCACCCGGACGCGCGGATGACCGAAGTAGCGCAGCAGCCACCACGCCCGTGCCGCGGCCGTCGAGTCCGCTTCGTCGTAGACCACGACCGTGCCGTGGCGGCTGACGCCCGCCCCGCGCATCGCCGCCTGGAAGCCGGCGGTTGCGGGCATCGGATGCCGGCCGCCCGGCCCAGGCGGGGCCGCCAGGTCCTGGTCCAGGTCCACGAACACCGCGCCCGGCAGGTGACCGGCCAGGTATGTCTCCCGCCCGGGCGGCCCGCCAAGGCGCCACCGCACGTCAAGCAGCGCCGTCGTCTCCTGCTCGTCGCTCAGCAAGCGCGCCAGTTCCCCGGCGCTGATGAGCACGCTGTCTTCGGCCACGTGGCAAAGGTTAGCGGGAGGCGAAGGTGAGCGCGGGGACGAGCTGTTCGGCCGAGGTCAGCGAGCCGTGCATGCCGAACAGGGCGGACTCGTGCGGCTCGGCCTCGGAGGCGATGATCGCGGTGGTGCCGGCCGCGGCGGCGATCACGTCACCGATCCTGGCGCTCACCGCGTCGCCGGTGGACCCGAACCAGCCGTCCTTGATCGCGTCGTCCCTGCTCGCGACCCAGGCCCGGTCACCGAGGATCCCCCGCCAGGTCGCGAGCACGTCCCTGGCCGCGCCGGGCTCAGCGTAGACGTGCCGGGCACGCGGCTCGCCGCCGAGCAGGGCGACGCCGGCTCGCAGTTCCGGTACCGCGTCCACGTCGATCCGGTCATCCGGGCCGACGTTCACCATCCCGTGGTCGGCGGTCACGTAGAGCGCGGTGTCCGGCGGCAGCGCGCCGGCGATCTGCTCGGCCAGCTTGTCAACGTGCGTCAGCTGGAAAGCCCAGGCGGCGGAGTTCGTGCCGAATCCGTGCCCGGCGACGTCGAGATCGCCATGATAAACGGCGACCAGCGACCGCCGGTATTCGCTGAGGGCGGCGACCGCCTCGGCGGCGAGCGTGCCCATCGAGTTCGCCGACCGGTAGATCGCCCCGCGCAGAGCCGCCTTGGTCAGGCCGCTATCGCGGAAGGTGCCTGGACCGACATGGACGGGGGTCACGCCGTATTCGGCCGCCCGCTCGAAAAGCGTCGGCTTCGGCTGCCAGGCGCGCGGGTCGACATCCTGCGGCCAGTGCAGTCCGTTGAGCAGCCTGTGTTCACCGGGAATCGCGACCTGGTAGCCGAGCATGCCGTGCTCGCCGGGTGGCAAGCCAGTGCCGAGTGAGGTCAGGCTGGTCACCGTGGTGGACGGGAAACCGCATGTCAACGGCCGGGAGTTGAACGCCAGCTCGGACAGGAATGGCGCGGCCGCCTGGTGGTCGCGGAGCAACTCCCAGCCGAGGCCGTCCACGATCAGCAGGCAAGCGCGGGCGGAAGGGGGCAGGCCGAGCACGTTCCCGGCCGGATCACCAGTCAGGGATGCGAGTATGGAGGCCGTGAGATCGGCCAAGCTGTTCTCGCCATAAGACGGCACGATCGGATTGGTTCTCGGCTCGCGCGTCATGAAATCCTCGTCTGCTGCTCGTGGGTGCCATTTTTTGCTCGTGCCTGATCGCAATATCGTGCCATTGACAAAATCATCACGCCAACGCGGGGTGATCAAGCGCGATGCTTCCAACGCGGCGCGGCCGGGCAAGGTTCCCGGGTTCTCAGCCGCCGCGGGTTCAGTTGTCGGCGCGAGCGGTGGCGTCCGATAGCGCGCTGACGAACGACAGTACCTGGCGGACAGCCGCCTCGCCGTCCGCGGCCTCGCTGATCCGCAGCGTGAGATCATCGGCCGTGATCGTGCCGAGGTAGCCGTGGTCGGCCTCGCAGGCCTCGTCGCCGCAGTGCGCCGGCTCAAGCTCCACGTGCGAGAGCACGTTCCAGCCGATGGTCAAAATGACCTCGGACGGCATCGTCACGCCCGGCACGTAGGAGGCCGGGTCCGGCACCACCCGGGTCAGCGACACGGAAGAGACACGGGAGAACCGGATCGCCTCGGTGCTCGTCTCCGCCCCCAGCCGGCCATCCAGCTCGTCGGCTGGATGCTCGTCGGTGTGTGAGTAGATCAGCCTGGTGGGCGTGAGCGCCATCACGGTCATGTGACGGCGGACCTCCATGCCCGGGTCGAAGATCGCGTCATGGTGCACGAAGAATGCGGTGACTGGTTCTGGCCCGAGAGCCGAGGCGACGGCATCCGTCACCAGGCCCGGGTAATAGCCGCTGCGCTCAATGGCGATCCGCAGGTCCTCGGTCATGACTCGCGTTTCCCTCATGCCTCCATCCTGCACCGTCCGCGGGCGTGGTTCACCCGCGTCCAGCCCGCATCGGCGAAATCGCGTCGTCAGCCAGCGTGCGCGGCGGGCGTGATGACGCCGTGCCTGGCCGGCTCGGCGGGGACCGGCTCCACGGGGACGACCTCGCCGGGCGCGGGCGTCCCAAGCAACTCAGACGGGTCACCAGACGCCCTCGAACGCAACCTTATGCGCCGTTTTTCCCGTGGTTCCTCGAGCTCAAGCGCGGCGGCACCGGGAGCCGGCTTCGGCTTGCGCGGCCTGCGGGCGCCGGCCGCCCCTCCCCTGCCCCGGTAAACGAGCAGGCCGCTGATTGGATCGGGCACCGCGTCGAGCGCGCCGCGCACCGTGGGCAGGTTCCGGAACGCCTCCCACTGCTCGTCGTCGCTGAAGCAGACTTCGAAGATCACGCCGTACCCGTACTCGTGCCATTCCCAGTACAGCGCGCCGTGAGTCACCGCGGCTTCGGCAAGCACGTCCTCGTAGGCGTCCTTCCACCGGCTCGCCGGAAGCTTCTCACCGTGGAAGACCTCGATCGACCACCATTCAGCCATGCTCCGCCGCCTGTTATGTCGTGGGTATGCCGTGCGAGGCTGTACTTGAGATAGTACGTCTTCCCGAGGATGCGCTCAACGCCAGGCTCCATGATCGCGAAGACTCAATTCCTGGTGAAGATGATTCATCGCATAGGGCGCACGAAATCTTCGCGATAAAAAATTTACATCAATGCACGGCCAGATATCGTACATTCTTCGCATTACGGCAACTCGCCGGATAGGGCGCAGCGATGCCTCCGCTTATCAACGGCGGATTATTATATACCGAACGATCCGTGGCCGCTCGATCACAACCAGGTCATCGTTTTGCGGAGGTACCGAAACGTCGCTACGGTCGCGGCATGGCAGCAGATGGACGGCAGCACGTGCTCGCGGTCGGGGGTGGCATGCTCATGCCTCGCGACGCGGTCCCGTTGCAGGTGAGCTACGCGATGGAGTTGACCGGACAGGCGCGGCCGAAGCTGTGCGTGCTGAACACCGCGATCGGTGACGACCCCAGCGCGACGCTCCGGCTCTACGACCGGCTCGCCGGAACCCCGGCGCGGGTCCGGCACCTCGCGCTCTTCCCGATGCCGAACGTCGAAGACCCCGAGGACCTGCTGATGTCACAGGACGTGATCTTCGTTGGCGGCGGCAGCGTGGCGAACATGGTCGCGGTCTGGCGGGTCCACCGGATCGACGAGATCCTGCGCAAGGCCTGGCAAGCGGGGATCGTGCTCGCTGGATCGAGCGCGGGCGGCATCTGCTGGTTCGAGGGGGGAACCACGGACTCGTTCGGGACAAAGCTCAGGGCCTTCACCGACGGACTCGGCATGCTGGGCGGCAGCTTCTGCCCGCACTACAACTCGGAGCCCGAACGGCGGCCGCTGTACCACAACCTCGTCGGTGACGGCATCCTGCCGGGCGGGATCGCCTGCGACGACGGCGCCGCGGCGCACTTCACCGACGAATCGCTGACCGAGTTCGTCGCCGACCGGCCAGACGCTCAGGGCTACCGGGTCGAGCCGAACGGAGCGGGCGGCGCCACGGAGGTCCCGCTGGACACGCGCTTCCTGGGCGCGGCGTAAGCCTCGCGGCTAACCTTTGCCGGCGGTGGCCCGGTGCAGCGACCAGCCGAGCGCCGCGAAGACGCACAGCGGCAGCAGCCACCAGGCGTTGACGCCAGCGGCATGGGTGAGGATCGCGGTGAGCGCGAGCGCGGCCACCACGATCGCCGCGACGTGCCAGTCGTCGCCGATCACGAAGTCGTACCAGAACGCGCCGAACGCCTTGATCCGGTTCATCAGCCAAGCACCTCCGTCGAGGATTGGGGTTCAGCGGCCGCGGCGGGGGCGGCGGCCGTAGTGCGCGAGCGGATCCAGAAGATGCAGGCGGCCGACACGATGGCGACCACAGGGACGAGCACAAGCAGGGCGGCGTCGTTGCCCGGCCAGGCGACGCCGGCGCCTTCTGCACCCCAGAACGTGCCGAACGAGGTGAGCATGATGCCCACCGCGAACTTCATCCAGTTCTCCGGGACCTTCGCAAGCGGGGCCCTGACCGCGATTCCGGCGAGGGTGATCACCACGATGGCGATGGCCGCGCCGATCACCGCCGCGCCGAGGTCGCGCTGGTTATCCCCGAACGTGATCACGATGAACACGACCTCGAGGCCCTCGAGCAGCACGCCCTTGAACGCGAGGGTGAACGCGTACCAGTCGCTGACGCCCCGCTTGGCTTGTACCGGGGCCGCCTCGGCCGCGGCGACCTCGCGCAGGTAGGCGCTGGCCTCGTCGTGCAGCGCCTTGAAACCGGTCGCGCGCAGCACGGCCTTGCGCAGCCACTGCAGGCCGAAGATCGCCAGCAGCGCGCCTATGACAAGGCGCAGCGCGGTCAGCGGGAGGTAGGAGATCGCCGGACCGATCGCGGCGGTGATGATGGCCAGCACGACAAGGGCCACCGCCATGCCCTGGAAGGTGGACTTCCACTGCCTGGTCAGCCCGGCCGCCAGGACGATCGTGAGCGCCTCGATCGCTTCGACCGCGCACGCGACGAAGACGGTGAGGATGAGCGGGAGTGCGTTCATTAATTTCCTCCGGCGTCGGGGACAATGGGCGGGTGACTGAACATGGTGTGGCGGCCAACGGCGACGCCGTTGCCGTCGGCGGGGGCGCTGGCTGGCTGCTGCTCATCTACCGGGTTCCGCCGGAGCCGACCAGGCTGCGGTCCACGGTGTGGCGCCGGATCAAGAGCCTGGGGGCCATCTATCTGCAGAACTCGGTCGCCGCGCTGCCGGCCAGCCCGGCCGCCGAGCGCTCGCTGCGCAGGCTGCGGCGCGAGATCCTCGACATGTCCGGGACCGCGATCCTGCTGTCGTCGGCCGTGCTGGCCGGCGAGGCGGAGGTGCGGGGCGCCTTCCAGGCGGCCAGGAACGACGAGTACGAGGAGATCGTGGACAAATGCCAGGATTTCCTGCAGCAGGTGCAGAAGGAGTACGCGGAAAAGCACTTCACCTACGCCGAGCTCGAGGAGAACGAGGTCGACCTGGTGAAGCTGCGGAACTGGTTCGCCAAGGTCGTCGAGCGCGACGCGTTCGGCGCGGACGGCAGGGCGGCGACGGAGCAGGCGCTCCGGGCCTGCGAGGAGTCGCTCGAGGCGTACGCGGCGCGGGTGTACGCCGAGGAGGCCGAGGGCCAGTGATGGCTCTGTCATCAGGCCGGCCTCCTTCTTGGTAACTCCCCGGCGCATCCCGCCGCCATTCCATATTAACAGCTGTTAGATCTACGGCATAACCCTTGTTATTCCCATGTTGTGACCATCGATTCACCCGTCGGCAATCTTGTCGGCCGGCTGACCGGCGTCTCCGCCCGCACGCGCTTCGCCCGCGGCGAGGAGATCCGGCTGCGCCTCGAGGCGGCCGACTGCCACCTCTTCCCCGCCATGGAGGAGGATGTGTGCGGTCGGTCACGGCCTGCCTTGGGGAACCTCACAGGTATGGCAGGTGCTCTAACATCAGGTAAGTGACTGTCACCCTCACCACCAGCGAATCGGCGCCCGGTACCGCCGAGGCCGATGTCCTTGTTATCGGGGTCATCCGGACCCCGGACGGCCCGAGCGCCGCACCCGGCGCCGAAGGGGTCGACGAAGCCCTCGGCGGCACTCTCCTTGACGCGCTCACCGCACTGGGCACGACCGGTGAACTCGAGGAACTCACCAAGGTTCCCGGCGGCGGGAAGCTGCCCGCCTCGGTCATCCTGGCGGTCGGGCTCGGCGCCGCGCCGGAAGGGCGGGAAGGCACAGCCTCCTTCACGGCCGAAAACCTCAGGCGGGCCGCCGGAACGGCGCTGCGTGACCTGATGGGGAACAAGCTGGCCGTTCGGGATAATGGTGCGGCGCGGACGGTCACGCTCGCGCTGCCCGCACGGGACGCGGAGGAGGCAGAGGCGGTCACCACCGGGGCGCTGCTCGGCGGCTACAGCTTCCGCAAGTACCGGGCGACGCCCGCGTCCGACATCACGGTGACGCTGCTCACCAGCGATGAGAACGCCGACGCGGTCAAGCGCGGCCAGGTGATCGCCTACGCGGTGAACCTCAGCAGGGACCTGATCAACACCGCGCCCGGCGACCTCCCCCCGGCCGCGCTCGCCGCCGAGGCGGAGCGGACCGCCGCGGCCAAGGGCGTCGGCATCCAGGTGCTCGACGAGAACGAGCTGAAAGCGCAGGGCTACGGCGGGATCACGGCGGTCGGCCAGGGGTCGTCCCGGCCGCCGCGGCTGGTCCGGCTCTCCCACACCCACCCGAACGCCGCGCGCACCGTGGTCTTCGTCGGCAAGGGCATCACGTTCGACTCGGGCGGGCTCTCGCTCAAGCCGCCGAAGTCCATGGAGACGATGAAGTGCGACATGAGCGGCGCGGCGGCCGTGCTCGCCGCCACCGCCGCCATCGCCGAGCTGGGGCTGCCGGTCAACGTCGTCGGTTACATGTGCATCGCGGAGAACATGCCGGGCGGCGCCGCGCAGCGGCCGTCCGACGTCATCACGATGTACGGCGGCAAGACCGTCGAGGTGCTGAACACCGACGCGGAAGGCCGGCTGGTGATGGCTGACGCGCTGGCCAGGTCCGGGGCGGACAATCCGGACCTCGTGGTGGACATCGCCACGCTCACCGGCGCCGCGACCGTCGCGCTCGGCCAGCGCACGGCGGGCGTGATGGGCAGCGACGAGTCCGTCGCCGGCGAGGTCGCCGCGGTTATGCGCGAGGCCGGCGAGCCCGCCTGGGCGATGCCGCTGCCCGAGGATCTGCGCAAGGGCCTGGACTCCGCCGTCGCCGACCTGGCCAACGTCTCCGGCGACCGCGGCGGCGGCATGCTGGTGGCAGGGCTGTTCCTGCGCGAGTTCGTTCCGGACGGCGTGGCGTGGGCACACCTCGATATCGCGGGGCCGGCCTTCAACGAGAGTTCCGCCTTCGGCTACACGCCGAAGGGCGGCACCGGCGCGGCGGTACGGGCGCTGATCAGGATCGCGGCGGAGACGGCAGCGGGTCGGCTTCCCGGCGCGTGACTGCCGCCGGGTGACATGATGAGACACTGAGCGTAAACGAAATGAGGAGAAACCGTGGCAGAGGGCGGCCATTACGACATCGTCGTGCTTGGCGGCGGCAGTGGCGGCTACGCGTGCGCACTGCGGGCGGCCGAGTTCGGCAAGCGCGTTGCCCTGATCGAGAAGGACAAGGTGGGCGGCACCTGCCTGCACCGTGGGTGCATACCCACGAAGGCACTGCTGCATGCGGCGGAGATCGCCGATTCCTCGCGGGAAAGCGCGAAATTCGGGATCAAGACGACGTTCGACGGCATCGAGGTGCCCGCCGTGCTTTCGTACCAGCAGTCGGTGGTCGACCGGCTCTGGAAGGGCCTGCAGTCCACGATCGGCAGCCGCAAGATCGACACGATCATCGGTGACGGCCGCCTCGTCTCCCCGACATCGGTGCAGGTGGGCGACGCGGTGTACACCGGCGACCACATCGTGCTCGCCACCGGGTCGGTGCCGCGCAGCCTGCCCGGTCTCGAGATCGACTCCTCGCGGATCATCACCTCGGACGACGCGCTGCAGCTGGACCGGGTGCCCGGCTCCGTCGTCATCCTCGGCGGCGGCGTGATCGGCGTCGAGTTCGCGAGCGTGTGGCGGTCGTTCGGGGCCGAGGTGACGATCGTCGAGATGATGCCGCAGCTGCTGCCGCTTGAGGACGAGGCGAGCGCTAAGGTCCTGCAGCGCGCGTTCCGGCGGCGCGGCATCGGCTTCGAGCTCGGCACCCCGCTGGAGTCCGTCACGTACACCGATACCGGGGTGTCGGTGGCGCTCGGTAACGGCAAGACGCTCGAGGCCGACCTGCTGCTCGTCGCGATCGGCCGCGGCCCGGTGTCGGCCGGGCTCGGCTACGAGGGCAGCGGCGTCGCGGTCACCCGCGGCTACGTGGACGTGGATCCGCTGTGCCGGACCAGCGTGCCGACGATCTCGGCCGTCGGCGACCTCATCGCCACCCCGCAGCTCGCGCACGTCGGCTTCGCCGAGGGCATCCTGGTCGCCGAGCGGCTCGGCGGCCTGGACGTCCGCCCGATCGACTACGACGGCGTGCCGCGGATCACCTACAGCGACCCGGAGGTCGCCTCGGTCGGCATCACCTCCGCGCAGGCCGCCGAGCGCGGCATTCCGGTGACCGAGGTGAACTACCCGCTTGGCGGCAACGGCAGGAGCGTCATCCTGCAGACGCAGGGGCAGGCGAAGGTCATCGCCGAGGCGGGCTCCGATGGGCCGGGCCGCGTCCTCGGCATCCACCTGGTCGGCAGCCGGGTCGGCGAGCTCATCGCCGAAGGCCAGCTCATCTACAACTGGGACGCCGAGCCGGCCGACGTCGCACAGCTGATCCACCCGCACCCCACCCAGTCCGAGATCATCGGTGAGGCCCACCTGGCGCTCGCCGGCAAACCCCTGCATTTTCACGCCTAAGGAGTTACGGGAACATGTCGGTCTCCGTATCCATGCCCCAGCTCGGCGAGAGCGTCACTGAGGGCACCGTCACGCGCTGGCTGAAGAAGGAAGGCGAGCATGTGACGGTGGACGAGCCGCTTCTTGAAGTTTCGACGGACAAGGTGGACACCGAGATCCCGTCCCCCGCGTCCGGAATCTTGCGCGGCATCGTCGTTGACGAGGATGAAACCGTCGCCGTTGGTGCCCAGCTCGCCGTGATCGAGGATGAAGCGGCGGCCGCGGCGGGCGGCGCTCCCGCGGCTCCCGCCGCGCCAGAGGAGGCCGCGCCCGCCCAGGCTGCCCCCGCCCCGCCGGCGCCTGCCGCGGCCGCGCCGCCCGCTCCGCCCGCGCCCGCTCCCGCTCCCGCTCCCGTTAACGGCGGCCAGCCCGCTCCGGCCGCGCCCACCTGGTCAACGTGGAGCCCCGGCCAGTCCGCTCCGCCCGCTCCCCCGGCCGCCCCGCCCGCTCCGGCACCCGTCTCGCCCGCTCCCGCGGCCGAGGCCGAGCCCGCCGGTGCGTACCCGGAGCCCACGCCGCTGCCGTCCGGCGGCGAGTCCCCGTACGTGACGCCGCTGGTCCGCAAGCTCGCCGCCGAGCACTCGGTCGCGCTCGAGGCGATCGTCGGCACCGGCGTCGGCGGCCGCATCCGCAAGCAGGACGTGCTCGAGGCGGCGCGCAGGCAGCGCGAGGCGGAGGCCGCCGCGGCCCGGGCAGCCGCCGCGAGCCCGGCCGCGCCCGCTCCGGCCCCGGCCGCCGCGCAGGCCGTTCCCAAAGCGCTCGCCGCTGAAGCAGCGCCCGCCCCGGCCGACACCCGGCCCGCGCTTGTCCCGTCCGCGCTGCGCGGCACCACACAGCGCATGTCGCGGCCGCGTCAGGTCATCGCCAAGCGGATGGTGGAGTCGCTGCAGGTCTCGGCACAGCTCACCACGGTGGTCGAAGCCGACGTGACGGACATCGCCAGGCTCCGCAACCGCGCCAGGGCCGACTTCGAGGCGCGCGAGGGCGTCAAGCTGACGTTCCTGCCGTTCTTCGCGCTGGCCGCCGTCGAGGCGCTCAAGGTCCACCCCATGCTCAACGCCGTCATCGACGCCGAGAACGCGCAGGTCACCTACCACGACGCCGAGCACCTCGGGATCGCGGTTGACACCGAGCGCGGGCTCATGGTCCCGGTGATCCACAACGCGGGCGACCTGAACATCGGCGGGCTGGCCCGCAAGATCAGCGACCTCGCCCAGCGCACCAGGTCAGGTCAGGTCGGCCCGGACGAGCTGGCCGGCGGCACGTTCACGCTGACCAACACCGGCAGCCGCGGCGCGCTGTTCGACACGCCGATCATCAACCAGCCGCAGGTCGGCATCCTCGGCGTCGGATCCGTGGTCAAGCGCCCGGTCGTCGTGGAGGACCCGACGCTCGGCGAGGTGATCGCCGTCCGGTCCATGGTGTACCTGGCCCTGACCTACGACCACCGGCTCGTCGACGGCGCCGACGCCGCGCGGTTCCTCGCCACGGTGAAGGCCCGGCTGGAGGAAGGCGCGTTTGAGGCCGAACTCGGGCTGTAGCGCCCGCCGGCGACGGTTATGAAGATCGCGGTCACCGGCTCGTCCGGGCTGATCGGCGGCGCCCTGGTGGCAAGCCTGCGGGCGGACGGCCATCAGGTCGTCCGCCTGGTCAGGCGGCCGCCGCGCGACGGCGATGAGGTGCGCTGGGATCCGCGCGCCGCCGACGCGGGGCTGCCGGGCAGCCCGGCGACGACCGTGCTTAACGGCCTCGACGCCTGCGTGCACCTGGCCGGCGCCGGGGTCGGCGACCACCGCTGGACGCCGAGCTACAAAGCGGAGATCCGGGCCAGCCGGGTGCTCGCCACCCGCGCCCTGGCCACCGCCCTCGCCAAGCTCGAACCGCGGCCTAAGGCGCTGGTCTCCGGGTCGGCGATCGGCTGGTACGGCGATACCGGCGGCCGGGAGGTCACCGAGGACGACCTGCCGGGAAAGGGCTTCCTCGCGAGGCTGGTGCCCGACTGGGAGGCGGCCGCCGACCCGGCGCGCGAGGCGGGAATCCGGGTCGCGCACATCCGCAGCGGCCTGGTGCTCGGCAAGGGCGGCGGCGTGCTCGCCCGGCTGGCGCTGCCCGCCCGGTTCGGGCTGCTGCCCAGGTTCGGGGACGGGAGCCAGGTGATGAGCTGGATCGCGCTGACCGACGAGATCGCCGCGATCCGGTTCCTGATCGGCCAGTCCGGATGCCACGGCCCGTTCAACCTGACAGCGCCGCACCCGGTCTCGGACGGCGAGCTCACGGCGGCTTTGCACGCCGTGTTCCGGCGGCCGGACCTGAGCTGGCTGCGTGTGCCGGAACCCGTGCTCCGGCTCGCACTCGGCGAGATGTCCGCTGAGCTGCTGAACAGCGCGCGGGTGCTGCCCAGGCGCCTGCTCGAGGCCGGGTTCGGCTTCAGCTACACGTCGGTCGGTGCGGCCCTGCGGGCGGAACTGAGCTAGGGCGCGGCCGGAGGATCCGGCTGCATGACGATCTCGAAGTCCGCGTGCCGGAACGGGACCGGGACGTTCCACTTCTCGCCCGCGGCCGGGTCGGTGACTTCCTCGAAGTTCGCGACCAGCGATTTCTTCACCGCGAACACGGCGTCGGACTCGATGTACTCGCTGCCGGCCACGAAGATGTGCGTGGTCAGCGCCCGATGCCCGGGGGCGGTCACGATGAAGTGAATGTGCGCCGGACGGTACGGGTGGCGGCCGGTGGCCACGAGCAGTTCGCCGACCGGGCCGTCGGTCGGGATCGGATAGTAGCTCGGCACGATCGTGCGGAACCAGAACTCGCCGTTGGCATCCGCCTCCAATAGCCCGCGGCCGTTACCGCGCGGCTGCGTGTCCGGCTGCTGCACATCGTAAAACCCCTGGTCGTTCGCCTGCCAGACGTCGAGCTTGGCTCCCGGCAGCCGGGTGCCGTCAACCGAGACCACGCGGCCGGTCACCACGCACGGCGTGCCGGTGCCGACGTGGTCGATGGTGTCCCCGAGCGAGCGCACCGGCGATTCCACCACGTGGAACGGCCCGAGCACCGTTGACTCGGTCGCGACCCCGAACTTGCGGTTGCTGATCGTCTCGACCAGCATCGACATCCCGAGCACGTCGGAGAGCAGGATGAACTCCTGCCGCTCGTCGTCGCATTTCTGCCCGGTCCTGGTGAGGAAGTCGATCGCAAGCTCCCACTCCGGAATGGTCAGCTCGACCTCGCGGGCGAAACCGTGCAGGTGCCGGACCAGGCTGGTCAGGATCTCACGCAGCCTCGGGCTTGTCGTCGGCGCGAAGCTGTCGACGACGGCGTCAGCGGCGGTTTCCTCGGTGAAATCGGTAGCCATGCCGGAAGGCTAAGTCTTGGGGGTATTCTCGCGCCACACTGGCTCGGTGTGATTTGTCCGGAACGGTCCCGGCTTACTGCTTAGCGCTTGCCTTCTCCCCCGGGCGTTCGTCGCTGATCAGCGGTATCCGCCATAGCGACGGCAGCGCCACGTTCCCGCTTGGGGCGGCCACGGCCACAAGCGCCGACACCCGGATCAGCCGACGGGCCGCGTTGAGCAGCAGGAACGCCAGCGGCAGCTCCACGATGACGGCGGAGCCGATGCTGGTCCACATGCCCTTGGTCCCGAGGTCGAGGATCACGTCGAACCAGGCGTCACAGCACAACAGCGTTCCGGTGACCAACAGCGCGGCGATCACGATCTGGCGGCCGCGCCAGAACGCCCAGCCGGTCACCGCGAACCCGGTGAGCTCCATGATGTCGAAGCCGACCCACGCCATCCGCCAGTGCGTCGCCGTGTAGTGCTTGCCCAGGGTGAGGATGAGCACGATGATCCAGGCGACCAGGACGACGCACGCGATGACGGAGAACAGCGCGCCGAGTTTGCGCCCGCGGCTCAGGTCGAGCAGCGGGTGCGGATAGTCGATGCTGGCCAGCATGCGGGCCAGCTGGCGCCGCTCGCCCGGTGTCATCTTGAGCAGATCAGCCTCATTAATCACACTTTGGATCTTCCCACTGGATGCCGCGCCCTCACATGGTCGTAACCTCGGATACGTGGATGACGAACTTGTGTACGCGCATGTCGGATTCGGTCCGGACGCAGTCGATTACATCACGGGGTGGGACCTGCAAAGAGCGGTTCATTCCCGGCGGGTGGCGGGCGAGATCCCCGATAGCTGCCTGCTGCTTGAGCATGCACCCGTATACACCGCCGGCAAGCGGACCGCGGTCTCCGACCGGCCGGTCGGGGATCCCGGCGCGCCTGTCATCGACGTCGACCGGGGCGGCAAGATCACCTGGCACGGTCCCGGCCAGCTGACCGCCTACCCGATCGTCAAGCTCCGCGAACCGGTGGACGTGCTCGCCTACGTCCGGGCGCTTGAGGAGGCGATGATCCGGGTGTGCGCCGAGTTCGGCGTACCGGCCATCCGGGTCGAGGGCCGGAGCGGAGCATGGGTTCCCGCGTCCGGAGAATCCGGACTGCCCGACCGGAAGGTCGGCGCGATCGGCGCCCGGGTCGCGCGCGGGGTCACCATGCACGGGATCGCGCTGAACTGCGACAACGACCTGTCGTGGTTCGACAGGATCGTGCCGTGCGGCATCCGCGACGCGGGCACCACGTCGCTGACCGCCGAGACCGGCATCCGGGTCAGTGTGGCGGACGTCACCCCGCTGCTCGAGCGCCACCTGTCCGCGGCGCTTGGCTACCGCGCGTGGCGGCGCATCCACTCGGTCGCCCCGCTCACGGCGTCCCCCGGCCGCGCGGCCGCCCAGGCCAGCTAGCGCGGTCCCGCGCGGGAGAACATAACCTAGGAGACGTGGTGAGCACCCAGGCACTAGAGCCCGAAGGAAGGCGGTTGCTCCGCCTTGAGGCACGCAACAGCGAAACGCCGATCGAGCGGAAACCGCCGTGGATCAAGACCCGGGTGCGTACCGGCCCCGCGTACACCGAGCTCAAGAGCCTGGTGCGAACGGAGGGCCTGCACACCGTCTGCGAGGAAGCCGGCTGCCCGAACATCTTCGAGTGCTGGGAAGACCGCGAGGCCACGTTCCTGATCGGCGGCGACCAGTGCACCCGCCGGTGCGACTTCTGCCAGATTGACACGGGCAGGCCATTGCCGCTCGACCGCGACGAACCGCGCCGGGTCGCCGAGTCGGTCGCCACGATGGGGCTGAGGTACGCCACGGTG
>Ga0335075_10004833_pt1 | contig 20996 bp, 21 predicted proteins | sample Lox_Sample_24_FD_206723 | JGI IMG/M metagenome (GOLD analysis project Ga0335075, IMG submission 206723) | Soil microbial communities from Loxahatchee National Wildlife Refuge, Florida, United States - Lox_Sample_2.4 | ecosystem: Environmental > Terrestrial > Soil > Wetlands | place: USA...
TCCGTCGCATCAACGATCACCCCGCATCGAAGCTCCACGAACTCCTGCCGTGGCATTGGCGGCGGCCCGCCGCGGACACCGCTGCCGCCTGAAGATCAGCTACACGCGGCCTTGGCCGGATGCGTACTGGAAATGCCCAGATTGCGCTCGTCAAACGGCAAATCTACGCACGCGCCAAACTGGACTTGCTCTGCGCTCGCCTTCAATCATCGTGAGCCTAGGATCACCGAGCGTGAGCCAGACGCGCCCGATGATCTCACCGAGCGTGCCCAAATCGCCGATGATTGCGCGCCCGGCCGTCGGATGATTGCAAGCCACTACACTTAGTCAGCCGTCATCCGAGCTCGGGCGGCCTTACGTTCAAAACGTGGGCTGTGACTGGTTCTGCCTTATTCAATCAGCTGATCCGCGCGGGAGCAGCGGCGGCAGGATACGCCGATCCGGAGGCCGCTGATTCTCCCGTCAAGCTCACCCCGGGGTATATCGGTGTAGATTGATCCGCTGCTGTTTGCGTGATCAGCCGCACTCCCACGTCAAACGTAAAGTAAGACCAGACCCAGCCGAGCATGACCGAAAGCCGGTTGCGCACGCCGAGCAGGAAGAGGACGTGCACGGCGCCCCAAAGCCACCATGCCGGCGCACCGGTGACCTTCACCCGTCCAAAATCCGCAACCGCACTCCTGCGGCCGATCGTGGCCAGGCTGCCCTGGTGGCGATAGCGGAACGGCGGCGGCGGCCGGCGGCCGCGCAGCCGGGCTCGCAAAACCGAGGCTACGTAGGCGCCGCCCTGCTTCGCCGCGGGCGCAAGCCCGGGAACAGGTTGGCCATCCCAGGCGAGCGAAAGCGCGGTATCGCCGATCGCAAAGATATCGGAGTATCCCGGAACCGAAAGATCAGGGTCGACCCTGATGCGGCCGGTACGATCCGCCTCGGCTCCAAGCCACGCCGAGGCCGGCGACGCCACCACCCCGGCCGCCCACAACACAGTACCGGCCGCGATTCGCTCGCCATTCACGACGACCCCGTGCCCATCGATCAGCTCAACCCGGCTATCGGTGTGCACCTCGACCCCGAGCGCCTCCAATGAGCTGCGCGCGAAGGCCGACAGCCGTTCAGCGAATTGCGGCAGCACCCGCGGTCCGGCCTGGACCAGAAGGATGCGGGCGGATGCGGGGTCGAAATTGCGAAAATCTTTGGCCATCCCGTTATGCGCAAGTTCTGCGATGGCACCAGCCATCTCGACACCGGTCGGTCCGGCGCCGCAGATGAGGAATGTCAGCAGTTTCCGCTGCAGTACCGCATCTTCGGTTGATTCGGCTTTTTCAAAGGCGTCGAGGATGCGGCTGCGAATACTGGTGGCGTCCGGGACCGATTTCAGCCCCGGCGCGTAGACCGCCCATTTTTCGTGACCGAAATATCCGTGCGTCGCACCGGTCGCGAGCACGAGCGTGTCGTATGAAATTGCGCGGCTATCGGCGATCACCTGGTGCGCAGCGGCGTCCACCGCGGTAACGGTGCCGCGCAGCACCCGCATTCGAGCATTGTTGCGGAACACGGCGCGCACTGGCGTCGTGATATCGGCCGGCGACAGGGCAGCCGTTGCGACCTGATACAGCAACGGTTGGAACAGGTGATAGTTCTCCCGGTCGATCAATGTGACGCACACCGGTTCATGGCGTAGCGCCGCGGCGCAGGCCATGCCTCCAAACCCTGCGCCGACAATGACGACATTTGGCATGTCGGGCTGCAACGGGACTGCGCGACGCGCCCAACGGCCGATCAGATGATCGAGCGAATAGCGTCCGGCTCCCGATGCCCCGAGCAAAGCCAAAAGCAAGGGTTCATAGATCGCCATGCCGTGACCTGACCCGGCCATCGCCATACCGCACCCCGCCACAAACAGGACTACCGCCACCACAGGCGTACCCAAGCCCACAGCCAGCAAGACCGCCCCGATGATCAGCAACCGCGACGGCAGCATGCCGTCGTGCATCGCCGGCAGCATGGCATGGGGTCCGGCGGGCGCGGCGAGGGCAGCGGCCAACCAGAGCCGTATTGCGAGCAGATAGAGCGGGCCGATCGCACGGTTGACCCAATCTCCTGCCGCGATCGCGAGCGTCGCCAACGGCAGTGGGCTATGCTTCATACCCTTGCTCAGCAGGCGGTCGAGCGACAGCGAAGCGGGACCGCACACGACGTACCAGCCAAACAATGCCGCCCAGAACAAGTACTCGTCTTGCACTGCACCCGAGAACTGCGCCCGCAAGGTCAGTACCAGCATCAGCAGCGCAACCGGTCTGACCAGAAGCCCTATGGCCATGAGCACCGGTCCAATCACTTGCACAATGATCATCGGCCACGCCTTAGGGAAATCGGCAGCACCAATGCCGAGGAATATTCCCAGGGCAAAGAAGGCTTTTGCCAAGGCGAGGCGAACTAGAAGATCGACAACTGGAGCCGTCGCTCGCCCCGCCGCTCCGCTGAGGTCTAGCACCCTCGCGAATTGCGTCCGCAGCCGCTCGTCCTGGGTGAGCGTTGTCAGTTTCATGCCCCGTCCTCGTTTTGCCGGCGTATTCTAATGCTACGACCGGTGAGAGACTTCGTGAAATCCGATGACCTTTTCATCAGACGAATCAGGAACAGAGAGCGGATTGCGAGGCGGGGCCACCGTCCGCGGTGGCTCACATCGGCGCGGGACGGCTACCGGCTCTCGGTCAGATCCCCGCCATGGCCCAAAACACTCCGTCCCGGCGTATCAGGGCGTGGAAAACGCGCTGCCGCGACCTGTCGTAAGATGGTGGCGAGGAAAATTGCTGTCCGGGTCGGCGCTATTAACGGGAGCCTCATGTGACCTCGGCGACGATGGTGCTTGCGAGCGTGTGCCGGGCCCCCGATCGCGCAACAATAACAGCATCGAGGCCGAGGCTACGCCCATAGCGGTGGACCGCAAAGATCAACTGCAGCACGAGCAGGAAAAAATATGTCCACGGCCATTCCCCAGCGGCATTATAGAGGCCGAGCCAGAGGTTGAGAATTTGCAGCGCACCGATGACACCCCAAAACCGGACAAATATCCCCAACATCAGTGACACTGCCGTCAACACTTCCAACGAATAGACGACCGGCGCGAATACGTAAAAATGCGGGAGCACGACATGATTGACAAAATCGGCTTGGGCCGGGATGGCGGCGGACTTGCCCATCACCGTCATCCAGTAGGGGAGGCCGGTGTGGCCAAACGGTGAGCCCGGATGATCGGTATAGAAGGGCGGCAGCTTCCACAGCGTTTGTTGCCACCACATGCAGCCGATCAGAAAGCGAAAGACCCAGTTCCAGAGATGGGTCGCGCGGCGCTGACCGGGGATCGCGGCGAAGGCATAGACCGCGATCGCCAGGCTGGCGAGCACGAGCACCCAAAACACCGCGGTAGGCCACGTCGGACCGGACACGAAGGCCGGCTGCTGCAGGAAATTGAGGGCGTCGGAGATCGGATCGTGACGCATTTGAGCCCCCCTCGCTTATTGCGCGTCCAGCCAGGTGTTTGACCCCACCAGCTTGACGGCCACATCCGAGAAGAAAACGTGCGCCGGCCGCCCGTTGTTGGTTCCGCGGTGCTCCAAAGAGACGAGTAGCGGCCCCGCTTTCTTGTAATCAGCCCAGGTTGCGATGACGACATGCTTGGCGGGTCCTCCCGCGCGATAAGCCATTTCTTCGATTCGACCGTCGGGGCTGATATAGAGTTCCCAGGTATCACCCCGCGAATAGCCGCTGTTGGAAGGATACTTCACCACGAGCTGCTCGGCGGAACCTTGCCCCAGCTGCAGCTTCTGCATGCCGGCATCTTCGACCGTAGCGTCGGTGTCCCAGACGATATGAAATGGCAGGATGAGCCAGTAATTATCATTTAAGAAGTCCGGATCGATGGTCTCCTTTACCTCGGCAGACTGGCTGCCGAGTTGCGAGCGCTGGTACGTGACCTTCACCGGCTTGCCCGACTTATTTTTCCCCTCATAGGTGACCTGGTCGGTTTTGGGCTCCCAAATCCATGATCGCGAGAGATCGTGTCCTGGGGACTGCACGTTGAACGTATAGCTGATCGCTGCGATTTGCCCGAACGACCCGAGACCATAGGTCTTGGCGAGCTTCTCGACGATCGGCGGGCGCTGTTGCGCCCCAGCAGTCGCAGGGCGGATCAACCATACGCTGAGGGCGGTGCTGGCCGCGATGGCAAGCGCGAGAAGGCGATACATATCAGCTCCCTTGCGATCGAAGATCGGTTATATAGATAACGGTTGGCAAAAAACTTCAAAGGGCCCCGTCCGCGCCTTTTACGTATTTTTACGCTGCCTAACTCGACTTGCAGTCGCTCGCGCGAACTTACCGAGCAGATGCTCGCCGCCGGTCTCCCGGTTTGAGCATCGTGAGCCTGGCTGCGGGATCACGGGGTGACTGCTATGCCCGTCAGGTTAACGGGATACACCGGATTATCACGTAGAAAAAATCGGCCGCTGACGAACATCCCGTGGCGCCCTTTTTGCTTCGACCTCGCTGACGATGCTAAGGGCCGGGCGCTATTCCGGCCGGCGCGCGCTGACCAGCAGGAAGGTCGCGGGCAGACGCATGCCGTCACCGGTGGAATACGCCGAAAATGCGCTCTCGGTTTCCTCGATGATCGCTCGTCGCGTCGCGTCGTTCGCAGCTTTCTCGTCCATCAGACGCTGCACAACACCGAACCTCCCGACATGCTCGGCCATCGCCGCCGGCGTCTCGCCGCGGATATGGAAGTCGCGCGGTTCGATCGCGATATCGGCGAACCCGGCGGCGGCGAGAATGCCGCGCAGATAGTTGCAGTCGCCTAAGGCGTGTGGCGCTGGGGTATGGGCGCTGCCCGCCGCCCGACCCAGCGGGGCCCCGCGACCTCGTTCCAGTACCGCCCCATCGCGACATTGCCGGCAGGCTGCTCGGACATCCTCCGCTCCCCCTCTCGTCCGCACCTCGATCTAACAGTCTGGTTGAAGGTCGATGGCCTCACGGCTCAGAATACCCTTGGCGCCGAGGAGCCGTACCAACTCGGCCACCCAGCGGTCCGCTTGCTCCTGCTTGCCGGCATTATGATAGGCGATGGCTTTCGCCACCGCTCGGCTGATTGCGCTGCGATCCGCTCTGCTGATCATCTTCGTAGCCTCCATCAAATGCCAGCGATCGGTGACCTGCACGGCTTGAGGTGCTGCTCCGGTCGCAGCCCGACCGTACCCGCCGCCGCGGTCGTGGGAAATGACGCGGACTTCCGGATCGCGCCAACCAACCCTCGATGGTGACGGGCTCACGATCGGGGAGCAGGTCGACGATGCGTCGCCGCTCGAGGCCGCAGACGATGCGGCCGTAACGCTGACCGCGCTTCCATGCCCAATCGTCGATGCCGATGACCTGCACCGGCAGCCAGTCTCGGGGAGCCTGGACGCGTACCACCCGCGGCAGGGTCTCCCTGCTGACCGGCAGCATCAGCCGCCGGGCCAGCGGCATTGCGGCACCGGGCCTTGACGAGGCGGCGATCGGGTGCAATCGCGACCTCCTCGATCAGCAAACCAGCCGGCGATAGAGACCGAAACCCTCGATACACCATGGCAAGCATCCCCGATGCTATGCCTACAAGATCTAGCGTATCTGCATCAAAACCGTGCCACAGCCCCTACTCCACGCCGATCTACAGACGCCCATGGCGGGCGGCGTCGCGGCGGGTGCCGTTCGCCTTCTCGGCACGGATCACGGCACAGCCCGCCGCCCTCAGTGCTGAATGCTGGATCGCCAGATCTATCCGCGGCGGGTGATCCCGATGACGTGGAAATGGCCAGTGAACTGGAATGCAAAGTAATCGAATACATGTGCGTTGTCGCCCAACCCGGTCAACAACAGCATTACTTCCCCTGAACCGCCCCAATCCAGCACCTCCAGTTTGACGCCGGGCGCGACCGTAACAAATCTCTCTGCTTTATACGGAGTGGTATCATAGGGCGGGGTCTCTACACAGGCTGCCGGCTTGCCCCGAGCGACCGGCTGCGCCCCGGCATTCACGCATATGGTCGACAGCAGCGTCGCGAGAGCTATCGAGCCGAGTAATGCCAAAACTTGAGACCCCTTCATGTGATCCTCCCGGCGGCGGAATGTGGCGCTGTGCACTTCCCGTGGTGCTCGGATCCACTCCGGGAAGGGAATTCATTCCGGGCCAGCACAGCTCGCTTACGTTACCCGGTTAATCCCTGACGGTCGCCAGGATTGACAGGTGTCGATAATCATATTGTCGGTCTTGGCAACATGATTGAGCTGACGGCGGACAACCAGATCGGCAAGCCGAGCTATGAGGGTTACCTCAACGGCCGCGCGGACGGCGGGGGCGACGACCCGGACGCAACCGCACCCCGTAATCTTTCCCCTCGATAAGGGCGCGCGCCCCGATTGAACATGGCGACCCGCGGCGCTACCGAAAATCGTCTCGACCGAGGGTTGGAGCGGCTGCCCGATTCTTGGGCAGACGGATCAACGCTCCGGCCGGGGCCGTTGCGCACCGGGTTTTCCGCCGGGCTATCCCCGGCTTTTGGGGACAGCCGGTTTCTGCATCTGGTGGCCGCGCGCGTCCCCAGCCGGCCGAGTAATCGCCCGGCTGTCAAATATATTCGCCAGCGCGCCGGCCGCCGCGAAAACCACGTCGCAGGCCGCAACATTTAGAAATGAGTCCGGGGTCGAGCCTACTAAAACGCCGCCAACGGAAGTGCTCTGCGGCCTTGCGGCGGCGGATCGCGCCGAGCCCTAGTAGAGCGCTGCCGAGGAGTGTGAGGCTGGCAGGCTCCGGGACAGCAGGGACGACAGTAGAACCGGTCACGCTGATGCTCAGCGCGCCCGTGTTGTCGGGACTCGATACATTAAAGTTGAAGGTGCCATTGTTGGTGGTGCCGTCGCCATCGGTGAAGATATCGTCGTTTATGCCCAACTGCAGGCCGACCGACCCGACGGGGGCGGTGATCGAAAACGGTCCGTCTCCAGGCGCGAATTCGTCGAGAATCACGCCGGCCGAATTGACAAAATCCCCGATCAGTGCATTGAGCGCGATTTGCGGGCCTGTATTCGTCGGGTCGATGGCGGCGCTGGGAAACGGCTGTCCGGAGGAGCCGATACCCGTGCAGCCTCCGGCCGGGCAACCTCCGCCTGTGCCGCTGCCAAAGATACTGCCGGTATAACCGAGGGCGTCCACAGTCGGAGAGACGCCGTAAAAAGAACTGGTCAGGCCAGACAGATAGGTAATGGTGATGTTATCGCGGGGATTGACCGCAACAAAGGCAGGCGCGGTTTGGTCCCCAACACCGTAGGCTGGATTGGCCGGGTTGTCCGGGTTCCAAGGGCCTGCGGTGCCATCTACCGTCACGACGGTCGCTGATGCGGCCCCCGTCATGGCGATGGTGGCCGCTGTGAACACCGCGCTCAATAGCGCCTGACGCAGCTTCATCAAACTACTCCGATCTTGAATGAACGCCTGACGCTAGGGAACGCAAAAACTGCGCCACCAGCTATATTTGCGTTTTTTCAATATGTTATGACGTGGCCTAATCAGATATCGTAAAAATATCCGACGCTGATCGTAAGAAAATCCGACGCTCTTACGAGATTCAGCATCCACCGGCGAGGTCATGCGGCAAGCAGGTTCCACTCCCTTCTGCTTGCCCTCGCCGCACCGTTTGCTCGCCGCGTGAAACTGTACCTTTCTGGTGAAATGCGCATGCCGGTCCAAGACAGCTGGCACGGGACTTACAAAATGGACACTAATGGTCCGAGCGAAACGCTTCATTCCCCAGCGTTTCGTGAATCGGCGCGCCAGATCAATAGGCTGGTGGTGCGATTCAGCCAACGGATCGGGATCATCTGTTGGCAATCGCACCACTAGCGCACCCTGGACTTTAGGGATTCACCCGGACGTACACCCCGGCAGAACCCGGTGCATGCGTCATGGCCGCCCGCATGCGCGGCGAATTGGGCGAGGAATGTTGCTGCTGCTCCTTCCACTCCGGCCTTTCGGGCACGGCCGTACTGGCAAATTCGTAGACCGTGCTGTAGCCGCTGGTGCCCTCGAGAACCCGATAGCGGCGGGCGCAGATCACTCCCGGCACCTTGCGGTAACCCGGCACATATTCGCCGCTGTACCAGGCGTTCCACTCCGCATCGATCTCGGCGGGGACGGACATGCGGCCAATCTGCAGCACCGGCGCCATGCCACGCTCCGGCATTTCCACGCCGTCCGGGTAAATCTGTTCCCCGACAATGCGGGTCAAATTCGTCCCAATCACGGATGGCGACACTTTCTGTCCCCACGGTGTGCGCGGCCGGTTGGTAAACGCCGGCGTCTGCATCACCGCCACGCTTTCCAGTTCATAGCATGCCAGGTACTTTGGGCCACCCTTGACTGCCTCGTAGCGCGCCGCTGAGAGAATGCCGGGCACCGACAGCAATTCCGGCAGATGTTCCTTATTATACCACTCGTTGAATTCCTGCGCATGCTGGGCGTCGATATCGACGTACACCATGAAAATCCCGCGACCTTTTTGTGCCATGTTTCCGTCTCCTCGGTGAAGCGTAGCCGCCATCGTTTTGCCGCGTCGCGTTGCCACCCGGTCCTCACGCCTGGAGCCCAGGAGAGGCACGAGACACCAACTGGGAACCTATCTTAAGCTTATATACGGTCATCACACCGGCTGTATCGTGCCTCGGTCCGCCTCGCAATCATCTTGGTCCAAATACTCCGGGGAGCACGATGGAGAAGATGCCGCCGCGCTGCGCCTTCCGGCTCGACGATCTGCGGACCTGGCATGTGGTCGAAGCGGCTTGCGCCGGCTGCCGGCACCGGGCGGTGATCGACCATGCCAGCCTGACCCGCGGCCGGCCCGGCGCGATGCGGCTCGCCGACCTCGAGATGAAGCTGCGTTGCTGCCGCTGCGGTCGCCGCGGCGGGCATAGCCTCGCCGTCAGCCTGCGTCCGCGCGATTGAATGAAGGGCAAGATCGTTCGAGTCGTCGTCTGCGCCGCGGGTTTTCGTCGCTGACGGAAATTTTGGATTGAAACACCCGAGGTGTCGGCATGCACTGCCGGTCACCGATCGGGAGGGTTGAATGGCGTATCGTGCAAGCGTTTTCGCCGGGGTTGCGTGCGTGTTGATGACGATCGCCGGCGCGGGTCAGGCAGCGGAACCTGCAACACTGACGATTTTTGCCGCCGGCACCCTTGCCGTGCCGTTCCGCGAGCTCGACGCGATGTTCGAGCATCAACACCCCAATGTCACGGTGCAACCGATCTTCGGCGGCAGCGTCATGATGGCGAAGCGGATCACCAATCTGCACCAGCAGGCCGACGTGGTCGCCGTCGCCGACTACAACGTCATCCCGAAATATCTTTTTGGGAATACCGGCGCTGTGCGTTACGCCAAGTGGTATGTCGGTTTCGCGCGCAACGCGATCACTTTCGTCTACACCAGCAAGAGCAAGTACGCGGGCGAGATCACCCCAGGAAACTGGTATCAGGTTCTCGCCCGGCCAGGGGTCGAGATCGGCCGCTCCGATCCTGACACCGACCCTTCCGGCTATCAGACCGTGCAGATGTTGAACCTGGCCGAGAAGTTCTATAGGAGGCCGGGCCTCGCCGCGAAAATCCTGGCGAACGCGCCGCGCACCAACATGCGCGACACGGAGACGGCGCTGATCTCGGCGCTGCAGCTCGACCAGATCGACTATCTGGCGATCTACCGCTCCGACGCCTTGCAGCACCATTTCCGCTATCTCGACCTGCCCGCCAAGATCGATTTGAGCGACCCGCGGGATGCGGCCTTCTATGCGGGCGGCATCGCGCAGACCAAGGGCGGCAAGCTCACCGGGCGGCCCATCGTCTACGCCGCGACGATCCCGGCAAACGCCGAGCATGCCGGCCTGGCGGCATCTTATCTGCGCCTATTGCTCGGACCCGAGGGGCAAGCGGTCTTCAAAAAGAACGGCTTCGGCACGGTCGCCCCCGCCTACGCCGTCAACGTCGCCGCAATGCCGGCATCTTTGAGCGGGCTGGCGACGCCGTGGCCCGGATCGTGACCCCGCGGCGATGGTGGTTCGCAACGGCGATCCAACCCGCTTTTCACTCGCGTCATATCGGCCCGACGCGCTGTTGCTGCTGTTCTGGTTGATCGGCAGCCTGCTGGTCGGCTTCATCTTGCTGCCGCTGATCGGGCTTGGCATGACGCAGACCGGCGCGAGCCTGGCGCACGTCGCGCGGATGGCCGAGGTGCGCCAGGCTATCGGGCTCAGCGTCGAGGCGTCGCTGATTACCGTCGCCATCGCCGCGCTCGTCGGGGTACCGTTGGCCTACGGCTTGGCGTACACGCTATGGCCCGGCAAGGGCATTGTCGGCGTGATCATCGACTTGCCGATCGTCGTGCCGCACACCGTATCGGGTATCGCGCTGCTGATCGTTTTTGGGCGCGAGGGGATTTTGGGCGCGCCGGTGGGTGCAATCCTCGGTTTGAAGTTCTGGGGGACTTTGGCCGGCATCGTTGCGGCGATGCTGTTCGTGTCGGCACCCTATGCGGTAAACGCCGCCCGCATCGGCTTCGAGGCGATCGACCCGCGGCTTCAGAAAGTCGCGCGGACGCTGGGGCTTGGGCCGTGGCGGACGTTTTTCGAGATCACGCTGCCGCTCGCACGGCGCGAGATCGTAATCGGCCTCACGCTTACCTTCGCACGATCGATCAGCGAGTTCGGCGCGGTCGTCATCATCGCCTACTACCCGATGACGGCGCCGGTCGAAATCTACAATCTCTTTTTGCGTTTCGGCTTGAACGACGCCGCCGGCGCCTCGGTGCTGCTGTTGATCGTGGCGCTGACCCTGTTCGTGCTGTTTCGCTGGCTCGCCTACGACACCGGGAGCCGTGCACGAGGCGGACGGTGACGGATTCGGCCATTGCGGTTGAAGGGTTGTCGCTGACACTCGGCGCGTTCGCCTTGCGCGACGTGAGCCTCGAGGTCGCTGCCGGGGAAATCCTGGTTTTACTGGGGCCGAACGGTGCCGGGAAATCGGTGATCGTCGAGACCATCGCGGGGTTTCACCGGCCGCGGACCGGGCGGATCGTGATCTCCGGCCGCGATGCCACGCGATTGCCGCCGGAGCGCCGAAGCGTCGGGCTGGTGTTTCAGAATTTCAGTCTGTTCCCTCACCTCTCGGTCGTGCAGAACGTCGCCATCGGCGTGCGCCGGGACACCAAGCCGACGCACGATGACATGGCTGTGCCGCTCGGCAATGTTCCCGCATTGCTCCACTACTTTTCGATTGCCCATCTTGCCGATCGCAAGCCCCGCGATCTCAGTGCCGGCGAGCGGCAGCGGGCAAGCCTCGCCCGCGCGTTCGCCACGCGGCCCGATCTTCTCCTGTTCGACGAGCCGTTCTCAGCTCTCGACGCGGTGACGCGCGAGCAGTTGCGCCCCGATCTCGGCCGGATCGTCCGCGACGCCGGCATTCCCACGATCTTCGTGACCCATGACCCCATCGATGCGCGCGTGCTTGCCGACCGCATCGCCGTCATCAACCAGGGAATGGTGATTCAGCAGGGTGCCGCGGCGGAAATTTTCGAGCGGCCGCGCGATGCGTTCGTCGCAGCGTTTGTCGGGGTCGAGAACATGCTGACCGGGCACGTGGAGGGAGGATCAGGCGATTATGCTCGGGTCGTTGTCGCCGACCGTATCATCCATTCCCGAAGGTCCCCAGACGACTGGAATGGGCGGCGTGTCGTTGTCTGCATCAGGGCCGAAAACGTGAAACTGCATCTCGGTGAACCGGGATCGACGAACCAAACGGCCGGGTCAAACCGGCTGCCGGGCCGGATTGCCACTGTGACGAATCTCGGCCCGCTGACAAAGGTGATCGTGGATTGCGGCTTCGCGCTCGCCGCGTATGTCATGAGCGGCGAGATTCGCGCCGGCGGCTTTGTCCCGGACGCCGCCGTAGAGGCCGCAATCGACGCCGGGGCGGTTCACCTTGCGCTTGAGGCATGACCCTTGCCCGCACCATGCCGCCCTGTGCCACGGGCAGCAGCGGTTTTCGAGGCGGGCAGCGCGTATAAGCTGGGGTGTGACCGAGACGCAACAGGGCACGAGTGGCGCGCATCTGATCCGGGGTGATTTTCATGAGCGACGGCTATCCTGTCGGAGCGCTTTTGTTCAAAGGCCGAGGCCGAGCCGCAGTCCCAGCTGCGCCGGCTCGATTTCGACCGGCGCATCGCGAGAGCCATTTCCGCGACCGGACGTGAAGTGGAGTCTTGCTAAAAACGCGGCTACGCGCGGTCATGCTGGTGTGGTGAGCGGGACGGAACCAAAGGGCGCTTGGTCGCGGCTGATTGTGGCGCTGGCGCTGTCGACGATCGGTGGCAGCGGCTTCTGGTCGGTCGTCGTCGCGCTGCCATCGATCGGGACGGCCTTCGCTGTCGATCGCGCGGATGCCTCGGTCGCCTACGCCGCGACGATGGCCGGCTACTCCGTCGGCACCCTCGTCATGGCCAGGCTTGCCGACCGCATCGGCATCGCCCTTCCCCTCGCCATTGGCACCGTCATGCTCGGCCTCGGCTATGTCGCTGTCGGCTACGCACCGAACCTTGTCTTTTTCCTGCTGGCGCAAGCCCTGCTCGTCGGCATCGGCAGCGCCGCGGTCTATACGCCGCTTGTCGCCGACGTTTCGCATTGGTTCAGGCGGCGGCGCGGCATGGCGATTGCGATCTGCGCCTCCGGCAACACGCTTGCCGGCGCCGTCTGGCCGCCGCTGATGGAGCATTTCTTCAACACAATCGGCTGGCGACACACCTTCGTCCTGCTCGGCATCTTCTGTCTCGCGACGATGCCGCCGTTGATCCTGCCGCTGCACCGGCGTCCGCCGCTCGCGGACGACCACTCCGATGCGGCAGCAGCGCCGGGCGCTGCCGGCGCCAGCGCCGCGGTGTTCGGTCTAGCACCGCGCCATCTGCATATCATTCTGTTTGTCGCCGGCATTATGTGCTGCCTTGCGATGTCGGTGCCGCAGGTTCATTTGATCGCCTATTGCCGTGACCTCGGCTATGGCACGGCGCGCGGCGCTGACATATTGTCGCTGATGCTGGCGGCGAGCCTCTCAAGCCGCGTGGTCTTCGGCTGGAGCGCCGACCGGATCGGCGGACTGGCAAACCTGCTGATCGGCTCGACAATGCAGGCCCTGTCGCTCGTTCTCTATATCTTCTTCAGCAGCCTCGGGGCCCTCTACGCGATCTCGGTATTGTTCGGCTTTGTGCAGAGCGGGATCGTCCCGTGCTATGCGATGATCGTGCGCGAATACTTCCCGCCGCGCGAGGCGGCGACGCGGCTTGCGCCGATCTCGGTGGCAAATTTTATTGGCATGTCGGTAGGCGCCTGGATGGCGGGCGAGATTTTCGACCTTACCGGCACCTACCGCGACGCCTTTCTCAATGGTGCCTTGTGGAACGCCGTCAACATCGCGATCGTGGCGTGGCTGTTGCTGCGGGCCCGGCAACATACGGCGAAAATCGCGCCGGCCGCTGCACATCTCCCGCGACGGCCGCTGCCGGGGCGCTAGCGGTCCGATCGAAACGCATGGTTCCCGGGCGTTTCGGGTCGCGCTACGCTCGGACACCGCCTAAGCGAAGACGCGGAGCGCCGTCAGCGTCGCCGGGCCGGAGCCATTCTTGTTGGGAACGATGGTGAGACGAAGATGGCTGGCCTGAACCCGGGCGAAGGATTGTTCTTCACGCTGGTAGGTGGCGCCGCCCGGGCTGAAAGTATAGTCCTGAGCGAAGATTTGCCGATAGGTCCGGCCTCCGTCTTCCGAGACCTCGGCGCGGACCTGCTGGGTGCGCTCGCGTCTTTCTTCTTCCACCTCATACGCGAGCCGCGAGATCGCCTGCGGCCGGTCAAATTCGAGGACAATGCGCTCGACGGTGTCGGGCCGCGCGCTGACCCAGCGCGTCGCTCCCGGGCCGCTGTGTCCGTCCAACATATGTTCGACGGGATGAGCCGGATCTTCGGACGAGTAAGCGATCGTTGCGCCGCCGACGATGTCGATCTCGCCGGCGGCTCGTCCGCCGGTGGCCGCATCAGGCTCGAGCGGCCGCTTGCGAATGCGCGGGGGTTCGGTCATCTCCTGAATGTGGGGTTTTGTTTAGAACGTCGGTAGGCCCCCCTTGCGGGGGTCCCGTCCTCCCAGGCCGGGCGTTTCGTTATTTCCAACCAATCCGGGAGCGTTCCCAAGGCCGCTGTTGTTTGCAGCACGGGTTACGGCAAAATTTGGGAACCGGCGATGAGCGACGATCGGTTAGTGGACCAGGCAAAGGCGGGTATAGCGAGCGGGGTTGAGACCGCGAAAAACCTGGCCGGGAAGGTGCAGACGGCGGGCAGCGCGATCCGCGACGCAGCGGTCGAAACCGGCAATCGAGCCAGCGATGCGGCGGCAAAGGCTTATCAGCAGGGCGCGCAGGCGGCCGAGATTGTGAGCCGTACCACCGCGGAGCAGCCATGGACGGCGCTCTTGGTCGCCGTCGCCATCGGGTATGGGATCGCGTACTTGATCCACGGTCACTGGCCGACGACGGCCAGCCCCGCGCCTCAACCAGGGAACAGATAACCCAAGGCGACCGCACCGGCGAACAGGCCGCCCAAACAGTTATCGGTCGCCAGGGGAGGGGATGGCGCATGGTTCACGCCGCCGCTGCCGTGGCGTCGGCGGGACCGGGCTCGAACGAGCGGCGTCGGCTGTGCCGCAGCATGTCGCTACATTCCATGCATCATCCTGCGCCTGGACATCATCCTGCGCCTGGACATCATCCTGCGCCTGGACATCATCCTGCGCCTGGCATCTCCTGCGTCGGGCATCTTCTGTGCCGGGCGATACCCTTGCGCCAGGTTCCAGCAGAGGGAACAATGAGCGGCACAACCTGAAAATCTCGGTCACGCCGCCAAGGAGAGGGAATGCCATGGACCTCGGATTGCAAGGCAAGCACGCGATCGTAACCGGCGGCAGCCGGGGCATCGGCAAAGCCATTGCGCGGGAATTGGCTCGCGAAGGGGTCGATGTCGCGATCGTGTCACGCAACCAAGGCGATCTGGAGGCGACGGCGCGGGAGCTGGCTGCCGAGACGAACCGGCGCGTCCTTCCCCTCGCCGCCGATGTCACCAGCAAGGAGCAGGTGGACCGCGTGGTCGCCGAGGCGGCGCAGCAACTGGGCGGCCTGCACATCCTCGTCAACAGCGGGTCCCACCCTGGCGGGTCCGCCACCGCGACCGGCCCGATCGAAACCGTCATCGACGAGGATTTGATCGAGGATTTCAACGTGAAATATGTCGGCGCGCTGCGCTGCTCGCGCGCTGTCATCCCGTTCATGAAGATGGCGGGCTGGGGCCGCATCATCAACATCAGCGGCGGCAACGCTCGCAACGCCGGCAATCTCAGCGGCGGGGCCCGCAATGCCGGTCTGGTGCACATGACCAAGACGCTGTCGGTCCAATTGGGCCGTCATGGGATCACGGTCAATTGCATCCATCCCGGCACGACCCGCACCGAGCGCACGCCGAGCCTCCTTGCGGCTCGCGCCGCGCAGCTGGGCGTCTCCCCGGAAGAGGCGGAACGGCGGGACTTCGCCGCGGACTCGCCGCGTGGCAATGCCATCTGCCGCATGGTGGACGCCGCGGAGGTCGCGTTTGTCGCGGTCTTCCTGGCGTCGGACAAGGCTTGGGCAGTCTCCGGCGAATTGGTGGCGGCAGGCGGCGGAACCGGGCGTTCGGTCTATTACTGAGCGCCGGTGGACCAATCCCGGAGCGGCGGCGAAGTAATCGTGACACTCCTGCCGATGTGAACAGTAAGCATCCGATTGCACCTGGCGCGCCGTCGAGTGCGGGGATGAACCGCAGCGCCGCGTCGATCGCGGCGGCAGGATACGTGCCGGCAAGATTACGCGGCGGCAAGCTTGTGTGGCGGCAGGATTGTGGGCGGTGCGGGCGCCGCCGGCGAATGCCCTCGCGTCGCCCCGCTCCGGTTTTGGGCGTGCTGCGATGCGGTGTTTTGCCGTATCCTCAGGGGTAAGGCGGTGCATCCGGCTGGCGCAGCGCGGGCATCCCGCGCCATCCTCCGGCCGGCAAAAAAATCGCCATCCGACGATGACCCGCTGGAGGCTGCCGATGGCAACACGAGCCCGGTTCTTGAAGACGCGGTATGGCGGCTATTTGCACCGCGAAATTCCCGAGGAGGATGCCGAGCTGACGCATGTCGGCCCCGGCACGCCGGGCGGCGAATATTTGCGCCGCTTCTGGCAACCGGTCTGCTTTTCCGAGGACCTCGGCGAATTGCCGCTCAAGGTCAAGATGTTGGGCGAGGAGCTGGTGGCGTTCCGCGACAAGGGCGGCACCGCCGGGCTGTTGGAGCTGCACTGCCCGCATCGCGGCACCTCGCTCGAATTCGGCCTGGTCGACGACACCGGCATTCGCTGCTGCTATCACGGCTGGCGGTTTGGCGCCGATGGCGCGATCCTCGAAACTCCGGGCGAGCCGGCCGACAGCACGCTCAAGGACCGGCTGTTTCATGGCGCCTATCCGATCCACGAATATGGCGGCATCGTCTTTGCCTATCTGGGCCCGCCGGAGAAGAAGCCGCCCTTCCCGGCCTATGACACCTTCGCCCGGCCGGGCTACCGGATGATCCCCGGACGCAAATGGGTCTATCCATGCAACTGGCTGCAGATCATGGAAAACACCATGGACCCGGCGCACACCGCGTTTCTGCACACGATCGTTAGCGGCGCCGTGTTCACCGAGGAGTTCGGCGTTCTCCCGGAGCTGGAGTTTGTCGAGACCCCGATCGGCATGATCTACATCGCCACCCGGCGGGTCGGCGACAATATCTGGGCGCGGATGGTCGAAGCCGTGTTGCCGAACCTGCAACAGGTGGCGCCAACCTGGGAGGATGGCAAGCGGGAAGTCCCGTTCAGCGGTCCGATGATGAGCCGCTGGAACATGCCGGTCGACGATACCCACACGATGTTCATCGAATTCCGTTATGTCTGTGAAACTGACCACCGGGTGACGCCGGAATGGTGGGCCGACCGCACGATGCTGGCGGGTCAGGTGGCCGCCGCTTCCTACGAAGAAGGGCAGCTCCACCCCGGCGACTATGAGGCGCAGGTCTCGCAGCGGCCGATCGCGGTGCACGGCCTCGAGCATCTCGGCGCCACCGATCGCGGCATCACGATGTTCCGCAACCAGTTGCGGCGCGGCATCCGGGCTGTGCGGGCGGGGGAGGATCCGCAGGGCATCTCCCGCGATGACGGCGCTGTCATCCCGACCTACTGCAACAACACCGTGCTGCGTCTGCCGGCGCCGCCGGACGCGATAGCGGACAGGAAGCTGATGCGCGAGACCGGGCGCCAGCTCGCCCGATCCTATCTCGCGGCACCGCCACTGATGGTCGGCCGCTGATGGCCGGCCGCTGAGCGCCAGTCAGTGCGCAGGACAGGCGTTGCGGCCCCAAAGCTGCGGCTGCGACGCGATCTGTTGCGCCTCGCCGCGGCGCTGGCGGCGGGCGTGATCAGCCGGCCGGCGCGCTCCCGGACGATGGTCTCGCAGCGCGCAGCCGGTTATCAGGATCAGCCAAAAGACGGGTTCAGCTGCGCCGCGTGCGCATTGTTTCGCCCACCCGCCGCATGTGCCGTTGTCGCCGGCACGATCAGTCCACACGGCTGGTGCCGGTTTTTCGATTTGCCCGATTGACCCGGCCGGTCCATCTTTCTGTTCGAAACCTATTTCGGGAGGTCTCCATGCCGTCGCCGGTTCATCCGCAGCTGTCGCATTGCGGCGTTTATGCCCGCGATGTGTCGAAGATGGTCGATTTCTACACTAAGGTCGTCGGGCTCGTCGTCTCCGATCGCGGCATTTCGAGCCGCGGCGGCGAGCTCGCCTTCATGACGGCGGCGCCGGGCCACCACCATCAGTTTGTCGTCGTCTCCGGCCGCGCCCCCGAAGGGATCAGCACGGTCAACCAGCTGTCGTTCAAGGTCCCCGATCTCGATGCGTTGAAGACGCTCTACAACCGCGCCCGCGAGGCCGGGATCGAGACGATCCGGCAGACCAGCCACGGCAACGCGCTCAGCTGCTATTTCCCCGATCCCGAGGGCAACCAGATCGAGATCTATATGGATACGCCGTGGTATGTGCCGCAGCCGCATGGCGTGCCGATCGATCTCAGCCTGTCCAATGACGAGATCATGGCGCAGAACGAGCAGCATTGCCGCGAGACGCCAGGCTTTATGCCGCTGGCCGAATGGCAGGCCGAGGTGGAAAGCCGGCTCAGCCGCAGCTGAACCGGGGGCCGCGGGGCAGGGTCAGGCGCGGCCGGCTCGCCGCCGCACCGGCTGGCGGTGCTCCCTGGCCGGCGCTGCCTGGGCCGGCGGTGGCCGATGATCAGATGCCGGTCAGCCAGTCGAGGCCCGGCTCGTGCTCGAGGCGCTGCAGGCGCTCGAACAATGCCGTGGCGCGGTCGCCCAGCGTGGCGGCGGTCAGGCGGTGGAACTTGTCGCCGAGATCGATGATCGGCAGGGTGCCGTCCGCGGCCGTCGCGGTCAGCTCCCTTCCGTCTGCGAGATCGAGGGTGACCCTGTGCGCGGCCCCGCGCGGCGCCGCCGTGACCATCACCCGGCGGGCGAGCGCACGGATCTGCGGGTCGTCGAGCGCGCCCTCGGCAAAGGATTGCGGATTGCGCGGATCGCGGTAAAGGGCCAGTGCGGCGCAGAACGGCAGGCTGTACTGCGCCATCATCAGGTCGGCGGGTTCGGGAATGTTGTGCAGCGTCGCCATGCGCTCGCTGCCGGCGATCGCGATGGCGCCGACCTCGCCGCCGGCAAAGCCATGCTCGGCCTGCAGCTGCGACAGCGCCTTGACCACGGCATGGGCGTTGATGTGGCACGGGTAGCGCTTGAGGGCGATGCCGGCGGTCGCCCAGTCCTCGCCGAGCCCCGCGGTCAGCTGGGCCAAATCCCATTCCCGGCAGAAGACCGCAAGAAAGCCGAACCCGCCTTCGAGCACGGTATCGGGTGCGGCAAAGCCGTCCTCCGCCAGGCTCGCTGCCAGGACGCCGCCCTCGGAGGCGCGGCCGAGATGCAGCCGCTTGACCATGCCGCCATTGCCGGCCCGGGCGAATTCGAGAAGCCCCGAAGCGAGCGAGCCGGCGATGCCGATCGCCTGCGTCATCGCCGCCGCGTCGAGGCCGAAGAGATGCCCGGCGGCCACCGCGCCGCCAAACGGCCCGGTCGTGCCCGGCGCATGAAAACCGCGCTCCTCGTTGGTATGCCCGGTGGCGCGGCCGATCCTGACCATGACCTCGCAACCCGCGACAAAAGCGGTGATCAGGTCGCGGCCGCCCTGTCCGCGCTGCTGCGCGATCGCCAGCGCCGCCGGCAGCAACGTCGCCCCGGGGTGCACTCCCGCACCCGGCCGGGTCAGGCTGTCGAGCTCGAAGGCATGGGCGAGCGCGCCATTGGCGAGTGCCGCCGCTGGCGCCTGCAGCGCCGGTCCCGGGCTGCCGAGGATATGGCTTTTGCCGCCGGGCCCGGTCCGCCGGGCATAGCGAATGACGATCCGGCTCCACGGCAGTGCGGCACCGCAGACGATCGCGCCCACCGTGTCGGTGATGCACGCTTTGGCGGTGGCGACGATCTCGGCCGGCAGGTCCTCGTAGCGGAGCGCCGCCGCATACCGCGCGAGGCGAACGGTTTCCTGCGCCATGCTGCTCTCCGCCAGCACCTGCCCATGATGCTCAGCTGCTGCGGCAGAAGCCCAGGCCCTGGGCAGCAATCATACCGCAGGCGATTGCTGCGCCGCGAACCCGGGCGCCCGCGAGGAGCACCCGGCGCAATACGATCAGGCGGAATAATACATCTGGAATTCGATCGGGTGAGGAGTGTGCTCGAAATTGTACACCTCCTCCCACTTCAATTCGATATAGGCCTCGATCTGGTCCATGTTGAACACGTCGCCCTTCAAGAGGAACGCGTGATCGTGAGCGAGTTCGCCGAGCGCTTCGCGCAGCGAGCCGCACACCACCGGCACATCGCGCAACTCCTCGGGCGGCAGGTCGTAGAGGTTCTTGTCGATCGGGTCGCCCGGATGAATCTTGTTCTGGATGCCGTCGAGCCCGGCCATCAGCATCGCCGCAAACGCCAGATAGGGGTTGGCAGCCGGATCGGGATAGCGCACTTCGACGCGCTTCGCCTTGGGGCTCGCCACATAGGGAATGCGGCAGCTCGCCGAGCGGTTGCGCGAGGAATAGGCGAGCAGGACCGGCGCCTCGAAGCCCGGGATCAGGCGCTTGTAACTGTTGGTCGTCGGGTTGGTGAAGGCATTGATCGCCTTGGCGTGCCGGATAATGCCGCCAATGTAATAAAGCGCGGTTTCGCTGAGATCGGCGTAGAGGTTGCCGGCGAACACCGTGTTGTCGCCCTTCCACAAGGACTGGTGCGTATGCATCCCCGAGCCGTTGTCGCCCAACACCGGCTTTGGCATGAAGGTGGCCGTCTTGCCATACTGCTGGGCGACGCTCTGCACCACGTATTTGTAGATTTGCATGTGGTCGGCGGTGTCGACCAGGGTCGAGAACTGAAAGCCAAGCTCAGCCTGGCTCGGCGCCACCTCGTGATGGTGCTTTTCGACCTTGAGCCCCATCTCGGCCATCACCGACAGCATTTCGGCCCGCAGATCGGACTGGCCGTCGACCGGCGGCACCGGGAAGTAGCCGCCCTTGATCGGCGGACGGTGACCGGTATTGCCGTCGGCGAACTCCTTGCCCGAGACATAGGGGCCTTCCTCGCTGTCGATCGCGTACATTGCCCCGTTCATGCCGACCTGGTAGCGCACATCGTCAAAGATGAAGAATTCCGCCTCGGGCCCGAAAAACGCCTT
>Ga0335075_10004834_pt1 | contig 20996 bp, 16 predicted proteins | sample Lox_Sample_24_FD_206723 | JGI IMG/M metagenome (GOLD analysis project Ga0335075, IMG submission 206723) | Soil microbial communities from Loxahatchee National Wildlife Refuge, Florida, United States - Lox_Sample_2.4 | ecosystem: Environmental > Terrestrial > Soil > Wetlands | place: USA...
CCAGCAGAACCCGTCCGCAAGCCAGCGAAAAGCCCATCAGCCCAGATAGTGACGCAAAACGACTCACGTGGTGATTCAAAAACTTACGACCGGCTTACTAGGTCTTCGCCCGCACGGGCAGCCGGGGGGGTACGGGGGATCGCCCCCCGGGCGGCAGAGATAATGCGGGATGCGGTTCTTCCGGTTGAAGGTGGTGCGGACCCTGCCGCACCCTGGGCGCGGGTTCACTCAGGGGCTCCTGGCGGAAGGGGAGACCGTCTGGGAGTCGGGCGGGCAGTACGGGATGTCGGTGCTGCGGCGGTACGAGGCCGGCGCGGCGGAGGTGTCGGCGGAGGCGGGGTTGCCGCCAGAACTCTTCGCCGAGGGGATCTGCCGGGTCGGCGGGAGCATCGTGCAACTCACCTGGCGGGAGCGGGTCGCGCTGCGCTGGGATGCGACGACGCTGGAACTGGCGGACAAGCTCAGGTTCAACCGCGAGGGCTGGGGGATCTGCGCCGTCCCGGCAGGCAGGGGGACCACGGCCGGCTCGCCTGTGGATAACGTGGCGAACGGTAACCCAGATGCTGTGGATATCCCTGTGGATGAAGTGGTGACCAGCGACGGGAGCAGCGAACTGGTGCGGCGCGACCCGGTGACGCTCGCGCCGCGCACGGTCGTCCACGTGCGGTGCGGCGAAAGCCGTGTGCGCTGGCTGAACGACCTCGCCTGGGCGGGCGGACTGGTGTGGGCGAACGTGCTCGGGACCACGTACCTGGTCGGGATCGACCTGGATACCGGGGCGGTGACCGACGTGGTGGACGCGCGGGCGGCCGGCGAGCGGCACGCCCATCCGCAGATGGTCATGAACGGCGTCGCCGCGCTCGGTCAGCCGGGCGAGTTCCTGCTCACCGGCAAGGGCTGGCGCTCCATCCGGCATGTGCGGCTCATTCCCGACCGGAACCGAGGCCAGGTGGAGCGTCTGCTGGAAGGCGCGCGGGCGATGATGTCGGGAGCCTGAGCAGCGGCCGGAGCGGCCGGTCGGCGTAGTTGCCATCGGCGAGGCCCGCGCCGCGTTCGAAGAGGTTCCACGCGCCGAAGTCGCCGCACGCCAGCCAGGACACGCCGGCGGCGGCGAAGTAGAGCGGCAGCATGAGCAAGCCGCCGCACCAGGCGTACTGGGTCGAGTGCCTGGCCTCGTGCCTGAGCAAGGGACTGTCCGGCTCCAGTGCGGCGCGGCGCGTGATGATCACGTTTCCCAGCGTGAACGCGGGTGCCGGCGGCACCGGCAAGCGGTAACCCGCGCCCACGAGCAGCCCGCCGGGGAAGCGCGCGAGGCGGGCGTCACCGGCACGGGAAACGGCGAGTCCGGCCAGCGTCGACCCGTTGAGCAGGTTGACGGCCAGCCGGACCCTGTGCCGTGGACGCACCGTCAGGATGATTCGCTGCCGGAACCGTCCTGTCCGTCGGACCCGGGCGGGTCGTAGGTCGGCGCGCCGAGCGGCCCGTGCGATCCGTTACCGCCGCCGAGACCGCCGAAGTCGATCACGTCGTCGGTCCCGCCGCTGGTCCCGTTGCCGTTACCGCCGAACGAGGCGTCGAACAAGCCGGCCGTGCTGTAGTCGGCGATGGCGTACGCCGGCTCGGCCACCGGAAGCTGCACGTCCGGCGCGTTGTGCTGCTGGTGCGCGCGCTTGGCGGCCAGGTGGTACTCGCGGAGCCTGGCGATGAACGCGTCGTCCGCGTAGGGCGTGCCGTTCACCAGCGGGCCGCGCCCGCCTTCCATCACCGCGCTGACGTCCTCGCCGCTGAGCGTCTTGTGGGTCTCAAGCGCGTGCGCGAGCGCGAGCACGTGCCGTTCGTTATCGCGCAGGATCTCCTCGGTCCGGACGAGCAGCACGCCCAGGTTGTCCTCGATCCGGTCCGCCAGCCTGGCGAACGGCGACGGCCCGTCGCCCTTGGCGCCGCCGGTGCCTGGCATGGCCGCGGGCCGGGGACCGCCAGGCGTGCCCCCTTCGAGCCGGCGGGCCGAGGCGGCGGAGGTCACCGTCTTGCCCATGCCCCAGTACCCCTCCATGAAGGAGGCGACGGTGGTCGCGGAGTCCAGGTCGCCCGAGACGCCGGACGAGCTGTCGTTGTCGAAGAACATCCGCTCGCCGGCCAGCGAGGCGAGCGCGACGAGGATGTCGGACTCGTACTCGGTGCGCCACCGGGTGAACTGGTCCTCCGGCTTGATCGACGACACCATGCCGAGGTAGTCGCTGCCCTTCTCGATCGTGGCGATGTCGATCTCCATGTGCTGCCTGGTCCGGTAGGCGACCACCGCGTGGCAGGCCTCGTGGATCGCGACCGCGTGCCGCTCCCGCTCGATGTACTCGACGTCCTCGGGCGGTCCGAGTTCCTTGAACTGCTTGGCCCTGATGACGTCCTGGTAGCTGATGACGTCGCGGCCGTCCCTGATCGCGATGATCAGCGCCTCGTTGACCATGTCCTTGATCGTGGCGCCGGTCGCGTACGGCGTGATGGTCGCGAGCTTGTCGACCTGCTCCTCGGTCAGCTCGTTCGAGACCTTGGCGAGGTAACCCTCGTAGGTGCGCACCCGGCCCGCCTTAGACGGGTAACCGACCCGGTAGATGCGGTCGATGCGGCCGGGGCGCAGCAGCGCCTCGTCGAGCGCCGACGGCATGTTGGTCGCCATCATGACCAGGATGCGGTAGTGGGGCGGCGGCTTCGGCCGCATGCCGAGCGCCCGCCGGACCACCCGGTTGATGAACCCGCGCGGCTTCTTCAGGCCGGACAACTCGGTGAGCAGGGCCTGCAGCGTGCCCATGCCGCCGCCACCGCCGCCGCCGTTCATGCCGGCGCCGATGATCTGCTTGTTCCTCCGCCTGCCAGGCTCGGCCGGGTCGACGGCGAACTGCGAGGTCATCACGTCGCGGGCGATCCGCCACTGGCTGTCGGACGACAGGTAAGAGAAGCCGTGGCAGCCGGCCGCCGCGAACGGCGCCGCGCCGGTGTTGCCGCCGCCGGGCGCACCGCCCATGGCGATGCCGCGGTTGCCCAGCGAGTCGGCCTCGTCGAAGAAGACGATCACGCCGCCGTAGCGCAGCGAGAGCTTGCGGAGCTTACGGAAGAGCCCCTTGACCTTCAGCACGCCGACGCCGAAGAACATGTTGATGAACGCGCCCGGGTCGACGAACACGTACGGCTTGCCGGTCTCGCCCGCGACCGCCTCGGCCATCAGGGTCTTGCCGGTGCCTGGCGGTCCCCATAGCAAGAGGCCGCCTGGCACGTAGCCGCCGCGGTCCTCGACGAGCTCGGGGTGCTCAAGGAAGATGATGTTCTCCTTGACCCGCTCAAGCACGTGGTCCTGGCCCCAGACGTCGGAGAACCTGGTCTTGATGTCGTCCGGGTAGTAGACGTCCACGCCGCCCCTGGACAGGAACCAGAACAGCAGCGCGAACTGGGCGACGGTGAACAGCAGCAGGAAGGCGTACTGGATGACGGTGGGCAGTGCGTGCCACAAGATCGCCGGGACGAGCACCAGCGCGGTGAGCGGCGCGTCGTGCATGATCTTGCCGGCCAGGATGGCGAGGAAGGCGATGAGGATCACCCAGCGGATGACCCGGCCGATGCGGTACCGCGTCCAGGCCGACAGCTTGCGCTCTTGCAGCCGCTCCGAGCTGCCCCAGACCTTGTGAATCCAGAACTGGTTGTACCTCGCAGAGTGCTCGCTGATGAGGAAGTGCACCTGGTGCACAAGCTCAAGGCCAGCCAGGACGAAGACCCACCAGCCCAGGTGCACCTCGATCCTGGCGGCGTCGAGGAATCCGACCAGCGGGTTGTCCGCCATCAGCGACCAGACGAGGAGCAGCCAGATCGCGAGGAGCAGGACCAGCCACTTGATCCGGTCCCAGATGGGAATCGGCGTGCGGGTCAGGATGTCCTCTGCTCTCGGGCGCCCGCCCTCGTAGCTGACTACCTGCTCCGGTCGCTCGGCCTGCTTCATGTCGGGCTCCCGACGGTAAATGACGTCATGACGGTATTTATGTTGTTTTCGTTCTGCGAGTAACACGTCTCGGTGCAGTGGACCTGGAGCGTGTAAAGGACCGTCTGATCGGCGTTGGTCAGAACTACTTCATCGAAAGTATCGGTCACACCGCCAAAGGTGTATTGAAAAGTCTCGCGGACCCCGTGCACACCCTGCTTCCCTGTGATCGTCTGGTCGCGCAGCTGCGTGAAATTGGTGCCAGAGAAGCCCTCCGACGCATCCTGCTCCCTGGTCGTCGAGGTGACGGGGAGCCAGAGGTCACGCATGGCATCGTAGGAAAGTTCGTTGCTCGCGTCCGAGGACAGCTGGCCTACCTCGGCGAACACGAAGGGCTGATCGAGGCTCACGGAGTCGTTGTGGTCGGCCGTGGGGTCGGAGCTCGCGTCAAACGCGGTGGACCAGATGCCCGCGCTAGAGCCGCCCGCCGCCTTGAGCGCCGCGTTCAGGTCCTGCTGGGAAATCTCGTGCCACTGAGTGGGCACCTTGTAGTACGTGCCAGCGGACGAATCTGCCACGTACGTATACGCAGGGGAGCCGCAAGCACTCAATCCCACCGTCGCGAGGGCACCCAGAAGGAGGAACGTCAACCCCCCGGTGAGGCCTCGTGTTGAGCGGAAGGCCCGTTTCGTCAAAGGGGTGACCTCCACATTTGTGTTCTCCTGCCCAGTATGCCGTTTCATATCGATTCGGTAAAGGCGATCAGGGCGCCGAACGGACGCGGCCGACCGTCCACGCGGCCATGATCGTCACAATGCCGGCCGTGCGAAGAGCGCGGGGTAGCTGTTCATCAGCCCAAGTACTACCCCGGCGGCGAGCGGAGCCACCACGACAGGAAGGTTATCGGCCATGTTGATCAGCGTTGCTCAGCCCGGCGTCTTTGCCCCGGTCAACGGCGACGGGAAGCGCCCGAGCAAGCGCCGTCGCGGGGCCGATGACGAAAGGCTTACGTTTTGCGCGACTTGCGCGACGGGCTCACCCAAAGCACTGGCCTTCACCACGGTAGGTGGGAACGCCTTGCGCCATGCCGTCCGCCGGGTCGATCAGGTGGTACTCGGTGAGCCGCTCGGCGAGTTCCCCGCCCTTGGCATGCCGCAGCCAGACCCGGTCGCCGATGGCGAGCCCGTCCGCCGCCGCGCCCACCACCGGGGTCTGCACTTCTCCCGCGCCCTCGACGCGGGTCAGCCGCAGCCCGGCGGGGCGGAACGGCTTCGGCAGCCGGTCGGGCGTGCCGGTGCCTGACGCGATGTAGCCCCCGCTGAACAGCGTGGCCACGCCGGGGCCGGGGCGCCGCACCACGGGCAGCGCGTACTGAAGCGCGGGCCGCGGGTGGAACTTGCGGTAGGCGTCGAACAGGGTCGGACCGACGAGCCCGGAGCCGGCCGCCAGTTCGGTGACGGAGTCATCCGCGGCGGTGGACTCGAGCGAGCCGGTGCCGCCGCCGTTGACGAACTCGAGCGGGGTGAGCGCGCGGATGCGGCGGACCGCCTCCGACCGGCGCTGCCTTAGTTCGGCCGCCGAGCGGGCCTGCATCGCCTGAACGATGCGCGCGCGCACCGGGTGGCCTGGGGGCGCGTCGCCGAGGCCCGCGATCTGGCCCTCGTAGCCGAGGACGCCCACGAGGGAGAACCCCGGGCGCCGCACGATCGTCTCGGCGAACAGCGCGGCCTCCGCCGGGGTGCGCAGCGGTGACCGCCAGGTGCCGACCTGGACGACCGGGCCGTAGGGCAGGGGCCGCCAGGACATGTCGAGGTCCAGGCAGACGCGGATCACGGGGTGGTCGGCGCCGAGCGTCGCGTCGATGAAGTCCAGGTGGCCAGCGGAGTCAACGGTCACGGTGATGTGCTGGCGCGCGGCGTCGTCGGCGGCCAGCGCCCGCAGCGCCGCCCGGTCGGCGGTCGGGTACGCGACAAGCAGGTCCTCGGTGGTCCCGGTCGCGTGCAGCCACAGCGCCTCGGCTAGCGAGTACGACATAACGCCCCGGTATCCTGGCCGGGCCAGGGCGCGCTCGATCAGGTGCCGGCAGCGCAGGGACTTGCTCACCACCCGGATGGGCACACCGTTGGCCCGCCGGACTAGGTCACGCGCGTTGGCGTCGAACGCGGCGAGGTCGACGACGGCGAATGGCGGGTCTAGGTGGGCGGTGGCGCGCTCAAACTGGTCTGTGTCATGAACGAGTCCCGACATGATGCCTGACATGCGGAAACAGTAACCGCTCTGCCGCGAAAGCGGGACCACTGGGGTGGAAAATCGAGAAGATGGACTAATGACCTGGCAGAACTGGGCAGGCACGGCGAGCGCGGACCCGGCACGGCGCTCCTGGCCGCGCAGCACGGAGGAGATCGGGCACGCCATCACGGCCGCGGCGAAGGATGGCCTGACCGTGCGCGCGCTCGGGAGCGGTCACTCCTTCACCCCCGCGGCGGCGACGTCAGGGGTGGCGCTTGACCTCTCCGGATGGGCCGGGGTGGTAACCACGGACCTGGACTCGGGGCTGGTGACCGTCCGCTCCGGCACCACGATCAAGGAACTGAACGCCACGCTCGACACGCTGGGCCTGGCGATGGCCAACCTCGGCGACATCGACGCGCAGACGATCTCCGGCGCCATCTCCACCGGGACCCACGGCACCGGTGCGGGCCTGGGCGGCATCGCGACCCAGGTGGCCGGCCTTGAACTGGTGCTCGCGGACGGGTCCGTCGTGTCCTGCTCGGCCGATGAGAACCCGGATCTTTTCAGCGCGGCCCGCGTGTCCGTCGGCGCGCTCGGCGTGCTCTCGACGGTGACGCTGCAGTGCGTCCCCGCCTTCACGCTGGCCGCGGACGAGCGCCCGATGGCCCTCGAGGAGGTGCTCGACCGGTTCGGCGAGTTCGCGGCGGGCAACGACCACTTCGAGTTCTACTGGTTCCCATACGGCAAGAACGCGCTGGTCAAGCGGAACAACAGAGTCCTAAGGGGAGACGACCCCCCGTACCACCCGGCTGCGCGCCCGATGGCAAAAACCGCCATCATAGCGGGCGCGCGGAAGGCGGCCGTCCCCCCGCCCATGCCACGCTGGCGGCGGTTCTTCGAGTACGAAGTGATGGAGAACGCCGCCTTCGGCGCACTGTGCCGGACGGGACGGGCGGTACCCGCGACGATCAAGCCGCTGAATCGGCTCGCCGCCGCCACCCTGTCGAAGCGGACGTACTCGGCGCGGTCGCACGAGGTCTTCGTGACGCCGCGCCGGGTCAGGTTCGTGGAGTCCGAATACGCCGTTCCCCGCGAGTCCCTGCTCAACGTGCTCACCGAGTTGCGGGCGGGCGTGGCGGGGCTAGCCGATCCGGTCATGTTCCCCGTCGAGGTCCGTGTCGCCGCCGCGGACGACGTCTGGCTGTCCACCGCTTACCGGCGCGATTCCGCTTACGTGGCCATCCACCAGTACGTCGGCCTGCCGTACGCGGACTACTTCCGGCTCTTCGAGTCGATCGCCACCTCGGTGGGGGGACGGCCCCACTGGGGCAAGATGCACACGCGCGACGCCGGGTACCTTCGCTCCGCTTATCCGCGGTTCGGAGACTTCCTCAAGTTCCGTGACTCCCTTGACCCGTCACGGCGCTTCGCCAACCCTTACCTGGCGCAGGTCTTCGGCGACTGAGCGCGCCGGTGAGCCATCCCTTGATGCCGTACGTGTCTGCTAGTGGACAGTGAGTGATCGCTAGGGCTCGGACATGGCTGCGAGGTGTCGTGGTGGCGGGCGGCAGGACTGGTTCTTACGGCCTTGAGGCTTTCCCGTGGCTGGATGCGTACGCCATCACGGAGATCCCTCGCCGTGAGGACGCGCATCAAGACGGCGGGCGGGCGCGGCGAGTAGCGGATTCTGGCCGCGGCCAGCGGGTCGCCGCGCTTGTGGCCGCCTATCACGCGGGACTCGCCGGGGGTGAAGCCCGGCCTGTCGCATTCGGGTGGGTGCGGACGGCACCCGGCGGGCCCGTGCGGGTCATCGCTGCCGGGGCTGCGCTGGCCGGCAGCGTGGATGACTCGACGGCGGGAGTGCTGCTTTCCTTGCCCGCGGGCGCGCGGGGGCTGGCTCTTCCCGCGGGTGAGCTTGCCCTGCTGGTGGGCGAGATTTCCTGCTGGCGGGAGATCGCCGGGATCAGTGACGGGCTGCTTGTGCCCGACGGACGGGGAGGCGATGGAGGGACGCCCGCTGGCCAGGTGGCGGGGCTCTCGCTCGATGAAGGGCTGCTCGGCAGTTGGGCGGGAGCGTTCGGATGGCTGGTTGTCGCTCAGCCGGTGACCCCCGGGGAACTGCGGCGACTGGCCGGTGAGCTTGGCGCGCGGCAACGGGTGGCCGAGGCCGCCGCGGACCGGTTCCCCGAGCAGGCGGCGCGGGCGCGGCGGCTCAAGGAACGCCAGGCCGAGTTTCAGCGTGGCGGTTCCGGCGGTTTCTGGCGGATGACCGTCGCGGCGGGCGGGGCCGACGCGGCCAGTGCCGCGCGGGTGGCGGGGCTCTTCTGCGCGGCGACGGATCTCGGCGGGCTCCCGTACGCGTTGAGTCCCGCGCCGGGTGCGCTCGCCGCCACGGGATCGCCCGCCGAGCCCGGTGGTGACGGTGTTCCTGCCGTGCCGTTCTACGGATCGACCGAACTGCTCGCCGCGCTTGCCCGACCACCGGAGCAGGAGGTTCCCGGCGTGCGTTTCGCGCTGCGGCCCGACTTCGACGTGACGCCGGAAAGCCCGGCGGGCGCTTGGCATGACGGCGACGCGGGCCTGCGTCTTGGCGAGGTACTCGACAGGAACCTCGCGCCCGCTGGTCGGTTCGCCGTCTCCCCGGACTCACTGAACCGGCATGTGTTCGTCTGCGGCGCGACCGGGGCCGGTAAGTCGCAGACCGTCCGGTGCCTGCTCGAGGCCGCCGCCGAACGTGGCATCCCTTGGCTGGTCGTGGAGCCGGCCAAGGCCGAGTACCGGCTGATGGCGAGCCGGCTGCCCGGCGCGGAAGTGATCAGGATCAGGCCGGGAGAGCCGGACGCGATCGCGGCCGGGCTCAACCCGCTCGAACCCGCGGTTGCCAGTGCGGCCGAGGGCGCAGCAGGCCGTAGGTTTCCGCTGCAAACGCACGCGGATCTGGTCAAGGCCCTGTTCATCGCGTCGTTTCAGGCCGAGGAGCCCTTTCCGCAGGTGCTCAGCGCCGCCCTCGTCCGGGTGTACGAGGAAGCGGGCTGGGACCTGGCGCTCGGTGAGCCGCGCGGATTCCCCCCGGGCGGTGGCCGTCACGCACCCGCCGGTGAGCGTGAACCCGGTTACCCGACGCTCACGTCCCTGCAGCGCACGGCCGAGCGCGTGGTGGCCGAGATCGGCTACAGCCAGCGGGTGACCGACGACGTGCTTGGTTTCATCAGGGTCAGGCTGGCCAGCCTCAGGCAGGGCACGACCGGGCGGTTCCTTGAGGGCGGGCACCCGCTCGACTTCGGTGCGCTGCTGCGCGGCAACGTCGTGCTCGAGATCGAGGACGTCGGTGACGACGCGGACAAGGCATTCCTCATGGGCGCGGTGCTGATCAGGCTGGCCGAGTACCTGCGGCTCACCCACCGGACCGCCGGCCGGGCACCCGGCCTGGCGCACCTGACCGTCGTCGAGGAGGCGCACCGGCTGCTGCGCCGGCCGGAGCCGGGCGCGACCGGCGGGGCTGGTGCCGCGGGGCACGCGGTCGAATTGTTCGCCGGCCTGCTCGCGGAGATCCGCGCGTACGGCGAGGGCCTGGTGATCGCCGAGCAGATCCCCGCCCGCCTCGTGCCCGACGTCATCAAGAACACGGCGGTGAAGGTGACCCACCGGCTTCCCGCGGCCGACGACAGGGAGGCGGTCGGCGCGACGATGAACGCCACCCCGCAGCAGTCCAGGTACCTGGTCACCCTGCCACCAGGACAGGCGGCCGTCTTCGCCGACGGCATGGACTTTCCCGTCCTGGTGAAGATCGAGGACGGTACGGAACGAGAGCACGCTTCCCCCGCGGTCACCGCCGACGCCCGGACGGTGGTGTGCCCCCGGTCAGCCAGTTGCGGCGGCGAATGCCTGGCCCGGCCGTGCACGCTGCGGGAGATGCGGGGCGGGCAGCGGCTCCTAGAGACGGTTCCTTGGCTCCGGCTGTGGGCGGAACTCGGGGTGCTCGCGCACCTGACCGGCTGGCCGATGCCGGTGCCGGTGCCCGCGCTGCTCGACGCCGTCCGGTCGCTGCCGGCCCGGCTGGCCCAGTGCGCCGGCTGCCACGCGGTCGATGCGGCCGTGGCCGTGCGCCCGGGTCTCGTCCGGCCTGCCGCGCTCGCCGCGCACGTGGCGGCGGCCATCCGCGCGCGAACGGAAGGCTCCGCGTGGCTGTGCCTGCCCGATGAGCCGGAATGGCTGCTCGGTCAGGAGGTGACGGAGGAGATAGTCTTCGGCGTCGTCCGCCCGTCCGCGCTCGAGGCCGCGGGGGCGCTCGACGCCGTGGCGGGGGCGTTTATCGACTGCGAGTGGCCCTCCGGGTATCTCCGGCATGACTCCGCCTAGCCCTCGAGTTCGCTGTCGAGGGTGGCCTGGGTAGCGAGCTGGTCGCGGAGGCCCCGCTCGTCGTCGGAGTCCAGCGTCATGACTCGGCCGGTGCCGAGATCCTCGCGGCGCAGGACAGAACCGGTCCGGGTGGCCCACCAGCGGCCAGCGTTGCTGCGCCAGATGTGCCACCCGGGAAACTCCGCTTCTAGCTGCGCGATCCGCTCGTCCCACCCTGTCATGGCGTCCTCCCGGAGTGGAACAGCGGTTCCCGTATTAAAAAATGAACGTGCATCTGCACGGTGTCAAGCGATCACCCGCGACAGGAGATCACTTGACACCCGCGTTTACCATCCGGACGCTGTCACCTGTCCATTCACTGACGTCTCGGTGTCCTGATCCTTGGCCTTATCGGCCGCGGGACGGCTCCCGTCCGGGCTGGCCGGTGCCGTCTGGCCGCCCGCCGAGTCCACGGGCATCTCTTCGTCCGCGGCCTCGCTGTCGGCGGCGATCGCCGCCCGGTAGCGATAGCGGGCGGCCGCCGCGGCGGCGCCAAGGGCGGCGAGGACGGCCGCGCCAAGGAGTGACCAGGTCAGTATCGAGGACCTCTTCTTCGCGGCCGGCGGGCGGACCTGGCTTGCGGTCGTGTGCAGGGCGGCGGACACCTTGGGCGCGACCGTCGTCGTGCAGTACTCGGCGGCGTTGTCGAGGCGCGGGGCGGCCCAGCTTCTGGCGCTGTAGACCCCTTGCTTGACGCTCTTGCTCAGGCCCGCGGCGGCCACCTGGGCGGCACCGCTCGCGCTCTGCGCCGCGTTGCCTGCGGCCGCGGCGGCCACGCCCGCGGCGTTCTGTGCCACGAGCGCGGCGTTCTGCGCGGCGTTTGCCGCGTTGGCGGCGGCGGACGAGCTTGCCGTCCGTGCCCGCTTCGCGGCCTTGGTCGTGCTGCTGGTGTTGGCGCCGGCAGCCTTTCTGGATGTCAACGACATTGAGTAACCCCCTCGTCGGCTCTCGGTAGCTCACAGTTCCCCAGGGATCGCGCGTTCAATCATCAGGCGGTGCCAGAAAGCCACTACCGTTGAGCAGGTAGGTTTGATTACTACGGTCGCAAGACTGGTAATGCCGGCTATCCGGCCTGATGACGAAAACCGGAGTCACATAAATGACCGAAGCACTGACCGCGACGCTGACGACGACGCAGGGGACGGTCAAAGTCCGGCTGTTCCCCGACCACGCACCGAAGACCGTGCGTAACTTCGTCGAGCTCGCCGAGGGCGGCCGGGAGTGGACCAACCCGGTGACCCGGGCCAACAGCAAGGACAAGCTGTATGACGGCACCGTCTTCCACCGCGTGATCGCCAACTTCATGATCCAGGGCGGCGACCCGCTCGGCAATGGTACTGGTGGCCCGGGGTATCAGTTCAACGACGAGATCCACCCCGACCTGCGGTTCGACAAGCCGTACCTGCTCGCCATGGCCAACTCGGGTAAGCGACCCGACGGCTCAGGCACCAACGGCTCGCAGTTCTTCATCACTACCGTGCCCACACCGTGGCTCACCGGCAAGCACACGATCTTCGGCGAGGTCATCAGCGGCGCCGACGTCGTGGACAAGATCAGCCGCGTGCAGACCGTGCCGGGCGACCGTCCGGTGACCGACGTCGTGCTCCAGTCGGTCACGATCGAGCGCGGTTAGTCAGCGACTAGCAACTTAGTAGACGGTGGTACCCCCTCATGACCACACCGGACCAGGCCAGCCCCGCTGGACAGGAAGTCCCTCCCACCTGCTATAGGCATCCGGACCGGGAGACCTGGGTCTCCTGCGTGCGGTGTGGTCGACATGCCTGCCCCGACTGCCTCCGTCAGGCGGCAGTCGGGCAGCAGTGCGTGGAGTGCGTACGCGGCGGGAGCCAGGGAACTCGTCGCGCGAGGACCGTCTTCGGCGGTCGGCCGGTCGCCGGCGCCACCTTGACCTGGACGCTGGTCGGCATCAACGTGCTGATCTTCCTGATCGAGGTGGCCAGGCCGAGCGTGCTGTACGCGTGGGGAATGCTCGGCACGCCCGCGCTTACCCCGGCCGGCATTCAGTCTGGGGTGGCGGGCGGGCAGTGGTACCGGCTGCTTACCTCGGCGTTCGTCGCGCCAGGAACCTCGTTGGGCGGCCTTGGCTTCCTCGACATTCTGTTCAACATGTGGGCGCTCGTCGTGGTAGGACCGAGCCTTGAACAAATGCTCGGCCGGTTCCGCTTCCTCGCGGTCTACTTGCTGAGTGCCGTGGGCGGCTCGGTCCTGTACTACTACATGCAGCCAGGCGGCTTGGCGGCCGGCGCGTCCGGCGCGATCTTCGGCCTGTTCGGCGCCTGGTTCGTGGTCGGCAGGAAGCTGCGCCTCGACGTGCGCGGCATCGCCGTGATCATCGCGATCAACCTGGCGTTCAGCCTGCTCTACCGCTCAACGATCGCCTGGCAGGACCACGTGGGCGGGCTGATCGTCGGCGCACTGACCGCCGCGGCCTTCGCCTACGCGCCGCGCAAGAACAGGACGGCCTACCAGATCGCGGCCGCGGTCGCCGTCCTGGCCATCCTGGTCGTGCTGGTGGTATTCCGCAATCACGACCTGACGTCCCAGTTCGGCGCCTAATGCCACTTGGTCGCGAGCACCACGCCGGCCACGATCAGGGCGAAGCCACAGACTAGGTTCCAGCCGCCGAGCGCGCGCAGCAGGGGCATGTCCGCCTGCGTGACGTAGTACAGCGCGATCCAGGCAAGCCCGACGAGAAGGCAACCGATCATCGTCGGCGCGAGCCATGCGGGGCTCACCTTGCGTTTCGGTGACCGCGTCGGTGGCGGCGTGTAGACCGGCTTCTTCCGGACGCGGGACTTGGGCACCGCGCACCTCCTATCGGGGACACTGTTATCTTCCGGGGGCGACCCCCGCACCCCCCGGCTGCGAAGGGGTTCGACTGACGCACGCAGTTTACTGATTCGTGCGCCTTATCGCTCACAATGAACGCTACGGGTTGACTGCGGGAACGGCTAGAGACCGCCCAGGCCATTGCCCGTCGACGTGGCAGTCGGGGTCCCGCCGTCGGTGGGCGTCGGCGTGGTCGTGCCGCCGGTCGGGGTGGAGGTGTCCGTCGGCGTGGGCGTCGAGGTGGCGTCCTCCGGCTGCACGAAGATCTGAATCACCGTGCCCTTGGGCTCGACCTGGTTCGCCCCCGGGTTCTGGTTGTAAACCGTTCCCGGCTCGACCATCTGGCTGGACGGCGCCGGGGTGCTGGTCGTTTGCACCTGGAACCCGTCCTGCGACAGGATCGCCTGTGCCTCCGCGGTGGTCTGGTTCACCACGTTGGGCACCTGGACGCCGCCGCCCGAGACGTACAGCGTGATCTGCTGGCCCGGCGGGTAGTTGCCGGCTGTCGGGGTCTGGTGGTCAACTTCGCCGGATGGCAGCGTCGACTGCGCGTCGGCGACCACGTTGACATTGGTGAAGCCGAGGGCCGTCAGCTTTTGCTGTGCGGTGCTCCCCTGCACGCCCTGGAAGTTCGGCAAGGCGATGTTCGCGGGTCCGGTGGAGACGTTGACCGTGACGTTGCTGTTCTTGGCGACGCTGTTGCCATTGTCCGGGTTAGTGCTGATCACCAGGCCCGCCTTGACCGAGCTGGCCTCCTTGTTCTCAACCGGGTTCAGTCCAGCGGCCTTGATCTGCTGCGCCGCGGTGGCGTAGGGCTCGCCGTTCACGAGCGGGACGTTGGCCGTGCCGCCGCTGCCGCCGTTGTTGAGCATGATGACGGCCACGATGATCGCCGCGAGCACGACCAGCCCAGAGATGACCCAGGGGATCCAGCGACGGCTGCCCCGCCGCTGGTCCTGGCCGCCGCCGTCGTTACCGTAGCCGTAGGGCTGCTGGTAGCCCGTCTGGTAACCGGTCTGCTGGTACGGCGACACCGTGGTCGGCGCGACGCCCATCATCGTTCCCGGGCCCATTTGCTGCGTCCGCTGCGGGTAGTCGAAGTAGTCGGCGCGGGTCGGCGGCGGTGCCGCCGCGGCGACCTGCATGCCGGACGCCGCCCGCTGGATGTCCGCCTGCATCTCGGCCGCGCTCTGATACCGGTCGTTCGGGGACTTGGCCATGGCCTTGAGCACGATCGAGTCGGCCCATGGCGGCAGGGACGGGTCGAGCCGCGACGGCGGGATCGGGTTCTCCCGCACGTGCTGGTAGGCGATGGCCACCGGGGAGTCGCCGGTGAACGGCGGGCGCCCGGTGAGCAGTTCGTACAGAAGGCAGCCGGTGGAGTAGAGGTCGGACCGCGCGTCCACCCGCTCGCCCCGCGCCTGCTCGGGCGACAAGTACTGCGCGGTGCCGATCACCTGGGCGGTCTGCGTCATCGTCGCCTGGGCGTCGCTCATCGCGCGGGCGATGCCGAAGTCCATGACCTTGATGTCGCCGTTGCGGGTCACCATGACGTTCCCCGGCTTGATGTCCCGGTGCACGATGCCGGCCTGGTGGCTGTACTCGAGAGCGCGCAGCACGCCGGAGGTGATCTCAAGTGCACGCTCAGGCAGCAGGCGATGGCCCTCGATCAGCAGGTCCCTGACCGTCCGGCCGTCCACGAACTCCATCACGATGAACGGGATGGGCGTGCCGGTCGACCGGTCCTCGCCGGTGTCGTACACGGCGACGATCGAGGGGTTGTTCAGCGATGCGGCGGACTGCGCCTCGCGGCCGAAACGCGCCTGGAAGGTCTGGTCGCGTGCGAGATCGGCACGGAGGGTCTTGATCGCGACCGTCCGGTCCAGCCGGAGGTCCCTGGCCCGGTACACCTCCGCCATGCCGCCCCGACCAACGACACCATCGAGCTCGTATCTGTCACCGAGCAGCCGGGGCTGTGTCATGTCTCGCACTCTTCCAAACCGTCCTGCATCGAAGTTGTCCCTAGGTGCCGTTTGTCGCTTTTGCCGTCGACGACGCCGGCGGGGTGGTGGGTGCCACCGGGCTGGTGGACGTCACCGGGCTGGTGGACGTCACCGGGCTGGTGGACGTCACCGGGCTGGTGGATGTGACCGGGCTGGTGGACGTCACCGGCGGGCTCGTGGTTTTCAGTGGCGACTTCGTGGGCGTTGGCGACTTCGTCGGTGTGGGTGACGAGGACGTCGTTCCCGTTGCCCCTACATTATTGCCTTGGTTGCCCGGGCCGACGAGGCTTGCCGGCTGCGATGCGGTCGCGGTCGCGCTTGCCTTGTGGCTGCCGGACGCCGACGACGACGCGGGGGGAGCCGTCGTGCTTACCCCCTGACCCGCCGAACTGTTGCCGTTGCTAGAGATCAGCACGGCGATGATGGCGACGATGCCGATGGCCGCCGCGCCGATGCCCGCGAACAAGAAGGTGCGCGATCCGGTGCCGCGGGGCGGCGGCATCCGCTGGGCATCATTTTGGTAAAGATCGAGGCTGGTGGCGGCGGCGTAGTTCGGCACGACGGGGAGATCGGAGGTGGCAGGGCCGTTGTGCCCGTTGCGGTTGCGGGCCTCGCGGATGACCTCGGCCCGGTCGGCGACGTGGCGGGCCGAGTCGGGGCGGTCCTCCGGGTTCTTCGCCAGCATCGCGTACACCAGGTCGGCGATCGGCCGGGGCACGTCGTTCGGCAGCGGCGGCACCGGGTCGTGCTTGTGCATGATCGCGATGGCCAGGGGCTGGTCGGCGACGAACGGCGGGTCGCCGGCCAGGCACTCGTAGGCGACCACGCCCAGCGAGTAGATGTCAGACGAGCCCGTCACCGGCTGGCCGGTGGCCTGCTCGGGTGAGACGTACAGGGCGGTGCCCATGACGATGCCGGTGGCGGTGAGGTTGACGTCGGGGACGTTGGCCTTGGCGATGCCGAAGTCGGTGATCTTGGTGGTGCCGTCGGCCATGATCAGCAGGTTGCCCGGCTTGATGTCGCGGTGCACGATCCCGGCCCGGTGGGCGGCGTCAAGCGCGCGGGCCGCCTGGGCGACGATATCCAGCACGACGTACGGGTCAAGCCGGCCGTAGCGTTCGAGTATCTCCGACAGGGGCTGGCCGTCGACGAGTTCCATGACGAGGTAGGGGCCGCCGAGGGGGCTGTGCTCGCCGTAGTCGAAGACCCGGGTGATGCCGGGGTGCGCGAGCGATGAGGCGTAGCGGGCCTCGGCCCGGAACCGGGCGCGGAACTGCTCGTCACCGGCGTGCATCGCCGCCAGCATCTTGATCGCCACCGGCCGGCCGAGAATCTGGTCGCCGCCCCGCCAGACCTCACCCATGCCACCAGTGGCGATCCGCTCGATCAACGTATAGCGGTCGTCAAGAACATAGTCGGCCATTGTCATTGATTCCCCAGGGTTGCCAGATAGGCCTTGATGACCGCGACGGCAATCGGCGCGGCTGCGGCAGCCCCATAGCCCCCGCCTTCTATCATGACGCCCACAGCTATCTTTGGGTTGTCAGCTGGGGCAAATGCGGTGAAAACGGCATCCGGGTTGGTGCTCAGGCCGTTCTGTGCGGTCCCCGTCTTCCCCGCGATGATCAGCCCGCCCTCGTTGTTCTGGTTGAACGCGTAGCCGGTTCCCTCCGGCTGCTGCACGACCGCGATCATCATCTGCTTCTCGTATCCGGCGATCGTGCTGGATACCGGCCGGCTGAGCTGCTGCGGCTGCGTCTGCTGAACCACCGACAGGTCGCTGGCCGTGACCTGCTGCACGAGGTACGGCTTCATCAGGGTGCCGCCGTTGGCGACCGTCGCCGCGAACATCGCCTCTTGCAGCGGCGTCACCGTGGTGTCGTGCTGCCCGATCGCGTCGAAGGCGGTGAACGACGGGTCCGTCTCCGCGGTGAAGTTGGATGCGGCGACGTTCACGCCCGCGATGTCCTGCGCGGCCGCGTTGTTCAGGCCGTACTGCGTGGCCATCGACTTGATCAGCGAGCCGCCCAGGTGAATGCCGATGTTGGCGAACGGGGTGTTGCAGGACTGGGCGAACGCGTAGATCACCGCGGTCTGGCCCGACCCGGTGCCGCACTGCTCGCCCGCGTCGTTGCTCAGCGTGTTGCCGTTCGGCAGGGTGAGCGGCTGCGGCGAGGAGACGACCGTGTTCGGGTTCCTGGTGGAGTCCTGGTTGTACCACGCGGAGCTCGTGACGATCTTGAACGTGGAGCCCGGCGGCAGCGTGGTCTGCGACGCGTTGTTCAGCAGCGGGCTCGGGTCCTCGTCGGTGAGCTGCTTGTCGACCGCGTTGAGCTTGGCGGTGTCGTGCACCGCGAGCTGGTTCGGGTCATAGCTCGGGTAGGAGGCCATGGCCAGGATCGCCCCGGTGGACGGGTTGAGCGCGACGACGCCGCCGACCGCCTGCTTGCCGTCGAACGTCTTGCCCTGAAGGGCCGTCTCCAGCTGCTGGTAGGCCACTTCCTGCGCCTTGGAGTTGACGGTCAGCTGGACCGTCGCGCCCTTCTGCGGCTTGTTGGTGATCGTGTCGATGAAGTTGCGGAACGCGAGCTGCGACCCGGTGCCGGTCAGCAGGGCGTTCTCCGAGCGCTCGACGCCGGTCGCGTAGTTCGGTGCCTGTGCCTGGCTGTAAATGGTGTCGTAGCCGGTGACCGGCGCGTACGCCGCGCCGCCGGGGTAAACCCGCTGGTACTTCAGCAACGAGTCGCTTGATGGCTTGGAGGTGGCGATCGTCACGCCGTCGGCGGTCACGATGTTGCCGCGCTGCACCTGGTTCTGGTTGTACTCGGAGCGGTCGTTAAGCGGCCGGTTCGCGAGGCTCGGCGCCTGCACCGTCTGGAGGTAGTTCACGTCGACCAGCAGGATGAGGAACATCACCAGGACCGCGAGCGCGATCCGCTTGATCGGGCGGTTCATTCCGGTCATCGGAGCGACACCACCTGGGTCATCCCCTCGTCTTGGATCGGTTTAGGCGCCGGGCGGCGCGCGGTATCGCTCATCCGGGCGAGCACCGCGACGAGCAGCCAGCTTGAGATCAGGCTCGACCCGCCCTGAGAAAGGAACGGCGTCGTGATGCCGGCGAACGGGATCAAGTTGGTCACGCCGCCGACGATGACGAAGACCTGCAGGGCAAACATGAACGACAGCCCGCTCGCGAGCAGCTTGGAGTAGTCGTCCTTGACGAGCATCGCCGTGCGCAGGCCGCGCTGCACGAAAAGCCCGTAGAGCAGCAGCATCGCCATCACGCCGGCCAGGCCGAGTTCCTCGCCGAACGCGGTGAAGATCTCGTCGCTCTGGACCAGTGGCGTCCAGAAGGGCTGGCCGTTGCCAAGACCCTTGCCAAGCAGGCCGCCGTTCCCTAGCCCGTACAGGCCCTGTGCGGACTGGTACGAGGGCTGGTTGCCCTGCAAGAGGTTCGCGTTGCTGAACGGGTGGAGCCAGACGCTGAACCGCACCCCCACGTGCGGCACGAGCTTGGCCGTGAGGAACGCGCCCGCGACGAAAAGCACGAAGCCGAGGATCGCCCACGATCTGCGCCCGGTCGCGATGTAGAGCATCGCGACGAACAGGCCCATGAACACCGCGCTGGTGCCGATGTCGCTCTCGAAGACCAGGATGAGCATGCTGACCGCCCAGACCACCAGGATCGGGGCGAGGTCGCGCCGCCGGGGGAGGCTGAAGATCCACCACTTCTCGGTGAGCAGCGACAGCTTCTTGCCGTTGACCACCAGATAGCTGGCAAAGGAAGCGGCGAGCAGCAGCTTACCGAACTCCTCCGGCTGGATGGAGAAGCCACCGATGCTGACCTGGATCTTGGCGGTGGTACCGGCCACGCCGCTGATCCCCGTCGGCAGCATCGCGGGCAGCGCGATGAGGAACATGCCCGCGAGGCCAAATATGTAGGTGAAGGGCTGCAGGACCTTGATGTCCTTGATGAACGCGAGGAACAGCACGAGCGCGATGACGCCGATCACCGAGTAGATGATCTGCGTCGTCGTCGCATCGTGGCTGAGCGTCACGATCGGCTGGCCGTTCGCGCTTGGGTTGCCGTCACGCCCGGCCTGGTTGAGCCGGTAGATCATCACGATGCCGAGGCCGTTGAGCACGGTCGCGATCGGGAGCAGCAGCGGGTCGGCGTACGGTGCCCAGCGCCGGACCGCGAGGTGCGCGCCGAAGACGATCACCAAGAACGCGACCATGTACTCAACGATGGTCGATAGATGCTGGTCCTTGAGGCTTCCCGCCACGTTCACGAAGGCGAACGCGACGATGCCGCACGCGAACAGCATCATCCACATTTCGGTGGACCGGCGGCTGGTCGCCGCCTCGTCCGTTGGCTGGCCGCCCAGCGCCGGAGAAGGCATTGTCATGCTGCTCACCCAGCCGCCTGCGGGGTCGACGTCGCCTTGGCCGACGACGTGGGTGTCGCGGTCGTGGTCGGTCTCGCCGTAGAGGACGCGGTGGACGTCGGATGCGTCGTCGAGGTGGCCGACGGTGCGGTCGTGGGCGTGATGCCGAACGCCGCGGCAGGCGCGCAGTTCGCCGCGTCGGGAGCGCTCGGCTGCGGGCCCGGGTTGGCGCTCGCCGGGACCTTGACCTTGCCCTTGCTCTTGGCTGCGTTCGCCAGTGCGGTCTGGTAGGCGGCGTTCTTGGCCGGCCACGCGGAGACCGCCTGCCACTGCTGCTTGCACTGGTTGACCTGGGTCTGGAGCTGGTCAAGCAGCAGCTGGGCGTCGTTCACGCTGCCCTGGGTGATCGTCTGCGCCAGCGTCGCCTGGTCGGTGCTGCGCAACTCGCTGGCCTTCAGGGTCGACTTCTGGACCAGGCTGGACAGGCTGATGCCGGCGAGACTCTGGTCGGTGCCGCGGAAGATGGCGACGTACCCGTCCTGGTCGACGCCGACGTAGTACTGGCTCTGGTTGTACCGCCAGAAACCGTAGCCGCCGCCGGCGATAAGCAGGACGAGCAGCCCGAGCGAAGCCGTCACGATCGGCCAGCGGCGCTTGCCGCGCGGTGCGTAATCATCGTCGTCGTACCGATGGTGCTTGGCACGATGGCCACCGCGCCGTCCGCCCCGGTCAGCGGCCTCCAGGTCGGCCTGGTCGTCGTCATCCCCCGGGAAGCCGCTCGGACGCTCGAATGCGGCGGTATCCCTGATCCGGTTGGGGCCGGTGGCCCTGCGCCCGTCCGGCTGCCCGTAGCCTCCGGGCTCGAACGCCTGCGCCTCAAAGGACCCGGTGTAGCCGTCGCGATAGCCGGCCGGGCCGGCCGGCCAGGCACCGGTCGTCGTCGGCTCCTCCGGCGTTACGGGCTGCGGGGCGGTCCGGCTGAGCCGCATGGCCCTGGTCGCCGGCGAGCTTTGCCGCGCGGGTGGGCGCATATCGGCGGGTGCGCCGTTGGCGGCGGCGCCGGCGAAGACGGGCTGCCAGGTGGGGGGGACGTGGCTGGCGTGGGTGTCGAGGACGTCGGCGACGATGCAGGTGATGTTGTCGGGGCCGCCGCCCTTGATG
>Ga0335075_10004835_pt1 | contig 20994 bp, 15 predicted proteins | sample Lox_Sample_24_FD_206723 | JGI IMG/M metagenome (GOLD analysis project Ga0335075, IMG submission 206723) | Soil microbial communities from Loxahatchee National Wildlife Refuge, Florida, United States - Lox_Sample_2.4 | ecosystem: Environmental > Terrestrial > Soil > Wetlands | place: USA...
CCGGTGCGCCCCAGATGCCGAGCAGGTCGTCGGTCAGCTGGAAGGCCAGCCCGACGTGCGCGCCGAACCCGGCCAGGGCCATGGCCAGCGTCGGCGGCGCGCCCAGATGTATCGCGCCGATGCTGCATGCGCAGGCCATCAGCGCGGCGGTCTTGTCGCCCGCCATCTCCAGGCACTCGGCCAGGGTCACGTCGTCGCGCTTCTCGAAGGCCAGGTCCGAGCCCTGTCCGCCGATCAGCCGCTGCACCGCCGCGGACAGGCACCGGGCGGCCCAGGCGCCCTGCGGGGTGCCGTCCTCCAGCAGCAGGTCCTGGGCCAGGGACAGCAGCGCGTCACCGGCCAGGATCGCCGCGCCGACGCCGAACACGGTCCATGCGGTCGGGCGGTGCCGGCGTTCGGTGTCGTTGTCCATGATGTCGTCGTGCAGCAGCGAGAAGTTGTGCACGAGCTCGACCGCCACCGCGGCGGTCACGCCGCGCTCGGGCGGCGCGCCCGCGGCGCGGGCGGAGAGCACGGCCAGCGCGGGCCGCAGCGCCTTGCCGCTGCCGTTGCCGGTGGGATTGCCCGCCGCGTCGGCGAAGCCGAGGTGGTAAGCAGCCACCACGCGTACGTCCGGCGTCAGCCGACCGATGGCCGACTCCATCGCCGGTCCGACCAGGTCACGCGCCAGGGCCACACCCTCAGGCATCACAGCAGTCACTGATGTACCCCTATCGTTGAGGCGGAAGCGGTCGCTCCTGATCCGGAAACTACGGATCCGGAATATCCGGCGCGGGAAGGTCCGGGCGCGGGAAGTCCATGGTCGGGAAGTCCATGGTCGGGAAGTACTGTTCGGCGGAGTTCGCTCGCGGCGGCCAGGCCGCTGCGGACGGCGCTCTCCATCGTGTCGGGCCACCCGGTGGCTGTCCACGCGCCCGCCAGAACCAGGCCGGGCAGCCCGGTGGCGGCTTGCGGCCGGAGCCTGGCGGTGCCGGGCGCCTGGCGGAACGTGGCCCGCCGCTCCCGGGTGACGAAGAACTCGGTGACCCGCGCGTCACGCGCCGCCGGGAACAGCTCGGCCAGCGCGGGCACGAACCGTTCCCGCAGCGCCGCCGCCGGAACGTCCACGTACTCCTCCGCCGCCGACAGCGAGATGGCCAGGTACTGCGGCCGCCCGGGCTCACGTTCCGCACGTTCGACACCATGCGCCACATCCACCGCATCCGCAGCGCCCGTGCCGCCAGCGCCAGCACCCGTGACGCCAGCGCCAGCATCCGTGACGCCAGCGCCAGCATCCGCCCCGGCAGCGGCAGCATCTGTGACGCCAGCGGCAGCCGTTGCGGCATTGGCAGCGTCTACCTGGTCCGCTGGCGTTGGTGCAACGGGGTGAACCCCGGGGTTCACGTCGTTAGAGGGTGGTGAAACCCGGGTTTCACTCTCATGGGCCTGGTGGGCTAGGCCGGAGATGCGGGTGCGGTCGAAGACCCACTGGACCGGGGAGTCGATCGCGGCGGCGAAGGGGAGATCGGTGACGGGGCGGTCGTAGATCACGTGCACGTTGACGATGGGCGACGCGCCCAGGCCGGCCCAGCCGGCGACGGCCTCGTCTGGGAGCGCGCCGGGCGGGATCAGGCGGGCGGCGGCCTCATGCGGCACGGCCAGCACGACGGCGTCCACGGCGATCTGCGCCGTGTCCGTGTCATCGAGGGGGCGGGCGAGGCGGACGAGGTACCGCGGGCTCGAAGGGCCGGCGAGGTCGTTCACTTCGATGGCGGAGACTTTGGCGCCGGTGAAGACCTGGGCGCCCAGGTTGGCCAGGAGGGTGGCGGCGGCGTCGCCGTGCAACTCGCCCAAGGGGAGGGCGGGCACGCCGATGTCGGCGGCGTCGTTGCGGCCGAGCAGGCCTGTCTTCACCACGGTGGCGGCCAGGGCGAGGGACGCGTCGTCGCCTGCGATGTTCAGGGCCGAGACGGTGAACAAGTCCCACAGGGCGCGGCGAGCCCGTTCGGTCTGGCCGCGGGCGGCGAGCCAGTCGCCGAACCGCTGCTCGTCGACCACCGGGTCGGCCGGGTCGGTGCGGCGCATGGCCAGGGCGGGTCGTGAGACGCTGGCCCGTTCGGCCAAAGAAAGAAAGCGGTACCTGGCCAGGGCCGGCAGCATGTGCAGGGGGCCGGGGAGAGCGGTCCTGCGGAGCCGTTGGCGGCGCGGTCCCTGCCGGTTGGGGCGGGGATGGCCGGGGTCGGGCTGGCCGGGGTCGGGCTGGCCGGGCGCGAGCACCGTGACGTCGAACCGGTCCTGAAGCGGGGCGTGGGCGGTCATGCCGAGCTGGGCCAGCAGGCCGCGGTAGGCGGTGCAGCAGCCGAGGAAGATGTGCTGACCGGTGTCGACGGTCAGGCCGTCGCGGGTGAACGAGCAGGTCGCGCCGCCCAGCCGGGGCCTGGCCTCGAGCAGCGTGACGGCCGCGCCGGCCTCGGCCAGCGCGATCGCGGCGGCGATCCCGGCCAGGCCACCACCGATCACCCCGACCCGGGACTGGCTCATCCGAACCTCCCAGCCAGGGCGCTGGCCGCGACCATGGCCTTCTCGCGGCCGGACAGGGAGACGCGGCCACGCAGGACGGCGGCGGGGTCGGCGGCGATGCGCTCGAGCAGGCGGCGATAGATGCCGGCCATAGCGCCGGTGCAGGCCGCGCTGCGGCGGTCGAGCAGGGGCAGCAGCTTCCAGCCGGTCGCGTACCAGTCGCGGGCGCGCTCGACTTCGAAGTCGACAAGTTTCGCAAATTCGGGCGGCTTGGGCTGGTCCAGGGTGGCACTGTCGCAGTCGAACTTGGCCAGGTCCTCGGCGGGGAGGTAGACGCGGCCGTTGCCGTGGTCCTCACGGATGTCGCGCAGGATGTTCGTCAGCTGGAGGGCGACGCCAAGGGAGTCGGCAAGCTGGGCGGGCTCGGCCTCGGAGCCCACGTCACGGCGGGTGCCGAAGATGCCGAGGGACAGGCGGCCGATCGAGCCCGCGACGCAGCGGCAGTACCACAGCAGGTCGTCGAACGTCTCGTAGCTGGTGCCGCGCACGTCGGCGATGCAGCCGTCGATGAGCTCGCCGAACGCCTGCATGGGAACGGGGAAGTTGCGCTGGACGTCGGCCAGGGCCGTCAGCACCTGGTCGTCCTGCGGCGGCGTGGTGAGGTTCGTGATGTCGTTGCGGGCCTGTTCCAGGGCGGCTATCTTCTCGTCGGCCGGCATCGTGCCGTCGCCGATGTCGTCGATCCGCCGGGCGAACGCGTAGATGGCGGCCAGACCGCGCCGCTTGCGCTCCGGCAGCAGCCTGATGCCGTAAGCGAAGTTCCTGGCCTGCGACCAGGTGATGCTCTCGCATTCGCGATACGCCTCGGTCAGCTCCACTACCGTCCCCTCGTGTAGGCCTTGGCCAGCTCGACCGCCATCCGCGGCTTGCGCGGCCTGGCGGTGGCGATCAGCACGTCGTACCGTTGGGCCTCGATGGCGTGCAGCGCGGCCCGGCCGCCGGCCAGGTAGCCCGCTACCGCCAGCCGCGCCGCGCCGCGCAGCGTGCCTACCAGCGGCGCGCCCTCGTCGAGCAGTCGTCGCGCGCGGTCGACCTCGAAGCGCATCAGGTCCTTGACGGCGGGACTAGCGGACGGTTCGGCCAGGTCGGCCTCTGTCACGCCGAACCGCTCGAGATCCTCGGCGGGCAGGTAGATCCGGCCCTTGGCCAGGTCCTCTGCCACGTCCTGCCAGTGCTCGGCCAGCTGGAGGGCGGTGCAGATGCTATCGGAGAGCTTGACCCGGTCCGGTGTGGCGGCACCAAAGATATAGAGCACGATCCGGCCGACCGGGTTGGCGGACAACTCGCAGTACTGTGCCAGCTCCCCGAACGTGCGGTAGCGGGTGACCTGCTGGTCCTGCCGGTTGGCCTGGATCAGGTCGAGCAGCGGCTCGGCCGGGACCTTGCATTCGCTGACGGTGACGGCCATCTGCTGCATAACCGGGGCTTGCGGGCCCTCCCCGGCGTAGATGCGGTGCACGTCGGCGGCCAGTTCGTCGAGCAGGCGCAGCCTGAGGTCGGCGTCGGCCTCACCCTTCTGGGTGGCCTCGTCGCCGAGGTCGTCGGTGAGCCGGGCGAAGCAGTAAAGCGCGGTCAGGTGCCGCCGGTGGCCGGCAGGCAGCAGGCGCAGCGCGACGGGAAAGTTCTCTCCCGACGCATTGGCCGCCACCTCGTCGGTACCCGAAAGCGCCGGACGGACATGTTCACGCACGTCCGTCCGGTTCGTTCCGTCACTTCCCCCGGTCACCTCGCCATTTTCGAGGGAATGCATAATTAATTGCAAACAATGACGCTTGCGTCATATGACGGCCGCGTCGGTTAGCCGTGGCCCCGCCCTTCGGCGAGTGAGGCCCTGACTACCGTCGGCGCAGGTGAGGCACTGGAAAATAGTTTGCACCTTCGAACAATGATATGTTAAGCGCAATATGCCTGACGTCCGCGTCAGTTTCCGGTGGCCGCGCGGCAATGCATTGATTGGGCGGGTGGTGCCGGGCGTCCCGTCAGGTGCGCCAGATGAGGACGAGGGCGCAGTCGTCGGAGCTGCCGCCATCCCGCATCAGGGCGGTCACCAGCTCGCCGGCGCCAGCCTTGAAGCCGCGGGTGAGCAGGCGCTCGGCCTCGCCGAGCAGGCGGTCCGTGCCCGCGTCGATGTCGCGGCCCGGCGCCTCGACCAGGCCGTCGGTGTAGAGAAGGAGCGCGTCGCCGCGGTGCAACACGCCACGTTCGGATTCGGTCGCGGCGCCGCGCAGGTCGGCGACCACGCCGAGGACGATGCCGTGGGCCAGGGTCAGGCGCCACCGGCCCGCGGCCGCGTCGTAGTGCACGGCAGGCGGGTGCCCGGCCGAGTCGATCACGTACTCGCCGGAGGCCAGGTCGAGCGACAGATGAACGGCGGTGACGAAGCCCTCGGCGGCCGAGCCGCGGCGCATGTACGCGTTACAGGCGGGCAGGAACTCCTCTCTCGGCACCGAGCCGAGCAGGCCGCCGAACGCGCCAGACAGCAGCAGCGCCCTGGTTCCGGCGTCGATACCCTTGCCCGACACGTCCACCAGTGCGACCTCGAGCGTCTTGCCATCGCTGAACGACACGACGAAATCGCCGCCGAAAGACGACCCGCCGGCCGGCCTGAGCACCACCGACGAGCCCCAGCCGTCGCCGAGCTTCGGCAACCTGCCCTGGGCCCTGATGCGGTCCCGGAGCTCGACCAGCATCCGGTCGCCGCGCAGGCCCTGGAGGCCGAGCTTCTTGCGGGTCCGGGCCAGGATGTCGGCGAAAATCGCGGTCAGCACGATCGTGGCCACGATCCCCGCGCCGGCCTTGCCCTGCACCACGTCGTAGATCACGCCGGCCGCGGCGAAGCCGAAGAAGATGCGCAGCGCCCTGGGCCACAGCAGAAGACCGCCGGCCAGGATCGGCAAGATCATCACGCCGGGCGAGAACCACCACTCGGAGACATGCACGGCGGCCACCGAGATGGCGAGGGCCGCGGCCGAGAGGGTAAACGCCATCCGCCGGTTCCTGGTGATGAACTGCCTGGTCAGCTCGGTCCGCAGGAAACCGGGTAGCCCGAGTATCCGGCGCGCACGTCGGCGGCCATTGGGCCGTTGGGTGCGCTCCGGGTTAACCATGATGCGGGCACTGTAGTCGATTCCCGCGCTGCCAGGCTAAACCAGTCGCGTCGAGGTGGCGTCACGAGGTACGAAGGCAGACATGACGACAGGCGATTACCCGTACCCGATCCGTCCAGTCGGCCCGGAGGAACTCGACCGCTTCCAAGCCGTCGGCATGCACGCCTTCCACGGCTCGCCGCTGTCCGACGAAGACCGCCAGAACGTCGCGTCGGTGCTTGAGTTCGACCGCAGCCTGGCGGCCTTCGACGGCGGCACGCCGGTCGGGACCGCGGGCGCCTTCAGCTTCCAGCTCACCGTGCCCGGGCGGCCGCTCCTGCCCGCGGCCGGCGTGTCATGGGTGTCGGTGCTTCCGTCATACCGGCGCCGGGGCGTGCTGAACAGCCTGATGCGCCGTCAGCTGGCCGACGTCCGCGACCGCGGCGAGCCGGTCGCCGTGCTTTGGGCGTCTGAGTCCGTGATCTACTCCAGGTACGGCTACGGCTGCGCGATGTGGCAAGCCGACTTCACCCTCCACCGCGGCGAGGGAACCCTGGCCAGGACCGTCCCTACCGACGACGGCCTGCGGCTGAGGATCGCCGAACCGGCGGCGGCCCTGCCCGAGCTGGCCAAGGTCTACGACACGGTGCTACCGTCGCGTCCCGGTTTCATCGCACGCAGCGAGTCGTTCTGGCAGCGGGTGGTACACGATCCGCCGGCCAGGCGCGGAGATAAGAGCCCGCTGCACTGCGTGCTGGCCGAGGACGACAGCGGGCCGCGAGGCTACGGGCTGTACTCCTCCGTACACCGCTGGGACGACCAGACGTCGCTGCCGGACAGCTCGCTGAGCGTACGGGAGATGGTTTCCGCCGACGCCGCGGCCAGCGCCGTGCTGGCGGCCGACTTGCTCAGCCGGGACCTGGCCACGGAGTTCCGCATCGGCGACCGTCCGGTCGATGACCCGCTGCTTTACCAGCTCGCCGATCCCAGGCGGGCACGCCAGCGGCTGACCGACGGGCTGTGGGTGCGGATCGTCGACGTCCCCGGGGCTCTGGCCGCGCGCCGGTACTCCTGCCCGGTGGACATGGTCATCGAAGTGCGGGATGACCTGCTGGCCTCCAACGCGGGGCGATGGCGGCTGACGGCCTCCGATTCGTCCTCGGATTCCGGGTCGTGCGTTGCCGCCCCGGATTCGGCCCAGGCGGACGTGGTGCTCGACGTCACCGCGCTCGGGGCCGCCTACCTGGGCGGCACCCGGCTCGGCGCGCTGTCTGCGGCCGGGCTAGTCACCGAGGGACGCCCCGGCGCCGTCCGGCAGCTGTCCACCGCCCTGTCCTGGGACCCCGCCCCTTGGTGCCCGGTGCACTTCTAGGAGGCCTGCCGGGATGTCACGCATCCCGCGCAGCGGGGAGAAGAACACCCACCAGCCCGCCAGCCAGGCACCGATGAATCCGATCCACAGCGTGGTGCGAACGCCAAGCACGGTACCGAACGTCCCGCCGATCAGGCCGCCGAGGGGAATCGTGCCCCAGACGACCCAGCGGACGGCCGCGTTCATCCGGCCGAGCAGCCGCGGCGGGCAGATTGCCTGCCGGTAGCTGACCTGGGCCACGTTGTAGACCACGCCGCTGAAGGCCGACGCCGCGAAGCCGACTGGGAACAAGGCGACCCGCCAGCCCGGCGCGGCCAGCGGAGCGATCAGCGACGGGAGGCCAAGGACGAGCATCGAGAACCAGATGATCCTGGCCGAGCCGATGAGCCGGCTCAGCCGGCCGGAGAACGCGCCGCCGACCACGCCGCCCAGGCTGGCCACGGCGATCAGCAGGCCGGTGTCGGCGGGCCTGACATGAAGGACCCGGACGAGGAAAACGATCTCGAGGGCCGTGCCCATGGTGAAGAACAGGTTCGCCGTGCCGGTGCAGGCCACGATCTTGCGCAGGATCGGGTCGCGGAGCACGAACGACAGGCCTTCGGCGACCTCCTTTCTTAGTTTCTGGCGTGAGGCGGGGTGCGGGGGCTGCTCCCGGGCGCGGATGGCAAGCAGGGACGCCACCGATATCGCGTAGGAGATCGCGTCCGCGGCCATGGCCCGGGCCGCGCCGAACAGGCCGACCAGGCCGCCGCCCAGGCCCGGCCCCACCACCTGCGCGAACGACTGGGTCGCCCCGAGCTTGCCGTTCCCGTCCATCAGGTCCTCCGTGCCGATCAAGACCGGCAGGTAGCTCTGATAGGACACGTCGAAGAACACGGTGCACACGCCGGCGGTGACCGCGACCCCGTAGAGCTGCCCCAGGCTGAGCGCGCCGAACGCGGCGGCCAGCGGCACCGAGCCGATGATGAGCATCCGGGCCACGTCGCACCAGATCATCAGCCCCCGCTTGGCGCGCCGGTCCACGATGGCGCCGGCGGGCAGGGCGATCAACGCGAACGCGGCGTAGGCGGCCGCGGTGAGCGCGCCGACCTGGAAGGTGGACGCGCGGAGCACGACGACCGCGGTCAGCGGCAGCGCCAGCTGGGTGACGGTGGAACCCATCTCGCTGACGCTCTGCCCGGACCAAAGGAGCAGGAAGTTGCGATGATGCCAGAGCGTTCGGCGTGGCTGCGGCGTGATTTCGGGCGGGGCGCTCTCGGGCGGGGAGGGCTCGGGTGCGGGGGGCTCGGGCGGCGTGCTCACGGGCGGGGAGGGCTCGGGCGGCGTGCTCAGGGGCGGGGAGGGCTCGGGAGCCTGCTCGATTTCCGGCATGTCTCCCTGCACCCGCCCACTCTGCCCGGCCCCGGGCCGATTGTCCAACGGCGGGCCGGCGCCATGACCTGTGTGAGAATGGGCCGATGGTGGCGATGAAGGTGACGGTCAGCGCCGCGATGCGAGCCAGGGACGTATCCCGCCCGCACGGCGAGCACCTGGCCTACGCCGAGGAGGCGGAGGCCAAAGCGGTGGGCAGCCGACCCGCGGACGCCGTCTTGGTGGATGCGGTTGGTTCGGACGCGGGCTCGTCGGGCGCGAACTCTTTGCACGTTGGCTCTTCGGGCGCGGGCTCTTCGGGCGCGAACTCTTTGCACGTTGGCTCTTCGGGCGCGGGCTCTTCGGGCGCGGGCTCTTCGGGCGCGAACTCTTTGCACGTTGGCTCTTCGGGCGCGGGCTCTTCGGGCGCGAACGGTCAGGTTGGCGCGCGTGCGGATGCGGCCAGATCGGAAGAGGGCCGACCTAACCGTGTGCGGAGGCGGGGGCGGGGGCGATGGTCGGGGCCACCAGGATCCTCGGGGCGAGGCCGTCCTTCCCAGTAATACTCACTAGTCCCAGCTGCCCCAAGATGGGCGCCGGCTGCCTGATGCTGGTTGATGGACCGGCATACCACAAGAGGCATCTTGAACAGATGCCCAACCTTCCGGCCAGCCCGGTGCGCCGTCTGGTGGTCGAGGCCACGTGCCCGCTCTGATACGCCCCGATAGGCGGGCAGTCACGGCCCGCGTTCGGGGCGCGTGGCCCACAGGCCCCGTTCTATGAGGCCCGGGGCCCACAGGCCCCGAACGAGAGGCGCCCGCGTTCGGGGCGCGTGGCCCACAGGCCCCGCTCTATGAGGCCCGGGGCCCACAGGCCCCGAACGAGAGGCGCCCGATCGGTTGCGAGACGGGCAGCGCGTCCGGAAGAGCCGATACGACGGACCATCGATCAGGTAATCCTGCGGCGAGGAAAGGAGGAAAGCGGCAAACAGCACGAATCACCTTATGGCAGACTGCCCGGAGATCGAGAGGAGCAAGTAAACCATGTAGGGGACCGTCGTACCTGTGAGCGGATTGGTGCTGGTGAGCTGGGTGGTGTCGGGCGGAGGGCGGCATGGCGGCTGAGGGGGCTGGGCGCCGGTCAGGTCAGCAGGTCGGCCACGGCGGCGATGGCTGGTTCGATGGCACGCTCACTGATATTTCCGAACCCCACGACCAGTTGGGGAGGCACGGTAAGGCCGCTGGCCCGATACCGGCTCATCCCGTACAGGCCGACCAGCCGCTCGCGGGCGGCGGCCACCAGCGCTTGCTCGTCCGCCCCGGCCTGCAGGTGCGCGACGGCATGAAATCCTGCGGCCAGGCCGGTCAGCCGGATACCGGGCGCGTGCTGGGCAAGCGCGGCGATGAGCCGGGAGCGGCGCCTGGCGTAGACGGGCCGCATCCGGCGGAGGTGGCGATCGTACCGGCCTGACCGGATCAGGGCAGCCAGGGCAAGCTGATCAAGGGTGGACGAGCCGCGGTCGCTGATCAGCTTCTCTTCGGCCACGGCGTCTGCCAGCGCGGGCGGGGCGAGTATCCAGCCGAGCCGCACCGCCGGGGCCAGGGCCTTGCTGGCCGTGCCGATGGTGAAGACGCGGTCCGGGGCCAGGCCCTGGAGCACGCCGATGGGTTCGCGGTCGTAGCGGAATTCTGAATCGTAGTCGTCCTCGACGATGAATGCGCCGTTGCGGGTGGCCCATTCCACCAGGGCGTGCCGGCGGGGGGCGGCCATGACGATGCCTGTCGGTGACTGGTGGGCCGGGGTGACCACGACGACCTGGGCACCGCTGGCGTCGAGGGCCGCGACGTCCGGGCCGTGGTCATCGACGGGCACGTGGACGACCCGCAGGCCCGCCGCCCGCGCCGCGCGTATGGTGTCGTCGATATCGGCGCTTCCGTAGCCGGGATCCTCGAAGGCGGCACACCGGACGTCGGCGTGAGTCAGCGCGCGCAGCACGAGGCCGATTCCCTGCGCGAAGCCGGTGCTCACGATCACGTGCCGCGGCTGCGCGGCGGCCGCGCGCACCCGGCGCAGGTACCCCGCTATTACCGTGCGCAGCTCCGCGCTGCCATGAGGATCCGGGTAGTTCAGGTCCGCGTTGGCCACGCGGTCGCATGCCTCCCGCACGGCCCAGACCCAGTCACCGCGGGGGAAGCTGGCCAGGTCGGGGACCCCGGAACGGAAGTCGGCGATCAGCCGCGGCGGCGGCTCGGAGGGCCGCTCGGGCTCGGGCCGAGCCGTCTGCGCGCCCGCCGCGACCCGCGTGGCCGAGCCGACCTGGCTGGTCAGGTAGCCCTCGGACAGCAGCTGGCTGAAGCACTCCTGGACTAGGCCCCGCGACACGCCCAGCTCGCGGGCCAGCTCCCGGGATGACGGCAGCCGCTCGCCCGGGTGCAGCCTGCCGTTGCGAATGGCCTCGCGCAGGCCCGCCTCCAGCTGAGAGCGCAACGCCTCGCCGCCGCCGCGGTCGAGACGGAGCAGCAACTCAGGACTCAAACCGGACCACTGAACGGTCATGGGATTGGATCTTATCTGTGCTCCACTTGGCGCCTACGGTCGCCATATGACCACGTTGACGCATCTGGAGTCCAGCCCCGACGCCGGCGTCGCGGCACCCCGCGGACGCATCGTCAGCAAGACGCTTTCGCTGGTGTTCGGCTCTGAATTTGCCGCGCTCACCAGCTTCTACTTGCTGCTCTCCGTGACGCCGAGGTACGCCGCGCAGGCGGGCGCCGGGAGCGCCGGGGCCGGGCTTGTGACCGGCGCGCTGCTCGCGGGCACCGTGGCGGCGGAACTGGCCTCGTCCGCGCTGATGGCACGGTTCCGGTACCGGACGCTGCTGGCACTGGGGGCGGTAATGATGGGGATGCCGACGCTGGCGATGCTGGCGGGGGGCCCGCTGGCAGTGATCGCGGCGGTCAGCGCCGTCCGCGGGTTCGGCTTCGGGCTCGGCACCGTTGTCACGGGGGCGCTTGTCGCCGTGCTGCTGCCGCCGCAGCGGCGCGGCGAGGGACTTGGCTTGTTCGGGGTCGTGGCGTCCGCGCCTGGCGTCGTCGCCCTGCCGTCGGGTGTCTGGCTGGCCGGCCATTACGGCATGGCCGTGGTCGCGGCGGCCGCGGCCGCGGCCGCGCTCGCACCGCTGGCCACGGTTTGGTGGCTGCCCGCGGCTCGGGCCGCAGATGAGCAGGCAGGGGGCGGGGAGGCGCTCGGACTGATGGCCGGCCTGCGGCATGACGGGCAGTTGCGGCTGGCCCTCGTCTTCGCGGCGACGACGGTGGCAGGCGGCGTGGTCGTCTCGTTCCTCCCGCTGGCGGCCGCCGCCTCCGGCAACGTGGTCGCGGCCGGCTTGCTCGCCCAGGCCCTGACCGCGACGGCCGGCCGCTGGTGGGCGGGACGGCACGGCGACCGGCACGGTCACGCGAACCTGCTGGTGCCCGGGCTGGCGATGGCGACCGCCGGGATGGGCGCCATGATCTGGCTGGGGTCCGCGGGCGCCGTGATCGCGGGCATGTGCCTGTTCGGCGCCGGGTTCGGGATCGTGCAGAACGCCACGCTCGCGCTGATGATCGACCGCATGCCCGCCTCCGGACTCGGCACCGCCAGCGCGCTGTGGAACCTGGCCTATGACGCCGGTTACGGGGCAGGTCCTGCCGTGTTCGGCCTGTTCGCCGGACATATCGGATACCCGGTCGCCTTCGCCCTGACCGGCCTGCTGATGCTTGTCGCCATGCCGGCCGCCCGGCCGGGCCGATACTTGACTCATGTCGGAAGCTGAGATCCGGCGGGCAGGTCCTGACGACGCCGACCAGGTGGGTACCCTCGCTGAACGCGTCTACCGGCAAGGGGGATGGGCAGACGAGCGCTACTCGAAACTGCTACTCGACGGCCGGTCGCGGATCGAGGAGGCAACCGTGTTCGTGGCGGTCGCGGGCGGCGTAATCGTCGGCACCGTCACGCTGGGACGGCCCGGTACCAGGTTCGCGAACATGGCGCGGGCGGGCGGGGCCGAGGTCCGGATGCTCGCGGTGGACGAGGCGGCCCGCGGGCAGGGCATCGCGAGCCTGCTGATGGACGCCTGCGAGGGCCTGGCCCGCGACGAGGGGTTCGCCGCCTTGGTACTGTCCACCGCGGTCAGTCGAAGATGGGGTCGCGGGTGCGGGAGCGCTTCAGCTCGAAGAAGCCGTCGATGCCGGAGATGAGCAGCACGCCGTCCCACAGCCGGCCCGCGGCTTCGCCGCGCGGGATCGGCGACATGACCGGCCCGAACACCGACATGCCGCCAACCGAGATGACGGGCGTGCCGACCTCGTACCCGACCCGGTTGATGCCCTCGGCATGCGAGGCGCGCAGCGCCGCGTCGTAGTCGGTGGAGCCCGCCGCAGCCGCCAGGCTGGCTGGCAGCCCGGCCTCGGCCAGCGCGGCGGAGATCGTCTCGGCGTCCTTGGGCGCCTTCTCCAGGTGGAACCTCGTCCCCAGCGCGGTGTACAACGGTCCGAGGACCTCGGGGCCGTAGGCTTGCTCGGCGGCGATCGCCACCCGGACCGGGCCCCAGGCGGCCTGCAGGAGATCGCGGTATCGCTCGGGCAGGTCTTGCTTGTCCTGGTTCAGCACGGACAAGCTCATCACGTGCCAGGTCACTTCGACCGGGCGGACCTTCTGCACCTCGAGCATCCAGCGGGACGCAATCCACGCCCACGGGCAGATTGGGTCGAACCAGAAGTCGACACGGGTGGGCTCCTGCTCGCTCATGCGCACTCCAGGTACCGGTAAACCTGACCTCGTTTCCGGCAGCGTCAACCCCGCGGGACGACGGCGAATTCCCTGGCCCTTACCCTAGGCAGGTGGCCAACGGCGGTCACGGGACGAAGGGACGAAACTGGTGGCATCGAATCTGACCCGCGAGGAGGCGGCGGCGCGCTCGGCGCTCATCAAGGTGGCCTCCTATCACGTGGACCTCGACCTGACCAGCGGCGAGGAGGCGTTCGGCTCGGTCACCGTGATCAGGTTCGACTGCACCGCGCCTGGTGCGGCCAGTTTCGTCAACCTGACCGCTCCCGCGGTGCGCGAGATCACGCTGAACGGCGAGCCGGTTAGCCCGGACGCGTTCGACGGCGACCGGATCGCGCTGGAGGGGCTGGCGGCCGGCAACGTGCTGCGGGTGGCGGCCGACTGCGCCTACTCGCGCAGCGGCGAGGGCCTGCACCGGTTCACCGACCCGGCCGACGGGCGGGTGTACATGTACTCGGACCTGGAGACCTTCGACGCGCACCGGGTGTACGCGTGCTTTGACCAGCCCGACATGAAGGCCACCTACGAGCTCGCGGTGACCGCACCGGCGGACTGGCTGGTGGTGTCGAACATGGCCGCGGACTCGAGCACCGAAGACGGCGAGATACTGCGCTGGCACTTCCCGCCCACCCCGCCTGTGCCGACCTACATCACGGCCATCGCGGCGGGCCCGTACCACGTGGTCCGCGACGAGCACGATGGCATCCCGCTTGGCGTGTACTGCCGCCAGTCGCTGGCTGAATACCTCGACGCGGACGAGATCCTGGAAGTGACACGCCAGGGGTTCGACTTTTACCACGGATCGTTCGGCATAAAATATCCGTTCGAAAAATACGATCAGCTTTTCGTGCCCGAGTTCAAAGAGGGCGCGATGGAAAACGCGGGCTGCGTCACGCTGGTGGAATCCTACATTTTCCGCTCGCGCGTGACCGATTTCGCCCGGGAGGCGCGCGCCGAGACCATCCTGCACGAAATGGCGCACATGTGGTTCGGCGACCTGGTCACGATGCGCTGGTGGGACGACCTGTGGCTGAACGAGTCGTTCGCCACCTGGGCCGGTACCCTCGCGGAGGCCGAGGGCACGAGGTGGACCTCGGCCTGGACGACGTTCGCCCAGTTGTACAAGTCCTGGGCCTACCGGCAGGACCAGCTGCCGACCACGCATCCGATCGCGGCCGACATCCCGGACATCCACGCCGTGGAGGTCAATTTCGACGGGATCACCTACGCCAAGGGCGCGTCGGTGCTCAAGCAGCTGGTGGCCTACGTCGGCCGGGAGAACTTCCTCGATGCGGTGCGGACGTATTTCGGCGCACACGCGTGGGGCAACGCGACGCTGGCCGACCTGCTGGCCGCCCTGGAGGAAACATCGGGCCGGGACCTGGCGTCGTGGTCGCGGGAATGGCTGCAGACCGCCGGGGTGAATACGCTGCGGCCGTCTTATTCTGTCGACTCCGCCGGGCGGTTTACCGAGTTCGTGGTGGAGCAGGAGGCCGCCGCGACCCACCCGCTGCTGCGGGCGCACCGGATCGCGATCGGCCTGTATGACCGGACGGCGGCCGGCCTGTCGCGCCGTCTGCGGGTCGAGACCGACGTGGCCGGGCCGCGCACGGTGATCGGCGAGCTGGCCGGCCAGCCGCAACCGGACTTGGTCCTGGTCAACGACGATGACCTCAGCTACGCCAAGATCCGGCTCGACGAGCATTCGCTGCGGACGCTGGTCGCCGAGATCGGCTCGTTCACCGAGTCGCTGCCCGCGGCGCTGTGCTGGACGGCCGCCTGGGACATGTGCCGGGACGGCGAGATGGCGGCGCGCGACTACGTCCGGCTGGTGCTCGCGGGCATCTCCTCGGCGGCCGACATCAGCGTGGTCCAGACACTGCTGCGCCAGGCGAGCCAGGCGGCGCGCAGGTTCGCCGATCCCGCCTGGCGCGAGACCGGCCTGGCGCTGATCGCCGGGGCGCTGCGCGACCTGCTCTTCGCCGCCGAGCCCGGCTCGGACAAGCAGCTTTCCTACGTCCACGCCTTCACCGGCGTCGCCACCTCCCCCGACGACCTCGCTCTGCTGGCCGGCCTGCTCGACGGCTCGGTCGTCCTCGACGGGCTCACAGTCGACACCGACCTGCGCTGGGCGCTGATGAGGCGCCTGGTAAGCCGCGGTGCCCCGGTCAGCGGGGATTCCGTCATCGGCGGTTCCGCTACGTTCGGGCCGGCCGAGATCGACGCGGAGCTGGCCAGGGACGCGACCGACGCCGGCGAACGGCACGCGGCGGGCTGCCGGGCGGCGATTCCCACGGCGGCGGCCAAGCGGGAGGCCTGGCGGATGATGGCCGCCGGGGACCTGACCATCGCGATGTTCCGTGCGGTGCTTGGCGGCTTCGCCGATCCGGATCAGCGGCAGCTGGTCGAGCCGTACCGTTCGGACTATTTCGCGGTGGTGGGCGACGTGTGGCGGGAATGGCCTTCGGCCATGGCCCAGGACTTCGTAAGCGGCGCCTACGCGGTGGGCGCGATCTCGCCGGAGACGGTGGAGATCACCGACGCCTTTATCGACAGCGCGCAGCCGCCCGCCGCGCTGCGCCGCCTGCTCGTCGAGGGCCGGGACGACGTGCTCCGCGCGCTGCGCTGCCAGGCGCGCGACCGCCAGGCAGCGTAGGCTGATCCTGGTGGGAGGGGAGCGTGAGCCACGGCGATGGTTGCCACGGTTGTCTGTCTCGAAGGTGCCCTGGCGGGCAAGCATTTTACGGTCGGCAGCGAGCCGGTCACCTTCGGCCGTGACGACGTGAACAACGTGGTGGTGGCCGACCTGCTTGCCTCGCGCGTCCACGCCGAAATACGACGTGAGACCGGGGGCTACGTCCTGCACGACCGCGACAGCAGCAACGGCACGTGGGTCAACGGCACGCGGGTGAGCTCCCAGGTGCTGCTGCGGCCCGGCGACGAGATCATGATCGGCGGCGAGACGTTCCGCTTCGAGACCTCCGACGGGCAGGTCGCCCCGACCAGCCTGCTGGTGAGCAGTCCCGGGGGTCAAGGGCTACGGCCTGTGCCGCCACCCTCAATGCCCGTCTTGCACGTGACCGTGGCCGGGGGCGGGCCGGTCGGGCTGAGCTTTGCCCTGCTCCTCGAGCACCTGATGGGATCGCGGGTGGCGGTCAAGGTCTATGACAGCCGCTGGGTGAGTGACGGCGGCCAGATCGTGTGGAAGAACGCGGACCAGGGCAACGTGCGCCGGCTGCAGGTCGTGACCATCCAGAGCCGCCAGTTCACCAGGCTCCCGTCCGAGATCCAGGAGCGCTTGTTCGTCCCCGGCGCCTACACCGAGATGTGGCCCGCGGGACCGGACTCGGTGAAGGATCTCGGGCCGCGCAATATCCGGATCGCGTACGTCGAAGATCAGCTGCTCGCCATCGCCAACGACAAGCGGGACCGCATCGAGCTCATTCCGGAACGCTTCGATCCATCAGAGGGCGACCTGGCCGGCACGCACGTGCTCGCGATCTGCGAGGGCAGCCGCTCGCGCACGCTTGAGCACTTCGCCGCGAAGTTCGGTGCCTGTGACACATCCATGTACGCGCTCGACGGTCAGCAAGTACAGGACCTGGTACTCGGCCTGCGGGTCAAGTCCCTGCTCCCTGACCCGATGGCGGTCCTGCTTACCGTGGCGCAGAACCGCTTCCTGCTGAACTCCCTGCACGGCGAGGGCTTCCTGAACATGCGGCTGACCGATCAGGAGGCGAGCGAGGCGGTCGGGATCGACCCGGTCCTGCGGGTCTTCACCGAATGCATCCAGTCCCAGCCCTGCGTGCTTGAGCAAAGGGCCAACCGTGAGTTCTTCTGTGCCGGGCATCGCGCCCTGTTCCTGCCCGCCGTGATGAAGGGATCGGCCCTCTGGACACGGGTCCAGGAAGGATTGCAGCTGTTCGGCGTCCCGCCGGAGAACCTGACCGCGGTGACCGGTTTCCGGCTTGATATGGTCCAGCGGCCGCGTTTCACCGCCCAGCTGTACCCGAAGACGGCGACGGCGCCGGGGACGTTCGGCTTCCTGCTTGGCGACACGGCCAACGCGATTCACTTCTGGCCCGGGCGCGGGCTCAACAGCGGACTGGCCTCGGCCACCTCGCTGGCGCGATGCCTGTCGGCGTCCTGGCGCGGAACGCCCCTGCGCGATGCGGACTTCGTCCGCCACGAAGCGGTGATGGCGATGCTGCAGTACCGGCACAAGAGCCGGGCGTGGCGGCAGATGGTGACGCCCGACGCGCAGGGGAAGGTACGGGCGATCAAGGACCTGATCGCCCTGGGGATCGCGGAAGCCGAGCGGGGAGGATACGACAGGAAAACGGATCTGCATGCGCTGCTCGAGCGGCTCGGACAGATCAGGAGCCGGCTGGAACGCCGCCTCGAAGGCCTGCCTGATGACGCCACGCTGCGCGCCCACCTGAAGCGGCTTCCCGGGCCGTTGGTGCACACGCTGCTGGTGAGCGAGCCCTGGGACACTGGCACCGTCGGCGGTGAGGAGGTCGACGTCGAGTGGCTGCTCGACGCGCCGATGGTCAGGGAGCTGGCTTAGACGCTTCGAGCTTGAGCGGCACGTCCGCGTACGGGTCGAGCGCGTAGGCGAGGGAGACCCGGTGGTAGCCGTCCGCGATATCCCCGTCCGCCACGAGAACCGGGGACAGTTTGTCCCCGGCCAGCACCTTCTTCAGGTCCCTCAGCACGCCCGGATCGGACAGCGGCAGCGCGTCGCGCCGGACGGCCCGCAGGATGTCGTTGGCGCGGCGCGTGATGACAGGCAGCTTGCGCAGCTTCTTCGACACCTCCTTGGCCCGGTCCTCGCCATAGCGGATGCTGAGGTAGCTGGAGGCGGCGTCATAGTCGTGGTCGGCCACCTCCTTCTGCCACCGCAGATAGGTGACGGCGTCGTCAGTGGTCATTCGTCCTCGCCTCCGTAGCGATGGCCCGCGATGGCCTCGCGGACGTGCTTGATCAGGTCTTCAAGCGGGACGGCGTCGGTGGAGCCGGCGGCGCGGTCGGTGAGCTCGGCGGTGCCCGCGGCCAGGCCGCGTTTGCCGATCGTGACCCGGAACGGGATGCCGACCAGTTCGGCGTCGCTGAACTTGACGCCGGCCCGGACCGCCCGGTCATCCACGATGACGTCGACGCCCGCGTCGAGCAGCGCCTGGTAGGCCTCCAGGCCCGCCTCGGCCACCGCGAGGTCCTCCTGCTGGGCGATCACGAGCACGACCTGGAACGGGGCCACCGCGACGGGCCAGATGATGCCCTTGTCGTCGTGATGGACCTCGACGATCGTGGCCATGGCGCGCTCGACCCCGATGCCGTAGCAGCCCATGATCGGCTTGACCGGCTTGCCGTCCGGCCCGGACACCCGGATGTCCATGGCGTCTGAGTACTTGTAGCCGAGCTTGAAGATGTGCCCGACCTCGATGCCGCGCTCGACCTCCAGGCCATGTCCGCAGTTGACGCAGGCATCTCCGACCCCGACCTCACGCAGGTCGGCCCACCGGCCGACGCCGATGTCGCGCTCGACGTCCACGCCGCGCAGGTGGGTGTCGTCGACGTTGGCGCCGGTGAACATGCCGCGCCGGCCGCGCAGCGCCTCGTCGGCAATGACGGGATGATCGGCGACTTTGGAAGACAGAGTGCCGACCGCGCCCAGGCTGCCCGGCAGGGCGCCCAGGGCGCCGCGGATCTCTTCCGGCTGGGCCGGGCGGATCTCCTTGGCGCCGGTGGCGTCGAGGAGCTTCTGCTCGTTCAGCGCGTGGTCGCCGCGCAGCAGGACCAGCGTGAGCACTCCGTCGAGGAAGTAGACCAGGGTCTTGATCTGGCGGTCGGCCGCTGCCTGGTACTTGACGGCGAGATCCTCGATGGTGCGTACCCCCGGGGTGGCGAAAGGCTCGGGGGCGGGGAGAGCCACGGCCCGTTCGGCTGAATCATCTATGGCGGCCAGCCGGGACGTGGCCTTCTCGATGTTCGCGGCGTAACCGCACTCGGGACAGAGGATGAAGAGGTCCTCGCCCGAGGGGGACGGGCAGATGAACTCGGTGGAGTCCGAGCCGCCCATCGAGCCGCTTGACGCGTCGGCCGGGATGGCGGGGATGGAAAGGCGCTCGAAGATCCTGATGTACGCGTCGCGGTGGGCGAGGAACGCCGCGTCAAGCCCGGCCTGGTCCAGGTCGAAGCTGTAGGAGTCCTTCATCGTGAACTCGCGGGTGCGCATGAGGCCGGCCTTGGGGCGTGGCTCGTCGCGGAGTTTGGTCTGGATCTGGTACCAGATCTGGGGCAACTCGCGGTACGACTCGAGCTCGTGGGCCAGGCTGGAGATGACCTCCTCGTGGGTCATTCCGAGGGCCAGGTCGGCGCCGCGCCGGTCCTTGAGCCGGAACATCTCCTCGCCCATCACGTCCCAGCGGCCGCTGGTCTGCCACAGCTCGGCCGGGTGCATCACCGGCATCAAGATCTCCTGGCCGCCGATCCGGTCCATCTCCTCGCGGATGATCTCCATGACCTTGAGCCGTACGCGCTGGCCGAGCGGCAGCAGCGAGTAGTGGCCGGCCATCAGCTGGCGGATGTATCCGGCCCGGAGCAGCAGGCGGTGGCTGGGCGCGCCGGCGTCGGCCGGGTCGTCGCGCAGCGTCGGGATGTGCATGGTGGACCAGCGCATGGTCTGCGACTCTCACTTTCAGGCACTTCGGGCCCTTTGGGCCGGGCTCACGCCAAGGTCGTAGTTTATCCTCAGCGTCCCGGGCAGCGTTCCTGGCGGGCGCGCGGGCTTACGACAGGCGTTCGGCCAGCACGGCCAGGCTGGTGACGTGCTCGTGGCCGTCCGGCGCGGGGCAGAACCCGTGCGGGTCGAGGTGAACCGGCTGCAGGCCGGCCGCGCGGGCGCCTGCCACGTCGTAGCGGACGCTGTCGCCGACGTGCAGCACGCTCGCGCCGGGCGGCACGCCCAGGGCGTCGAGCGCGATGCGGAAGATGGCCGGATCGGGCTTGGCCACGCCGACCACCGCCGAGTCGACCACCACGCCGACCGGAATCCCTGATGGCTGAATCCCCGCTTCCTGAATCCCCTCTTCCCGGCCGCCGTCGGGTACGGCGCACACCCCGAGGCGGCGCAGTTCGGTCTGCACGGTGCCGTCGGAGTTGGAGACCACGCCCATCGGCAGGCCGAGCGCGGCCAGCGCTCGCAGCCCGGCCAGTGACCCGGTGCCCACGTGCGTCCAGGCGCGGCCCCTGGTGGCCTCGGCGACCTCGGTGGCCAGGTCGGCGCACCGGCCGTCGACCACGCCGCAGGCCGACAGGTAGCCGATCAGGTACTCGCGCCACCAGGTGCCCGCGGCCGGCTCGGCGGTCGCCACGTCCTGGATCGCCATCGCGCGGTAGTGGGCCCGCTCGAGCGCGGCCACGTCCGGAGACAGGCCGGCCGCCAGCAGCGGCGGCAGCAGGAGGTCGGGCTGAGGGAAGATCAGCACCCCTCCCGCGTCGAGCAAGATCGCTCTGATCTCCGAGTCCACATTCCGCACTATATGCGGTGGCGGTTTCCGGTCCTGATCTGCTTGCGCTTGCGCACTACCCGGCTATCTGACTAGATTAGTCATCTGAGTCATCGAGTCATTCGGTCATGGCATGGGGGTGCGGCGTGGGAGTGTTCACCAGGAAGACCGCAGCGGTCACCGGGGCGTCCAGCGGGATCGGGCGGGCGATCGCGCTGCGCCTGGGCGAGGCCGGGGCGCACGTGTTCGCGGCCGGGCGCCGGGCGGAGGCGCTCGCGGGCACGGTGCA
>Ga0335075_10004836_pt1 | contig 20992 bp, 17 predicted proteins | sample Lox_Sample_24_FD_206723 | JGI IMG/M metagenome (GOLD analysis project Ga0335075, IMG submission 206723) | Soil microbial communities from Loxahatchee National Wildlife Refuge, Florida, United States - Lox_Sample_2.4 | ecosystem: Environmental > Terrestrial > Soil > Wetlands | place: USA...
CGTACCCCAGCTTGGCGAACAGGGCGGCGAGCACGTCTCCGATTGGACGCAGACCTTCGCCACGCCGTTCTGGCGCACGCGGGGGCAGGTCGTCGGGGATGGGAGGATCGAGCGGGTCGATATACATGGTCAGCCTCAGAGCGTTGAGGCGCTTGACCGACGCGGGCCCGAACCGATATTGTGAGGCGTGGTTGAATTGTTCGGTTCGGGAACCCAGGCGTTGGGAGCGCCTGGGTTTTCTTATGCGGCCGCAGCCGATGCGGCGGCTTTCGCAGCCCGCGGCGCCACGTGGATTTCGGCCCGCGGCATCGCAGCGAACGTCGCCAAGCCGTGGTCGATATCGATCAGCAGCCGACCGCCGACCTTGATCGCTCGCAGCGTGCCGTCTGCCAGCATCTCGTACGTCTTGGAACGGCCGATGCCAGCGAGGCGGCACCACACAGGGATCGGGCCGTACTTCGGCGTGATCGATGCTACGCTGCGCTCCGGCAGCAATTCTTCAGGAGGTAGTTGCATTGGTTGGACTCGCATCCGTTAGGGTGCGATCCATCTAATGCAGTCGGATCGGGGGACGAATGACCATTGACCCGGAATCTTTGGAGTCGACCGAAGATTCCGGTGGAATGCCTATTGACCAGGAATGTCTGTCCGTACCGTGGCGAGCACGTCTCGCGTGACAAAGAGAGGATCGTCGCCGGCGCCGATCGCGTCCAGCATTCGTTGGCGAAAGAGATTCGTCGCCTCCGCGCGCATCGCCGCCGCCAGGGAAGGCGCCTCGATCGTGTCGCGCCAGTCCTCGATATTGTCCTGCGATGGTGGCTTCCCGCGCGCGTTGCGAACGCCAGCCGTGCCAGCCTCGGCGGCCACGATGAAGCACGCGTCCGGCAGGGAGAGGCCGGACTCCATCAGAATATCGACGATGCCAGCGAGGATCCCATGCATCGCCGATCGCACCTGATTCGGCGCCCCGCCCTTCCCGCGCGGGACATCGAACAGCTTTGGGTTGCCGCCGTGGCGCCGGTCGACGCATGCCACCATGAGTCGCTCAAGCGGTTCGTGCAATCCGGCAATCTGAACAGCGGGAACAGTTCGGATGAACTTGATCATCGCATACAGTGCGTGCGCAGCAGATTCGAGATGGTTCTCACTGCAGCTTTCCCCGTGGTCGCGAGCCTCCGTGAGTTCACGGATCATGTCAGCCCATGCAGCAGGCGAAGCGGGAGACCTCTCTGCCGCGGCAACGGCAGTCAGCTCTATGGGGAGCCCCGCTACTTCAAGGATCACTGTGCGAGGCAGCCTATTGTTCCGGTCCATTACCCGGCTGCCCTTTCATTGAGATGGATGACGTCGCCAGTGGCCGGCGCCGGGCGCGAGCAAAATTCACCCCATTGCTGCATCAGCTTGCGGCGCCGCTCGAATAGATCGCCGCGCAAGTATGCCTGGATCGTCTTGTCGCCGACCCTGTGAGCCAGCGCCGCTTCGGCCAAGTCAGCCGGCTTACCGGTCTCGGCAGCCCAATCGCGGAAGGATGACCTGAAACCGTGAACGGTGAGGTCATCATGCTTCATCCGGCGCAGCAGCATCAGGAGCGCCATGTTCGACAGCGTGCGACCCGGCTTCAAGCCAGGAAAGACGAACAGATCCGCGTCGTCCGACGTGTTCAGCTTCACCACCTCGCGCAGCACATCCAGCGCTTGACTGGATAGGGGAACGCGATGGAGCCGCCCAGCCTTCATCCGGCCGGCTGGGATGGTCCAGGTCGCATCCTGCCAATCGATCTCGGACCACTTGGCGCCGATCACCTCGCCTGTCCTGGCCGCGGTCAGGATGGCGAATCGGAGGGCCATGGCGCCCACACCTTCCTGCTCGGCGAGCTCGACCAGGAACGCACCGGTTTCCTTCCACGGTAGGGCGGCGTGGTGCTCGACCTTCCTGACCTTGGCGCGCGCCGGCAGCAGCTTGTCGAGATGACCCTTCCAGCGCGCCGGATTCTCCCCGGTGCGCCATTCGCGCGTCTTCGCATAATCGATGATGCTTTCGATGCGGCCCCGGACCCGACTCGCCGTCTCCGGCTTCTTCTGCCAGATCGGCTCGAGGACCTGCAGAACGTGCGCCGTGCCGACGTCAGCGACCGGCAGATTGCCCATCACTGGATCGACATACGTGGCGAGGGTGCTGCCCCATTGCTGGCGGTGCACGGCGTTGCGCCAGGCCGCCTCGTGGCTATCGAGGTAGAACCGCGAGACCGCCTTGAAGGTGATCTGCCGCGCCGCCTGGGCCTGTTTCTCCGCCTTCTGCGCCGCTTCTTCGGCCGCGCGCTGTTCCAGCGGGTCGATCCCATTGCGCACCAGGCGATGCAGGGCAGCCGCCTTCGTCCGGGCATCCGCCAACTTGACCGCATCCCGTCCGGCAGCCGGCCCCAGACCCATCTCACGCATCCTGCCCTTCCGGGTCCAACGGAACAGCCAGAACTTCGCCTCAGGGGAGCGTACCAGCAGATACAGCCCGGCACCGTCGCCGTACCGGCCTGGATCCGCCTTCGCCACCTTCTGTGCTGATAGACCCGCTGCCTTCCGCGGCATGCCGCCACCTCCGTAACGAGAATTCCAATCCGTCCCCTAAACGTATGTCCGAACGGAGTCGGATGCAAGCGGATAATGGTGGAAGGGGAAAGGCGGTATGCCGGCCTTACGGTAAGGCTTCGTCGAGAGGGCGGGGATGGATACGGACGCCCGCGGAAGCGAAACTATCGGATGGGGTGGGATTCGAACCCACGAGCCCTTGCGGGCTGGCGGTTTTCAAGACCGCTGCCTTAAACCACTCGGCCACCCATCCAGAGGCGTGCCTTCTATACCCCATTCCGCGCCGCCGGGAATGCTTCGGCGGCCGCCCGCCGCCCCGTACAACTCGCCCCCCGGCTTCGCCGCTCCGTCTCGTCAGTAAGGCACGCGACCGATCCGCCGCGAATATTCCGTCCGGCCGAGTCGCTTGGGCAGCGCCCGATGCTCCGCGGCGGCAACCGAGTGCGCCGTTGCACCCTGATAGAATTCTACGAGCGCGAGCTTCATCTCCGACCGGGATTTATCATCGAGATAGACCATATGGCCCGATGGATAGTTGTGGATCACGAGATTATCTCGGGCGTGCTGGTCCTTCAGCGGCATGTTCTTAAAGTTCAGGATGGTCTGGAGGAACGGCGTGACCGAGTCGTAGTAGCCGTTCGCGGAGAACACCTTCAGATACGGGTTCAGCGCCATCGCCGCGGCGAGGTCGCCCGCGGTGTACAGGGAATCGGGTCCGCCCTTTTGTGCTCCTGTCGGGTCAATGTGGCTGAAGTCCCAGTTGAGGAAAGCCTGGTTGTTGAGATCCAAGAAGGGCGACGTGGATGTGTACTGGAGCTCGTCATTGAGATAGACGTTCCACATCGCGGTGTACACGCCGCCGACCGCCGTCATCGTCGGATCGTTGCCTCCGGAGTCCGGGTCAACCGATCCGGCGATTCCAGTGTCCGCCGCGATGACGCGGCCGTCGTAGGCGCCCGCGGCCAAACCATCGTCCAGCAGCAGGCTGGTGAGGAAGACGGTGCCGCCGCCTGTCGAAACATCGAGCCGCCAGTACTTCAGCACGACGGGCGGTATGCCGACGAACTCACTCAATGTCTGGATGACGCCTTCGTTGACTTTCGGGAAGGCCGCCAGCGCGGATGCATAGGGGCCCTGGGCAAATGCTTCGACACGCGTCATGAAGGCCGGCAGGTCGGACGGCGGGGGCGAGAGCGTTACCTTCTTGTGGAACCAGGCATCGGCCGCAAACGTCGGCAGGAGACCGACCGGATTGTCCGCCTGCGAATAGTCCAGGATCGACGACTGCAGCACCACCCCGTTCAGATCGACCCCATCCTCGTGCAGCAACCATGTCAGCACGCAGGTTCGTGGTGTTCCGTACGACTCGCCAAACAGGAATTTCGGCGAGTTCCAGCGGTTGTAGACGGTCAGATAGCGTTTCACGAACTGCTTGATGGAGCGGGCATCCTGGTCCACTCCCCAGAAATCCCCGTTCTTCTTCGGCGCGATTGCGGCCGAGTAACCGGTTCCGACCGGGTCGATGAACACAAGATCGGTCTGGTCGAGCAGGCTATCGGGATTGTCGATCAGCGCATAGGGCGCCGGCGGCGTGAAATAGGGCATGCTCGTTCGGATGCGGCGTGGCCCGAACGAGCCAAGCAACAGGAAGACCGACGACGAGCCGGGACCGCCGTTATAGAAGAAGGTAACCGGGCGCGTTGCAGGCGCGGCGGCATCGGCGGTGAACGAGACGTAGAAGATCTTCGCGGCGGGCTGCGCGCTGTATTCATCGTTGGTGACAAGATGACCCGCCCGTGCCGTGTACCGGATCTTCTTGCCGTTGATAGTCACCTCGTGCCGCGTGGTCGCGGCATTTTCGGTGGTGTCGGTAACCGAATCGTCTTTCCCGGAGCCATAGGGGGTCGTGTCCAGCAGTGGTTGGTCCGGCGTGGTTTGCTGCGAGCCAGGTTTTTCGTCCATGGACTATCTCCGTCGCTGCCGCCTTGACATAGTGAATCACGAGAGCCCGGCTCGCTTCAAGGCCGGTGATGGCCACACCGTTTTGACCAGCTTCGTGTAACTCCAGGCTGGCGTCCGACGGCTCTGCGATCGGGGCGCGCTGTTCAGACAATCTCCGAGGTGCAGGCCGCCGCCCGGTTCGTCTTGAACGCGTGAGCGGGGGCGCGTCACGCCCAAGGTGATGCTCGACCGGGCGGCACTGGACCTGCGGCCCCACGATATCGCGCAAGGCGAGCCGGCCATGACCGTTCGGCACCCATCCAGCCCCACGCGCTCCATCCCCCATCCGGCCATCGCGCCGCTCGCGCAACTCGGCCCTCGCCCCGGCAAACGTGGATCCGATACGTCCCGCCCCCGTCGGGCGTCCTTTGATGCAGCTCGGCCTTGCGCCTGCGGGGAAGGGCTGCTATGTATTACTTCTCTTCAGAGCAGTATTACAGAGGATGACCATGACGACGACAGTCACAAGCAAGGGGCAGGTTACGATTCCCAAACCGGTGCGCGACCGGCTGGGAATCGAGCCTGGCAACGCTGTCGAATTCGTATTGGCCTCCGATGGTCGCGTCATCCTGGTGAAGGTTGATGGCAAGCGACCTAGAAGCCGGTTCGAGGCGCTTCGCGGGCGCGCCGGGGCAGGACTTGGTACGGACGAGATCATGGCGCTTACGCGGGGTGACGATTGAGCGTGACGCTCATCGATACCAACGTCCTGTTGGACGTTGTCACCGGCGACCCCCAATGGGCGGACTGGTCGGTCGGGCAATTGGATACCGCTGCGATCAGGGGCGCGCTCGCGATCAATCATATGGTTTACGCCGAGTTGTCGGTGCGCTTCACGACGATCGAAGCGCTGGATGCCGTCCTGAATGAAGCCGAGATAGAGATTGCGGCCATGCCGCGGCCGGCTCTTTTTCTCGCCGGCAAAGTGTTCCAGCGCTACCGGGCGGCAGGCGGGGTTCGGACAGGTGTGCTGCCTGATTTCTTCATTGGTGCACATGCCGCCACCGCCGGCTTGACACTTCTTACCCGGGATGCACGACGCTATCGAATCTATTTTCCTACGATCGACTTGGTTACGCCTCAGCGTTTCTCCTTAGGCGGGTGCTGACGGCGCATCTCCTTCCGCAGGGGTCGTAGGGTGGTGGCGGGCCTTTGCCGCAACGGAGATCGGGGAGTATTATTTGGCACCGTAATCACGATTTTTGGACAGCCCGGCGCGCCGGGAACGCCGCCGCCACCCGTCGCCGCACTGCCCGAGCAACCCGTCCCCTCCCCCATGCACGCGGGTCCAACACGTCCCGAACCCAATCGCCGATCAGGTTCTCCGACAGCACCAACAGCACGAGCGCCAAGCCCGGCAGCACCGACGGCCACCAAGCGCCACTGAACAGATACTGATACCCCTGTGCCACCCGCAGCCCGAGCGAAGGAGTCGTCACCGCCGCGCCAAGCCCGAGGAACGACAGCGACGCCTCCGCCTCCACCGCGCGCGGAATATCGACCGAGATCTGCACCAAGAGCGGCCCAAGCACATTCGGCAGCAAATGGCGGAACACCACCCGCCGCGGCGACGCACCCGCCAGCACCGCGGCGGTCACGTAATCCTGCTGGCGCTCGGCCAGCACGCTCGACCGCACCAGCCGCGCGTACTGTGCCCAGCCGACAATCCCGATGACCGCGATCACCTTCCATAATCCGCGCCCGCTCAGCGCCAGCACGGCCAGCGCGATCAGTACCGCCGGCAACGACAGCTGGATATCGACCAACCGCATCGCCACGCCATCGAACCACCCGCCGCTGCGATAACCGGCAAGCAATCCCGCCACCCCGCCGACCACCACGCTGATCGCCACCGCCACGAACCCGGCCAGCAGGCTCACCCGCAACCCGAACAGGATGTTCGACAGCACGTCCCGCCCCAGCCCGTCGCTGCCCAGCGGATAGGACCAGTCGCCGCCCGCCATCCAGGCCGGTGGGTCAAGCCGCGAGAGCAGGCTCTGCTCCTCGGGATCGTGCGGCGCGATCCATGGAGCCAGCACAGCCAGCAAGACCATCACCACCAGGATCAGCAGCGAAACCCACGGCAGTCCGCGCAACAGCCTAACGCGCATGTGCCACCCGCGGGTCCAGCAGGCCATACAGCAGATCGACGATCAGGTTGATCGCCGCGAACATCGCCGCCACCACGATGACGTAAGACAGCACCACCGGGTAATCGAGCCGATACAAAGACTCCAAAGCCAGCCGGTTCATACCGGGCAGTGCGAAGATCGTCTCGGTGATCACTGCGCCGGCAAACAACTGGCCGAATTGCAGCCCGAATACCGTGATCAGCGGCAGCATCGCCGTCCGCAGCGCGTGCTTCAGCACCACCACAGGCTCGGACAGCCCCTTGGCGCGCGCTGTCCGCACATAGTTCAGCGACAGCGTATCCAGCAGGCTGGTGCGCGTCAGGCGCGTGAACAGCGCGATGCGGAAGAAGGCCAGCGTGAACGCCGGCAGCACGTAGTGCTGGATACTTCCCGCACCGGACGCCGGCAGCAGGTTCAGCTCGACGCTGAACGCAAAGATCAGCAGGATGCCCAGAAAGAAGGTCGGCACCGAAGACCCCAGCACCGACACCCCGCGCAGCACACGATCGAGCAGCCCGTCCGGCCACATTGCCGAGAACACGCCAAACGGAAGCCCGAACACCGTCGCGATCGCGATGGCCAGCACGACCAGTTCGGCGGTCACCGGGACGCGCTCCAGGATCAGGTGCATTGCCGGCTGCGCGCTGTAGTAGGACAGCCCGAGATCCCCATGCACCACGCCTGCCAAATAGCGCCAGTACTGCACCAGCAACGGCCGATCCAGCCCCAAACTCGCCGCCAGCACCGCCCGATCGTGCGCGTTCATCGTCTCCGGCGCCAGCACCGCGATCGGATTGCCGGTGGCATGGATCAGCACGAAAACAAGCGTCGCCACCACCCACACCGTGAAGATCGCCTGCCCGACGCGCTTGGCGACGAAGCGCGCCATCGCCGCTACTTGCGGGTCATCTGCCACGCGAAGATCATCTCGTCCTCGCGCGAGGTATAGGCGATCGAATTCACCACCCCGGCGATTACGTCCTCATAGTAAAGCGGCAGATACGCGAACTTCACCCGATCGGCGTCATGATACGCCTGCTCGATCTCCTTCGCCCGTGCCGCCGCGTCAAAGTTGCTGCCGGCCTGCGCCATCATGGAATCCGCCTCGGCGTCGCAGAAATGCTCGCGATTGACCACGCCGAAGCCCGCCTTTGCGTCTCGGCAGTGATACACCGCGCTCCACGTCGTGATCGCATCGTTGCTGCCCCACCCGGCAAAATACATGGTGAAGCCACCCTTATCGATCATCGGGAAGAACACCGCCTTCGGCACCGAGTTGACCTGCACCTTGATGCCGACCGCCGGCAGCAAGCCGCCGATTGCCTGCTCCACCACGCTGTCTTCCAGGTATCGATCGTTGGTGCCGTCCAACCGAACCGTGAACCCGTTCGGATAGCCCGCCTCGGCGAGCAACTTCTTCGCCTCGGCCACATTATAGCCCAGCGGCTTCAGCGCCGGATCGAATCCCTCGACACCGTGTGGGGTGAACTGCTCGGCGACCTCGGCGGCGCCGTTGAAGATCTTGTTCTTGATTGCCGGTACGTTGATCGCCAGCAACACGGCCTTACGCACGCGCGGATCGAGGAACGGGTTCTTCCTGCCGGCCGCCAGCCCCGGCGAGCCGGTCTCACGCCAGTCATCCATGGCCAGGTACATCGTCCGCTGACCGGGCGTTTGAGTGATATACGCGCGCCCGCTGTTCCTGACGCGCCGAAGGTCGGCCGGATCGATCTTCTCGGCAACCTGGATCTGACCCGACAGCAGCGAAGCCACCCGCGTCGCGCCATTCGGGATGCTCTCCAGGTGGACATAGGTGAAGGCAGGCTTAGGCCCCCAGAACCCGTCCCACGCCGCGAGATCGAGATGGTCGTCGGCCAGCCACGAAACGAACTTATAGGGACCGGTCCCGATCGGATGATTGGCGAACGCCTCCCGCCCCTCTTTCTTGATCAGCGCCTCCGGCATCACCGGGATCGCCTCCAGATGGAGCGGGAATTGGGGGTCGGGCCGGCTGAACGTGACGTCGATGGTGTCCGGAGACACCACCTTGTAGCCGGTCACATCATTGGCGTCTTCCCGGAACTGCGACTTGGGGTTTTGCCCGGTGTCCAGGATCGACTCCCCGACATCGTCCGGCGTCATCGCTGTGCCGTCCTGGAATTTCACGCCCTGGCGCAATGTCAGCCGCCAGGTGGTCGGATTGATGCTCTGCCACTTGACCGCGATGCGCGGCTGCAGCTCGCCGTGGGTGCCCTCGATCGTGATGGTGTCGAAGATATGCTGCTGCCAGGCGGTGGTCGTGCTCTCGGCGCGCATGATCGGATCCAGCGTGACGGCACCGCCGTTGAACGCGATTACCAGCGGCTGGCTCGGGCTGTCGCCGATGGCGGCACGGGCCCCAGGAGCGGCCAGTCCAACGCAGACGGTGAAGCTGATCGCGGCGGCGATGGAACGCATGCGGCCATCTCCCTGGTTCGTTGCCGCCCGAGCCTATTGCACCGCCGGTCGGCGGGCAAACGCGCAAGTCCACCTCTCCTGCACGCCGGCCCGCACAAATGTCACGCCAGCGTCACCCACCGCAAGATAGCATCATGGCTTTGGCAGGGGGCCGATCCGTTGCCGCGGCACCTGGGGTGCGAACGGTGCCGGCGCTCAAGCAACGCACCGCGGGGTTGGCATGAACATCGTCCTGCTGATCCTTATCGCAGCCGCGGCTGCCATCGGATTCTCGATTGCCGGTGTCTGGCTCGGCCGCCGTCTCTTGCGCCGGCGCGTGGCCGCGGGACACCACGAGGTGCTGCTGGCGTTTCTGCAGACGGGTGGCACTCTGCAGGCGGTATTTTTGGCTTTTCTGGTTGTCGTGGTCTGGCAATCATATGACGCGGCCCGGGCCAATGTCGCTGATGAGGCCTCGGCGCTGGCAACCCTCTATCGGGCGAGTACCGGCATGGAGCCCGGCATGGGAAATGCGCTGCGCGAGCTGATCCGCGAGTACGTCGATGCGGTGATCCGGGACGAGTGGACGATCCAGGCCGAGACTGGCGGTGCGAGCGAAAAGGCGCGGGCGATGAGCCTGCGCATGTATCGCCTGTTTGGCCGGGAAGACCCGGCGATAAAGCAACAGGAAAGCGCCATCGACGGAGCGGCACTGCAGCTCATCTCGCAGATTCAATACGACCGGAACAAGCGAACGCTGGAGGCCGGGCAATCGCTGTCTGCGATCATATGGTTCGCCGCGATCGGTTCGGGCGTGATCGCCCTTTCCATGAGCTTCTTGCTGTTCATGGATCAGGTCGTCCTGCAGATAATTGTCACCAGCATGATGGCTGGCATGATTGCGTTGCTGCTATGCATCACGTCCGTGCTGAGCCGTCCCTTCGTCGGGCCGCTGGCACTGCAGCCGCAGCCGTTCGTGCACTCGCAGGAGGTGTTCGACTCGGTGGATGCGACGCCGTAAGGGATCGCCCAAGGATAGCCGAGCCTTCCACCAGCCTGATATGGACACCTGAACTCCCCGAGACGGACCACTGAACGCCATGGAACGCCGCACGCTCTTCAACGGCTGGGTCCTGCCCGCGCTCCTGGTCCTGCCGCAGCTTCTGATCTCGATCGTCTTCTTTTACTGGCCCGCCGGCCAGGCCATGTGGTCGAGCCTCACCACCGAGGACCCGTTCGGCCTCGGTTCCGTGTTCGTGGGCGCGGACAATTTCACCGCATTGTTCGCCGATCCACGCTACCTCGCCACCATTCTCCGCACCCTGCTGTTCTGCGCCGCGGTTGCCGCACTGTCGATGAGCATCGCACTCATCCTGGCGGTGTTCGCCGATCGCGACATAAGGGGTCGCGGAATCTACCGCACGTTGCTGATCTGGCCCTATGCCGTCGCGCCGGTTATCTCCGCGATGCTGTGGCTGTTCATCCTCAACCCGCAGGTCGGGCTACTCGGCCGCTGGCTGAACGCGCACGGCATCCCGTGGGACTACAACGTCAACGGCGGGCAGGCGCTGTTGATGGTGATCGTCGCCAGCGCCTGGAAGCAGGTCAGCTACAATTTCATCTTCTTCCTCGCCGGACTGCAATCGATCCCGCGTGCGGTGATCGAGGCGGCGCGCATGGACGGCGCGCGCGGCTGGCACCGTTTCCGCACCATCACTTTCCCATTGTTGGCGCCGACCACCTTCTTCCTGATCGTGGTGAACCTGACCTACGCGGCGTTCGACACGTTTGGAACCATCTGGTCGCTGACCCAGGGCGGACCGGGCCAGTCCACCGAAACGCTTGTCGTGAAGGTCTATCGCGACGGCGTCGTGAACCTCGATCTCGGCTCGTCTTCAGCGCAGTCCGTGATCCTGATGGCTGGCGTGATCCTGCTGACCGTCATCCAGTTCCGCTTCATCGGCCGGAGGACCAACGCATGAGCCAAGCGATCGGCATCGTCGGCCCGGCGCCACGCACGGCCGCAACGGCTCGCGAACGACCGGACTGGCTGGCGCATGCCGTCCTCGGCGTGGGCGTGCTGCTGTTCGCCCTGCCGGTGTGGCTGGCGATCGCCGGCTCGACGCAGCAATCGGGCGCGATCCTGCGCGGCGACCTGTCGCTGCTGCCCGGCTCGGAGGGGCTTGCGGCCTATCGCCGCGTGCTGCTGAACGGCGAGCTCGGCACCCAGCCGGTCTGGCACATGCTGCTGATCTCCGGCGGCATGGCGCTGGTCATCGCGATCGGCAAGATCGTCATTTCATTGCTCTCGGCCTTCGCCGTCGTGTTCTTTCGCTTTCCGTTCCGCCGCACCGCCTTCTGGATCATCTTCGTGACGCTGATGCTGCCAGTAGAAGTGCGCATCATCCCGACCTATGCGGTCATGTCGCAGTTGCACCTCATCAGCACTTTCGCCGGCCTGACAGTGCCGTTGATCGCCTCGGCGACCGCCACCTTGCTGTTTCGCCAGATCTTCGCCGCCATCCCCGACGAGCTGGTGGAAGCGGCACGAATGGACGGCGCCGGCCCGCTTCGTTTCCTGCGCGACATCCTGATCCCCGTCTCGGCGACCAACATCGCGGCGCTGTTCGTCATCCTGTTCGTCTTCGGCTGGAACCAGTATCTCTGGCCGCTACTGGTGGCGACGACCCCGCAGCTCGACACCATCGTGATCGGCATCGTGCGGATGATCGGCGTCGAGTCGGAAACCGACTGGGCCGGCGTAATGGCGACCGCCGTCCTGGCTTTGATCCCGCCGGTGATCGTAGTGGTGCTGATGCAGCGCTGGTTCGTGTCCGGCCTGACCGAGGGCGAGAAGTAATGGCGACGCTGGAGCTGATCGGCCTGGAGAAAAGCTTCGGCGCTACGCCGGTGCTGCGCGGCATCGACCTCGAGATGCCCGACGGCGAGATGCTGGTCATCGTCGGCGCATCGGGCTGCGGCAAATCTACCCTCCTCCGCATGGTGGCCGGCCTGGAGCGGCCGTCCGCTGGACGCGTGGTGCTGGACGGACGCGACATCACCGGACTCGATCCGTCCCAGCGCGACATTGCCATGGTTTTCCAGAACTACGCGCTCTACCCGCACATGACGGTCTTCGACAACATGGCGTACGGGTTGCGCATCCGCGGCCTGCCCCGCGCCGACATCCGCCGGCGGGTCGAGCAGGCGGCGGAGCTGCTGGGTCTCGACACGCTGCTGGCCCGCAAGCCTCGGATGCTCTCGGGCGGGCAGCGCCAGCGCGTCGCCATGGGCCGGGCAATCGTGCGCGAGCCCAAGCTCTTCCTGTTCGACGAGCCACTCTCCAACCTGGACGCAAAGCTTCGGGTTGCGATGCGCGCCGAGATCAGGCGGCTGCAACGACGGCTCGGCGTCACCAGCCTGTACGTGACGCACGACCAAGTGGAGGCCATGACGCTCGGCGATCGGCTACTGGTCCTGGACCAGGGCCGCGCGGCCCAGCTTGCCACGCCGATGGAGGTCTTCGAGCGGCCCGCCGATACCTACGTCGCCGCGTTCATCGGCTCCCCCGCCATGAACTTCCTGCCGGCGACGCTGGCGGCCGATGGCAGCGCCGCCGCGCTGGAAACCGGCGCCGTGATCCCGTTCGCGGATGGCCGGCGCGACGGGCCGGACGGACGCCCGGTCACCCTGGGCATCCGCCCCGAGCATCTCGCGCTTGCGCCGGACGGCCTGCAGATGGTGGTGGAGCTGATCGAGCCGCTGGGCTCGGAAACCGTCGTCCATGGCCGCGTCGCCCAAGGGCATAAGACGGGCGACCAGGCCCTGGTGGTGAAGCTTGGCGGCCCCGTTTCGGCGACCGACCGCTTGGCGGTCTGGCCAATTCCCACCCAGCTTCACGTCTTCGATCGCGGCACGGGACGACGAATCGACCCGGTCGGAGACGAAAGTGCCGCCATCCGGCTTGCCCGCGCTGCCGTGGCCGGATAAGGTTTCCAACGCGTTCTAAAAGAGTCTCGATCCGAAATGGCAGCGATGCCGGCCAAACCCGTGCCGTCGGTCGGCCCGGCCGAGATGCAGGCAATGGTGGCCCGCGCCGGGTTGACCCTGAATCCCGGCCAGATGGCCGACCTTGTGCTGGCCTGGCGCCAGCTTGCCGGGCTGATCGCGGCGATCCCGCGGGACCGGCCGCTGGCCGATGACCAAGCTTACGTGTTCCGCCTGCCCCCTCCTGCCCCCGAGCCTCAGCCGACGCCCGGGGCGACCAGGAAGCCCGCCCGCAAGCGCGCTCGACCCACCCGATGACGGGCGGTCGATGACGGCGCCGCCGGCGTTCCTCACCATTGCCGAAGCGAGCCGACTGATCGCGGCGAAGAAGCTGTCGCCGCTCGAGCTCACGCGCGCCCTGCTGGACCGCATCGGCACGCTCGACCCACAGCTCAGCGCCTTCATTACCGTCACCGAGCGACAGGCCTTGTCCGCTGCGCGCCGCGCCCAGGCATCCACCGCCAGGGGGCCGTTGCGCGGCATTCCGGTCGGCTACAAGGACATTTATCAAACCGCTGGCGTACTGACCACGGCGCATTCCCGGCTGCTTGCCGACAATGTCCCAACCGAGGATGCCGAGGCCGTGCGGCGGCTGGGCGCGGCGGGCGCGGTGATGCTGGGCAAGCTGGCGACGCACGAGTTCGCCATCGGTGGCCCGGCCTTCGACCTGCCTTGGCCGCCGGCACGCAATCCCTGGGACACGCGGCGCTTCACCGGCGGGTCGAGTTCCGGGTCGGGCGCGGCAGTCGCCGCCGGTCTCGTGCTGGGCGCGCTCGGTTCAGATACTGGCGGCTCCATCCGGCTGCCCGCCGCCTATTGCGGGATTGCCGGGCTCAAGCCGACACCGGGCCTGGTGTCGCGGCGCGGCGTCATCCCGCTGGCCCCGAGCCTCGATACCGCCGGCCCGATGGCGTGGACTGCGCAGGACTGCGCCATCCTGCTCGACGCACTCGCCGGCCATGACCCGGCGGACCCCGCTTCGGTCCCCGGCCCTCGCATCGGCTATGCGCGTGCCATCACCGCGCCGGTGAAGGGGCTGCGCGTCGGCTTGCTGCGACGCTTCTACGAACACGACGTGCCGGCCACGCCCGAGGTGCTGCGGATGATGAACCACGCCGTTTCGGTGCTGCACGACCTGGGCTGCCGGGTAGAGGAAGCCAACCTGCCGCCGGTGCAGGAGTTCAATGCGGTCGGCCGGGTGATCATCTCGGCCGAGGCCTTCGCTTTGCACGAACCGATGCTGAAGACGCGGCTGACCGACTATTCGCGGGTGTTCCGGATGCGCGTGCTCGGGGGCGCGCTGATCCGGGCCGCCGACTACATCGCCGCCCAGCGCCGGCGGACCGACCTGATCGCCGCGGCGGCGAAACTGTTCGATCGGTTCGATGTGCTGCTGTCTGTGCCGGCCGCGGATGCGGCGCCGCTGGTGTCGGAGCAGCGGCCGGATGAGGGGTTTGCCCGGCCCTTCCTGACGACAGTTGCAAATGTTGCGGCGCTGCCATCCCTGGTGGTTTGCGGCGGTTTCACTGCCGCTGGCCTGCCGCTCGGGATCGAGATGATAGGACCGGCCTGGGGCGACCTGACGGTGCTGCGCCTGGGGCACCATTTCGAGTTGGCGACGGCGACGCGAGATCGCCGGCCGGAGCTGTGATATGAGACGTCCGGCGAGGACAGCGGATCCTCGAGCGGCAGCGGGACTTCAGCCATGGGTCAGACCCTACGCAACAGTATAGCCCAGACGCTCGATGAGCGGACGGAGCATCGGGATCACCGGCTCCAGATGCCGGCGATAATGCCGATACCGGTGTAATGAGCGATCGTACAGCGGCTCGGTTACCTGTGCATAGCTTGCGGTGCGTGCGTAGCGGCGGTTCTCCTGGAAGCGCAGGCAGTTCTCGTCGAAGTCGACGCCGATGAAATCGAGCATCGATCGGACGGTTTCCGCCTGCCTGCCGACCATGGCTTCGTAGCGGATCGGCAGGTAGCGCAGCGCCATCTCGGTGCGGTAGTGCTCGGTCAGCTCCATGACCCGGACATAATGCGTGGCAGCGGTTTCCAGCGAGCTGGCACAAAACAACCCATGCGTGAAGTGATTCGCCAGCGCCGAGACTATCACGTCCAGCGGATGGCGGATTACATGGATCAACGGCGACGCCGGAAACAGCAATGCGATCAGGCCGAGATGAGTTTCGTTCAGCGGCATCTTGTCGGTGAACCATGCGAACTCGGGCTCGGCCACTCCCATCTGCGCGGCTTTTTGCAGGTAGTAATCGCGCAGGTTGTCCAGACCGTCGCGCTGGTCGCCCATCCATAGCTCGGCCAATGCCTCGGGGTAGGTCAGCGGGCTGTTCAGCATCCGCGGCATGATGTGGGTGATGTCGTTGATCAGCGGCAGCTCGTCGCCGGCCGAGATCAGCGGATGGGCAGACAGCGTCTGCTCCACCAGCGTGGTGCCGGAGCGGGGAAAACCCAGGACGAAGATCGGCTGTGGCACGTCGGTGCGCACGCCCGCCCGCGGCAAAGTACCCAGGCGGCCGGCGGTGAAGAATCCGCGCAACCGGTTGATCGTGTCGTTGGCAAGCTGATCGCGATAGCCATTGCCGCTGAGCTCGCGGGCGATGCGTTTGGCGTCGGTGAACGCCGCCCAGGCGTCGTCGTACCGTTCAAGCCGATCGAGCAGACGGCCTTTCTCTGAAAGTTCGGTGGGACCGAGACCGATCGGCGCCGCGGTCGTCGTGGCGTTCTGATCGGACGGCCGTGTGGGGTGGTCGAGCAGCGCCAACGCCTCATCGTGGCGCTTCATGCGGCCCAGCAGGACGGCTCGGGTCAGAATGGAACCGGGGTCGTTGGGAAACAGCGCATCCAGCCGGTCGAGCTTGTCCATGGCGGCATCGAAGTTGCGGTCGGCCTCCTCCAGCCGCGCCCAGCCGAGCAGGGTCTCCCGGATATTCGGCGCTGCCGCGGTGGATTCCTCATACAGGGCGCGGGCTTCCTCCATTCGGCCCTGGTTCTTCAGGCACCAGGCGAGGTTGGCGAGCACGATCGGATCTCGACCATCGCTGAGCGCGAGGACCTGGCGGTAGTGATACTCGCCGAGGCGCGGCCGCTGCGCCTCGGTCATGATCATGCCCATCAGATTGTGCGCCTGCGGGTTCTGCGGGGCGATGCGGACGGCGTTGCGGGCATGGACTTCTGCCTCCACCAGAGCACCCCGGCGGAGCAGCATGAGTGCCAATTCATTCGTCGCGTTGAGATTGTTCGGATCGAAATGCACCGCCCGGCGAAGCAGCACGTCGGCGGCGGCGGTCTTGCCCTGTTCCCGGCGGATCGAGTGCAGCAGCAAGAGCGCGCCGGGCCGGTCGGGCGCAAGTTCCAGCACGTCGAGGCAGAGCCGCTCGGCGAGGTCCTTGGCTCCGCGCTGGTGGGCCTGGGAGGCGCGTTCCACCAGTGGCACGAGATGGTGGGCGGTCTCGGCCGAGGGGATGGCGGCTGGCGGCAAGGCGCAGCAACGTTCCGGGCGAAGACCGCTGCCGCAGGGACATGATGCGGGGGGCGAGACGCTCATGCGTCAGGCATGTAGGCCAGGATGACGGCGGTGGCCAAGCGTTATACCAGGCAGGGGGGAAGTCGGCATCGATCGCGGGCGCCCGCACGGGTTGCGCGGGGCCGGCGACCCCGAAATGCCATGTGTTTCCTGACCCGAAACACTGGGAAGAGATCATCGCAGCCCACGAATAGTGGACGCAATTGTCCTTTCGTGACAGGATAGATTCGATGAGGCCGCCCGCCTCAGTCGCCTTGCACTGTCCTGCCGGTGGAGGGGACCATGACGACGATCACTGTCAATAAGACCGCCGGGGTTTCTCTCACCTCGGCGTCCTACACAAATCCTATCGTAATCAATTCGGGAGTTATCATTTCTAACTCCGCAAGCAGCGGGAACGGTGTTTACGCGACGATCGGATACTGGGCGATCCAGAACGACGGCAGCATCACGAGCGCAAACACCTTCGGCGACGGTATCTCTCTACTGGCTGGCGGCTCTGTCACCAATGCGGCGACCGCTTCGATCATGGGTGCAGTGGACGGAGTCTACGTGAGCGGCGGCACCGGGACTGTCGTTAACGAAGGCAGCATCATCGGCACAGGCACCAGCGGAACCGGTGTCTATCTGCCGTCTTTTGGTTCCGTTACCAACGCAGCCTCTGCTTCGATCACAGGCCTCGGCATGGGCATCGGCGGGTCCTTCATCGGCTACCAAACCGTGGTCAATAGCGGCAGCATCGCCGGTACGGGCACGATCGGGGTTGGCATATCGCTGGGTGCTGGAAGCACGATCACCAACACGGCCTCTGCTTCGATCGAGGGCGTCCGGGCGGGAGTCATCATCGGCGCCGGCGGCATCAGCCCCGGGAATGTGGTCAATGAAGGCAGCATCGCTGGCACGGGCACCAGCGGGATTGGCGTCGAGCTGTTTTCTGGCGCTTCGATCACCAACGCATCCTCCGCTTCAATTACGGGCGTTCAAGATGGCGTCGGCAGCGCCATCCTCATGGGCCCCCAGACCGTGGTTAATGAAGGCAGCATCGCCGGCACAGGCACCAGCGGGATTGGCGTTTATCTGATTTCCGGGTCAGTCAAGAACGTGGCATCCGCTTCGATCACGGGCGCTACCGGTGTCAGTATGCGCGACGAGGACTTCTACAGCACCGGAACGGTTATCAATTACGGGAGCATCGTTGGCACGAGCGCCAACGGGTATGGCGTTGATCTGCAAACAGGCGGTTTGGTCATCAACACGGCTTCTGCTTTGGTCACAGGCGCTACCGGCGTCGATATCCGCTTCTTCTACTCTCTCGCCTTCAACGAGGGGACTGTGGTCAATGCAGGCAGCATCGCCGGCACGGGTGCCAGCGGGAGCGGCGTTGACGTGTTTCTGGGGTCAGTCACCAATGAAGCTTCTGGTTCGATCACGGGTGCTACCGGCGTCTTCATGGCCGGCACCATCATGGCTCCTCACGACGTCACTCTTGTTGGCGGCGGGACTGTGGTCAATGCAGGCAGCATCGCCGGCACTGGCACGCCAGGTGCCGGCGTCTATATGGATTTTGGATCGGTTACGAACGCTGCTTCCGCTTCGATTACGGGCGCTACCGGTGTCCTTATTAGGAGCTTTGGCGGGACTGTGGTCAATGGCGGCAGCATTGCCGGCACGGGCATCAGCGGAAGCGGTGTTGCCTTATATTATTATCGCGATCTTGTTACCAATTTAACTCACGCTTCGATCACCGGCAATGCTTTCGGCGTTGACCTCTCCGCGGGCGGGACACTGACAAATGCCGGCACGGTCATCGGCAACTCGGGCACCGCGGTCTATCTAGGCGGCACAAGCAGCAACCTGTTGGTGCTGGACCCAGGCTACGGACTGTCCGGCAGCGCAATCGGCGGCACGAGCGCGAGCAACGCGCTGGAGCTCGCGTCGGCAGCGTCGGCCGGCGTGCTGTCCGGGCTCGGCACGGAGTTTGTTGACTTCCAGCAGACCAGCATCGATCCCGGTGCATCGTGGGTGTTCAACGGAGCGAACACGATTGAAGCCGGTGCCACGCTAACCGAACTCAGCGGCGCGACGTTGACCGCCTCCGGAACATTGGTCAACGACGGAACTATCATCATCGATGCCAGCACGATGGCCGCGGGCGGACTGACGGGCATCGGTGTGACCATGATCGACGCCGGCAGCACGCTTGAGGTACAAGGCACCGTCGCCGGCGGCGAGACGCTGACGTTCGCCGGCAGCGGTGCATATTTGAACTTCGACAATCCCGGCAGCGTCGCCGGCAGCGTCACCAATTTTGTGCCCGGCGAGACAATCAATCTCAAGGGGGTCGATCCCGGATCAGTCACCTACTCGGGTGGCTTCTTGAACTTCAATGGTGGCAGCTTCGCACTTTCGCTGGCCAATCTCGGCACGGTGACCGCGTCGGGAAGTGAAGATGGCACCTCGGTCTCGGTCACGGCGCTGTGCTTCTGCTCCAACACGCTGATCGCAACGCCATCCGGCGAGCGTCCGGTGCAGGAACTTGCCGTCGGCGACATGGTAACGACGCATCGCGGCGTGGCGCGGCGCATCGTGTGGGTCGGCACCGGCAAGGTGCTGGCCACGCAGGGGCGGCGCAATGCGGCAACGCCGGTGATCGTGTGCCAGGGTGCGCTGGCCGACAACATCCCGAATCGCGACCTGCGAGTGACGAAGGGCCATTCGCTCTTCATCGATGATATGCTGATTCCGGTGGAGTTCCTGGTTAATCACCGATCGATCTTCTGGGACGACACCGCGCAGGAGGTCGAGCTCTATCACATCGAATTGGACACTCATGATGTGCTGATGGCCAACGGCGCGCCGGCGGAAAGCTATCGTGACGACGGCAACCGCTGGCTGTTCCACAATGCCAACAGCGGCTGGGGTCTGCCGGCGCTGCCGCCCTGCGCGCCGGTGCTGACAGGCGGCCCGGTCGTGGACAGGGCGTGGCGTCGGCTGCTGGAGCGCGCCGGTCCGCGTCCGGGCATGCCGACGACCGACGAGCCGGACCTGCATCTGCTGGCGGACGGGCGGCGGGTGGATGCCGCTTCGCGCAACGACGCGTGGCATGTGTTCCGCCTGCCTGCGCCACCAGGAACCGTGCGCATCGTCTCGCGCGCGGGCGTGCCGCAAGAGATGGGTCTCGCCCGTGATCCGCGCAGCCTGGGCGCGGCGCTGCGGCAGATCATGGTGACCCGGGGGGCACAGATCCGCGTCGTGGAAGCCCAGGATGCATTGCTGACAGATGGTTTCCACGGATACGAGGCGGACAACGATATCCGCTGGACCAACGGCGATGCGGGTGTGCCGGCAGGTCTGTTCGAGGGCTTCGAGGGGCCGCTGGAGATCGCGCTGCGCCTCGGCGGCAGGACCAGCTATCCGGATGACGGCATCCTGCTGCGGGTGGCGTGAGGTGCGGTCCTCGGCTCAACTCGGCGGCCCCCTCCCCCCATCGATCCGCTTCGCGGCTCGATCCTCCCGCAAGGGGAGGGGGAGTGTTCGCCAGCGCACGCAGCGCACCGCATGGGCGGGACCGCACGGTTCCAGCGGCGGCTCCGTCGTGTCGCATAGACCACCCACGGCGTGCGGACAGCGCGGGTGGAACGGACAGCCGGGCGGCAAGTTGCTCGGGTTCGGCACCTCACCGGGGATGGCGGAGAGCCGCATCTCCCGGTCGTCAAGCACAAGCCGCGGTACGGAAGCGAGCAGCCCGGCCGTGTACGGCATGCGCGGCGCGGCGAAGATTGCCGATGCCGGCCCTTCCTCGACCACCCGGCCGGCGTACATCACCGCGATCCGATCCGCGATCTCGGCCGCCACCCCGAGATTGTGGGTGATGAACAGCACCGCCATGCCCAGCTCGGCCTGCAGCGCCTTGATAAGTTCGAGAAGCTGCGCCTGCACCGTCACGTCCAGTGCCGTGGTGGGCTCGTCGGCGATCAGCAGGGCCGGGCGGCACGACAACGCCGTCGCGATCATCACCCGCTGCGCCATGCCGCCCGAGATCTGGTGCGGATACGCGCCCAGCCGGGCACGCGGATCGGGAATGCCAAGCCTGGCCAGCATCGCCTCGGCGAGTTTCAGCGCATCGGCGCGAGGGCGCCCCTGGTGCAGCATCACCGCATCGGCGATCTGCTCGCCGATCGTGTACACCGGGTTCAGGCAGCTCATCGGCTCCTGGAACACCATGGCGATTTCGTTGCCTCTGATACGCC
>Ga0335075_10004837_pt1 | contig 20992 bp, 17 predicted proteins | sample Lox_Sample_24_FD_206723 | JGI IMG/M metagenome (GOLD analysis project Ga0335075, IMG submission 206723) | Soil microbial communities from Loxahatchee National Wildlife Refuge, Florida, United States - Lox_Sample_2.4 | ecosystem: Environmental > Terrestrial > Soil > Wetlands | place: USA...
AGACAAAGATTGCGTTGACGATCACCAGGGTGAACGTGCTAGCCCCTGATATTGGCATAATGACGCGGAGCATGACTCGTGAGGGTCGCGCACCGTCGATATATGCCGCCTCCACCAGCTCGTAGGGTATCTGACGGAAGAAGTTGACGAAGAAGAAGATGGAGAACGGAACCAGCAGTCCGCAATAGAAAATAATTACCGCCGGCAACTGGTTGATCAGGTGGAGCTCCACCATCAGCGTGTACATGGGCGTCAGCAGCGCAACCGGCGGTATCGCCATCAAGGCAATGTTCGTCCGAAAGAACGTCTCCCGTGCCCGTGCCGTTCCGAAGACTATGGCAAATGCTGCCATGATGGAGATGACTGTCGCGACGACCACGGACGCCAGCGTCGCTACCAGACTATTCCTGATCCAGGTCAGGAATGGCCACTGCGAGAATATGGCACTGAAGTTAGAGAACGTGAGATGGTGTGGAAGCCCGGTCGGGTCGAGCGCGTAGCCAGTCGGCGTCTTGAGCGCGGTGGTAATGATGAACCACATCGGGTACAGGGACACGATCGCCAGGACTATGAGGAGCGCTTGGCGCGAGGCACTCCGCAATATCGTCACGACTGCTCCTCTCGCGCAGACCGGGTTCGCACCCAGAGGTAGAGCGCAATGAAAACACTGGACATTGCAAGGAGAAAGACTGCCGCAGCCGAAGCTATGCCGATCGCCCCATCCTCGAACCCGTACTGATAAATGTAAAACTCTATGACGCTCGATGAGTAGGCGGGCCCGCCGCCGGTCAGAATATAGACATACGTGAACACCGACGAAAGCGCGGTAATTGCTTCGAGAATAACAAAGAACTGAATGATGCGACGGATATGCGGGATCATTATCTTCCACTGCACAGTCCACCAACGCGCCCCGTCAATCTGGGCAGCCTCGACGAGCTCAGCGGGCACCGCAAGGAGCGCCGCAGTGAAGACCACCACCCCGAAGCCCAGTTGCTGCCAGACGATCACGCCTCCGATGCTGAAGATCACCCATTTGGGCGAACCGAGCCAGTCGTGGACAAGGAAATTGAGGTGAGCGTCCTGAGCGAGGGTATTGAAGACGCCGCCGCCCTGGAGAATGTAGGAGAAGGCAAGCCCGATTGCCACGGCTGGCAGTACGTAGGGGAAGAAGATAAGTACGCGGTAGAGCCGCCATCCCCGAACGCCGCTGTTGATGACGAGCGCCACGATGAGCGCCAGCACGGTCACGACCGGGACTGTGACTAGCAGCTTGAGGTTATCGAAGAGCGACTGGATGAAGACGGGATCAGTGAAGAGCGCGCTGTAGTTGCTGAATCCTACGTACGTGAGACTTCCGAGGCTTCCGCTGTACAGGCTGTAGCGGACCACCTCGACGAACGAGTAGCCGAAGACCAGACAGAGAGCGACGAGCGCGGGCGCGGCATATGCGTACGGCCAGATCGTGCGGCGGCGCCGAGGAATGTAACGGCCTTTCGGCAGCGCTCGTTCTGCGGTGGAGCGTCTGGTGCGCGCGATCGTCATAGGTTCACCTGTCGGCAGGAAGAAGCTGAGCGAACGTTGCCGGCAATCAGCACTGGACGTGACCTCCGACCGATCACACACGTAAGCCGCTGGCCAGGCAACCCCCGAACTGTTAGCGAGTGCCTGGCCAGCGGCGGCCTTGCGGAACCTACGGGCATGCTCTAGCGACTAGGGCTGTCACTGCGCCTAACCGCCAAGGGTGGCTGCCCAGGACTTGTACTGGTTGTACTGCGTCAACTGCTGAGCGCGCCATTCTCTGGTCTGCGTGACCCAGACGGCGGCGGCCTTGGCCGGGGAGCCCGAGCCTGAGATCACCAGCTCGCCCGCGGGGAGATCAGCGTCCGAATCGATCTGGGGCGGGATGTAGTTCTCCAGCCAGATCGACTTGCCCGTGGTATCGAGCTTGTAAAGCTCCCTAGCCAGCGGGTTGGTGATATCCGATACGGGGAACCGGTTGTCGGCCGGGAAGGCTCCGGTCTCGGAGTTCAGGGCGATCATGTTGCTCGGCTGGTGCAGCCAGGCCAGGAAATCCGCATCCGCCTTCTTGTCTGAAGACCACGAGGTGATGAATTCGTCGGACGACTGCGTGACGTCGTACGTGCTGGCAAGTGCGCCCGTGCCCCAGATCGGCGGCCGGGCAACGCCGATGTTCGCTGTCCCGATCGTCTTAGCCCAGGAGAGCACGTTACCGTCGGTCGTGAAGGACATCGCTGCCTTCTTCTGCGGGAAGAGCTGCCAGCCCTCGTCCAGAGTGATCGAGGCAACGTTGCTGTTCACGTAGCCGTCCTTGATGAGTCCCTGGACCATCGTGTACATCGCGGTCAGCTTCTGAACGAGTCCCGCCTGAGCAGATCCGACGTTCGCGACGCCCTCAGTGAGTTGCGACAGCGAGTTGAGTTCCTGCTTCAGGTAGATCGCGAACATCCATGCCCCGAAGTAGCCGTCCTGGTTCCCCATCCCCAGCGGCGTGATGCCGTGTGCCTTGAGCGCCTTGCAGTCCGCGAGGAACTGCGCCCAGGTGGCCGGACCTACATTGGGATTCAGGCCGGCCTGGCGGAACAGCTGCTTGTTCCAGACTAGGGGAACCCCGATCAGATACAGCGGCATCGCCATGATCTGACCCTTGTAGGTATTCTCATTGGTGTTGATCCAGTGCGCTGTTTCGCTCTTTGGCACATAGTCAGAAATCGGCGTTACATCATTCTCGAACGCCGGGCTCAGGGTCGGCATGGTGGCCCACTGGGTGTCTATGTCGGGCCCGGTATGGCTCTGACTGGCAAGCCTGAAGCTGGAAATGATGGTGGTGTTCGACTGTGGCACCAGGCTTATGCTCACATGCGGATGGAGCTTCTCATAGAGCGCGATACGCTGCTGCATCCATTTTGTGATTCCGGGGATGTCGCTTTCTCCCCAGAACCAATACGCGATCTTGGCGTTGTACGCGCTGCCTGACGTGCCAGTCGAACCGGACGATGGGGCCGACGAGCAAGCGGCCAGCGAGCCGGTGAGGGCCAGGGCGCACAGTCCTGCGCTGATCCTGGCTGACCTGCGGCGCGGGAGCATCCGTGACGCGGAGCGGGTTAGGTCTTCCCTTCCGCCGTTGTGCGGCCGCATACGTTCCTCCTTCTGCTTGCCAAGCAACCGCCACGTCTCGAAGCGGCCCGGCAAGATCGGCATGCGGGGCGGAATCAGCACACTGCGCTGCGTCCGAGCAGACGAGACGCTTAGTTACCTTGATTCATTTGAGTGGGTTACGATATCGCTGTTCCGCTATACGGAATAGCCTTCCAAAACTTTTGTCTAGTATTCTCCGTCGCCGCGTAGCGAGTCAAGGGGCGCGCTAGTGCGGCGTACCTTCCCTATGCATCACGGCCTCAGCAGCGCCTTGACTGGCTGCGGCCCGCCATTCATCAGCGTCGTGAAGATCTCCGCGCCAGCGGTCAGCGGGTAACCCGTAGCCCAGGTCAAGTCCCAGCCGCTGACCAATTCCGCAGCGCGGTCAAAGTCGTCGTCGTCGTAGGCGAAGGAGCCGAGTATCCGTTTCTCGTCCCGGACTAGGGCAGTGCTGTCGAAGCCGGCGGTCTCATCGGCCAGCCCCAGCCAGACCGTGACGCCGCCGGGTCGCTGCGAGCGCACCGACTGGGCATGCGTGGCAGCGGAGCCGACAGCATCGAAGATGACGTCGTACTCCCCCTCAAGGGCGGCGCTAGCACCGCTAGCGCCCAGGCGGACTGCCTCTTCTCGTCGCGCAGCCGATAGGTCGGTCACCTCGACGCTAGCCGCCCCACCGTCCAGCGCGGTGAGTAGGCAGAACAGCCCGATCGCACCGCAGCCAAGCACTGCCACTCGCATCCCGGCAGACCCGCCAGCCAGGCGCCACGCGTGCACCGCGTTGGCCGCAGGCTCGATCAGCGCGGCTACGTCCCATGACAAGGTTGCCGGCAGCGGCCGCAGCGCGGACTGCGGCACCGCTACCCGTTCAGCAAAGCCGCCGGGTCGGTGAACGCCCACCAGGGCGCGGCGGCGGCACAGCTGGCGCAGGCCCCGCATGCACAGGTCGCAGCTACCGCATGACAGGACCGGGTTGATCACTACTGACTGGCCGTCATCGCTGATGCCGCTGAACTCATGGCCCATGATCAGCGGCGGCACCCGGAATCCGGGATGCCGCACACCATGCAGCTCACTGCCGCAGATGCCAGCCGACCGCACATGCACCAGGGTCTCGTCACGTGCCACCTTTGGTTCCGGCTCATCACGCAGTTCCACAGTGGCCGGTGCGGTGAACACCAGCGCCTTCACGCCGACAGCCCAGCTTTCTGCGCCACTTCTTACCTCCGCATGATCTGGTGTGCTCAGCCGCGATAGGGATGAGCTGGCAGGCCGGTAAAGCCGGGCCTGCACGCAAACAAGTCGCCGCCGCCGGAACCGCGGCCCGGCCCGGCGGCCGTCGTGATGTACAGCACGTCCAGGCCAATCCCGCCGAACGCACAGCTCGTCGGGCGAAGGGCGGGCACGGTGACCAGCGCGTTGATCCGGCCGCTGACGTCGTACCGCAGAACGGTCCCGCCGTCCCACAGCGCCACCCAGACTCCACCGTCGGCGTCCACTGCCAGACCATCCGGGACAGCTTCCCCGCTCGGCAGTTCGGCGAACGGACGCCGGTTCCCGCCAGTGCCGGTCACGGGGTCGTAGTCCAGCACGTCGACCCTCCGGGTAGGTGAGTCGACGTAATACATGAGGCTCTCGTCCGGGCTCCAGCCAATGCCGTTAGAGACGGTCACACCGGTCAGCACGGTGGTCAGCCGATGATCGGGATCTAGCCGGTACAGCGAGCCGGCGCCTGAGGTGTCGTCCTCGGCCTTCGTGCCGGCAAACATCCGCCCCGCCTGGTCGCAGGCGGCGTCGTTCATCCGGTTGCCTGGACGGTCCGCCTCTACTTCGGCAATCACCGACACCGTGCCGGTGTCGAGGTCCAATGCCAGGAAGCCGTCCCTGGCCGCAAGGATCAATCCCCCCTCGGCGCGAACTGCGACCGCGCCGACGGGCTGCCCGGCCTGCCAGGCTGCGTGTGCATCGCCAGCGAGCTGGTGCACAATCCCAGCCGGGATATCCACCCAGAACAAGCACTGCCGGTCCGGATCCCAGCACGGTCCCTCGCCGAGATCCGCCGACGGCAGCCCTGGCGCAGCTGGGCTCGCCCGGAACTCCAGTGGCGCGGCGATCATTTCTGCTACTGCTCGCCCTGGCGAGCCGGCAGAACTGCCACGCAATCGATCTCGACTCGCATGCCGGGCCTGGGCAGCACTGCGCCCACCGTAGTGCGGGCGGGCAGGGGCTGCGGAAAGTAGCCCGAGTACACCTGGTCCATCTCGCCGAAATCGGCCACGTCCGCCAGGAAGACTCCGCAACGGACCACATCGGACAGGCTCGCTCCCGCGTCGGCCAAGACTGCGGTCACGTTCTCCAGCACTACGCGTGTCTGCTCGCCAGCAGTCTGGCCGACAAGCTCGCCATCACGAAACGGGCCCTGGCCTGAGACGTAGACAAAGCGGCCCTCGGCCACGATCCCGGGCGAGTAGCTGCCAGCCGGCCGGGTGCCACCCACTGGACGCTTCGACATCCCTTGACACCGTTCATGAGTGTTGGCTATTTATGGAATCGGATTCCGTATGATGGAAGAGTGGCAGTCTTTCAGAGGTGAGCGCCCAATGTCAACGCACTGCGCAGGCGCGGGTCTAGTGGCACGGTGGTCACCATGACCGTGACGGTACCTGCGGACATGCAACGGGCACTGGCCGCGCTGCGCGAACGGCCGCTGTCGCCGACGGATAAAGGGCTTGGCTCCCTGGGGGCATCCGGCCTGATCAGCGCGAGCACCCTGGCTGACTTGCGACCGTCCCTCTTTGGACCTGATTTCGTCTTCCCTCTGCTGGTCCTGCGAGAGGACGCGCTGCAGGCCAACATCTCCGCGATGGCGGAATGGTGCGCAGCGTCCGGGGTGCGCCTCGCACCGCATGCCAAGACGACTATGGCGCCGCAGATCATCGCCCGCCAGATTGCAGCAGGGGCCTGGGCGGTAACCGCTGCGACTATCGCTCAGGTGCAGGTGCTGCGCGCCTTTGGCGTGCAACGCGTGCTGCTTGCCAATGAGCTCACCGACCGGCACGGCATCGATTGGCTCGCTGCCGAACTGGCCGCTGACCCTGACTTCGACTGCTACGTCTACGTCGACAGCATCGCCGGGACCGAGATGCTCGACGAGCAGTTGCGTACGTCCTGGCTAGGCGGCTCCGGGCAGCAACCCCGCCGCCTGCCTGTGCTCGTAGAGCTCGGGCTTGTCGGCGGCCGCGCCGGATGCCGCAGTGTCGCGCAGGCCGTCGACGTTGCCAAGGCAGCCGCGGCCACGAGCACGCTGCGCGTGGCCGGCGCCGCTGGCTTCGAGGGCAACATCGGGCATGACGATAAGCCAGCCACCCTCGCCGCGATCACCCGCTTCTGCCGCGATCTGAGGAGTCTGAGCGAACAGCTGCCGCCGCCGGACCCGTCGGCTGGCCCGCTGATTCTCAGCGCAGGTGGCAGCGCCTTCTTCGACATAGTCGTGCGCGAGCTCGCGGGAACCGGAGCTGGTCAGGTGACTCCCACCGTGGTTCTTCGGAGCGGCGCCTACGTCACGCACGACCATGGCTTTTATGCCCGCATCGCGCCCGTGCCAGGGCCGTCAAGGTCTCATGACCGGAACGGCCCGATCCTGACACCCGCACTTGAATTGTGGGCGCCTGTCCTGTCCCGGCCAGAGCCAGCCTTGGCGATCGCGGGGGCGGGACGGCGCGACGCGCCCTTCGATCAGGGCATGCCCGTGCCTATCCGGCTACGCCGGGGCGACGGCCAGCTATCGGCAGCGGCGGGGATGCGCGTTACCGCACTCGATGACCAGCACGCATACCTGGATATTCCGCCGGATACAGCGCTCAGTCCAGGGGATCTTGTCTGCCTCGGGATCTCGCACCCATGCACGGCGCTCGACAAATGGCGAGTCATACCGGTAGTCGATGGCGACTACCGCGTCACCGACGCTATCCACACATTCTTTTGAGATGACACCGCCTTCTGAGATGAAGTCGCTTCTTCTGACATGACACTGCTCGCAGCGGGGGACGCATCACATCACGGCGAGCTGGCCGCCATCTATCACCAGTCCGGTGCCGTGAATGAACGAGGCATCGTCGGACGCCAGGAACGCGTAGGCGGCGGCAACCTCCCCGGGCACGCCGACCCTGCGCAGCGGGATCCGCTGCTCTGCGTAGTCCCGCTCGAACTGCTCGCCGCCGATGCCAGCCGCAATGGTCTCGTTCAGCGAGGTGTGGATGTAGCCGGGACACAGAGCGTTCACCCGGATGCCGTACTGGCCAAGCTCCACGGCCATCGTCTTGGTGAGCAGCAGCACGCCGCCCTTCGATGCGTTGTAGTGGGAGTAGTCCTCTTCGCCTGCGATCCCGTTCGTCGAGGACATGTTGATGATCACCCCGCCCTGGCCCCGCTGCACCATCGAATTCGCAACTGCCTGGGCAACGAGAAACATGCCGCGCAGGTTGACTGCGATGATGCGGTCCCAGTCCCCCGGCCTGATCGACAGGAACGGGTCGCGACGCGCGATTCCCGCGTTGTTGGCCAGCACGTCGATTCCACCGAATTGGGCTGCGGCGGCCTCGGTCAACCCGGAGGCGCCCACCTCCTCGCTGACATCGCACGCAAGGCCGGCGACCTCTCCGTCCGGGCTAAGGCTTATGACCGCCTGCTCCACCTCGGCGGCATCCAGGCCGCCGATGAAGACCCTGGAGCCCTCCTGCAGAAACCGCCGCGCCGCCGCCAGCCCAATCCCGCTGCTCCCGCCGCTAACCAGGACCCGCTTGCCGACCAGCCCACGCACCCGCTGTCTCCTTCCGCCGGTCGCCAACGTAGTGGCAGTAGTGACCCTCGTCTACTATTCCGTATGATGGAACGAGGAGGGGACCTTGCCTAAGGCAGATGCATCGCCGGTGGCCAGCGTCGACCGAGCTCTGCGCATTCTGGAGGTGCTCGGCCGGGCCGCCCGCGGGCTGTCCCTGGACGATGTGGCAGCCCAGCTGGACATACCGAAAAGCTCGCTGCACCGGATACTGGCAGCGCTCAAGCACCGCAGATTCGTCTCCCAGCCCGAGCCTGGCGGCCCGTACTTCCTCGGGACCGAGATGCTCGCGACCTCGTTCCGGTTTCATGACACGCTGGACCTGAGGGCGATGATTCACCCTCTGCTGGCCCGAGTCGGCGGGGAACTCAACGAGACCATCCACATGGCCGTGCTGGACCGGGCCGAGGTCATCTACCAGGACAAGATCGAGGCACCGCATTCGATCAAGCTCTCGTCAGTCATCGGCGGTCGCAACCCGGCGCACGCGACTGGCGTCGGCAAAGCCCTGCTGGCGTGGACTTATCCCACAGACGAGGCCATCACGACCTGGGCCGCGCGGTGGGCGCCGCTCGCTGCGCCGACCCACCGCACGATCACAAACCCGGCCTAGCTCGCCGAGCAAATGTCCCAGGTGCGTGAGCGTGGGTACGCCGTAGACATCGAGGAGAACGAGACCGGGGTGCGCTGCGCGGCCGTGCCGATCTTCCTCGGCCGGATCGTGCCGGCAGCCGCGGTGAGCGTCACCCTCCTCAGCACCAGAGCCGAGCCACGCAGGCTTGCCGAACTGGGAGAGCATCTGCGCGGCGCCGCGGCGGAATTTGCCGCTGCCGCCGGGGCTAAATCGAGCTAGCTAAGGTGCACCGCCCGCCCCGTTATCCGCTATGCTCGCCGGCCGGCGCGACGATGCCTAACCCCGAGTCTTGCGGCGCCGCGAGGCAGTGACCGGAGTCTTTACCGTCTGTCAGCGGCCATGGTCGAGATCTTTTGGGCGTGTCAATGTGCGACCGCAAGGTCTGCTCTCATTACTGTGCTGCAGTGACCGACTCGACTCCGCTGCGCCCGTCGCCGCCCGCAGAGAAGTCGCCACCCTCCGTCGGTCGGCATGGCTCGTACTTGCCGTCAGCGGAAGTACTCGACGAGCTCGCGCGCCTTGGTCCTGGGCTGAGCACGCTCGCCGAGGAGCTGCGCACCTGCCTCAGCGAGCCAGCCGATGAGCTGAGGCACCGCCCAGCCTCGTAGCTCTACAAGCCGATCCTGGTAGCCAGGTGCTCGCGGTGGTAGCTGGCATCGCCGAGGAACAGCTCGCTGGCCTTGGCCCGCTTGAAGTACAAGTGCGCGTCGTGCTCCCAGGTGAAGCCGATGCCGCCGTGGATCTGAATGTTCTCGGCGGCTACGTGGAAGTACACATCGGAGGCATACGCCTTCACCAGCGAGGCGACGACAGGTATCTCGGCCGAGTTCTCGGCCACGGCGGCCGCCGCGTACTGGACTGCCGACCGCAGCGACTCGACCTCGAGCAGCAGATCGGCGCAGCGGTGCTTGATCGCCTGGAAGCTGCCGATCGGGCGGCCGAACTGATGCCGCACCTTGGCGTACTCCACTGCCATGTCCAGCGCGCGCTGGGCTCCGCCGAGCTGCTCGGCGGCCTGCGCGATCGCGGCGACATCCAGCGTCTGGCTGAGTACCGTCATGCCGTCGCCGGGCGAGCCGATGAGCGTCGCGGGCACCGCAGCGAAGTCCAGCCGTGCCAGCTTCCTGGTCTGGTCGAGCGTCGGAAGCGCGAGGCGGGCGAGGCCAGGGGCGTCGGCCGGAACGGCGAACAAGCCGAGCCCGTCACCGGTGCGGGCCACTACCAGGATCAGCCCGGCGGTGTGCCCGTCGAGCACGAAGCTCTTGCGCCCGTCCAGCCGCCAGGCATCGCCATCACTGCTGGCCGCCAGATGGATCCCGTCCGGGTCCCAGGACCCGTCCTCCTCCGTGAATGCCAGCGTCGCGATCAGCTCACCAGAGGCGATGCCGGGCAGGTAGGCCTTCCGCGCGTCCTCGTCCAGGCTGGCCAGCAGCGCGTTCGCGGCCAGCACGGCGCTAGCCAGGTACGGCCCGCCGTAGAGCGCGGCACCGAGTTCCTCGAGCACGATTGCCTGCTCGGCGAAACTGAAGCCCGAGCCGCCGTATTCTTCTGGGATCGCGATGCCCTGCAGGCCTAGCTGCTCCCCGGCCTGGCGCCAGACGCCGGCATCCAGTCCGTCAGTGGTCTCCATCAGCTCCCGGACGGCACTGATCGGCGCCCGGTCGGCCAGGAACCGGCGGACCGAGGCACGCAGCTCTTCTTGCTCTGCACTGACTCCGAGGATCATCTGGCCGGCTCCGTTCCTTCTTTATCTCGATACTCACTATCGTCACTTCGATCGGTGACGACCAGTACGTCCAGGGCTTCGACCTGGTCACCGCATACCCAGAGCGGGTTGACCTCAAGTGCCTGCAGTCCGGGGATCGAGGAAGCCAGCGCCCCGATCCGGGCAATGATCTCCGCCAGGACATCCAGGTCCGCCGCAACTGCGCCGCGCGCGCCCTGCAGTACCGGCAGCGCGCGAAGCTCGCCTAGCATCTGCCGTACCTGCAAGGCATTGGCCGGAAGCACGCGCAGGCTAGTGTCGCGGAGTAGTTCCACCCAGATGCCGCCGAGTCCGACGGCAAGCACCGGGCCAAAGCCGGGATCCCTGGTGACGCCCGCAAGCACCTCGACGCCTCCGGTGCGCATCGACGTGACAAGTACCTCGTTCCCGCCCTGATGGCCCGTCCCTAGATGGCCGGCCGCTGCCGCGACAACCTGCTCGTAGCCGGCCCGGACGGCTGCATCACCGGACACGTTCAGCAGGACAGCGCCGATATCCGACTTATGGCTGACCTGGGCTGAGCTGATCTTGAGCGCGACCGGGCCGCCAAGCGCACGGGCGGCTTCCGCCGCCTCATCGGCCGAGCGGGCCAGCCGGCCTGGCACGACCGGGATCCCAGCCGAGGTCAGCAGGTCGCGGGCCGTCGACTCAGCCCACGCGGTGGCCGTGCCGACCGCAGCGGGCGGACGGCCGGGCAGGAGCCGGACCTGACCGCGCCCGTCCTGCCAGCGCAGCGCGTTGTGGATGGCCTGCACCGCAAGCTCGATGCCGCCGAGCAGCTGAATGTCATGCTGGCCGAGCAGATCCCTGGCGTAGCCGGTGAGATCGATGCAGGTGGGGCCGACCGGGATCACCGGAATCGGCGCCGACGCCATCCGGGCCGCGATCCAGTCCACGCGCGCCTCGAGCAGGCCGGCGGCCGCCTCGTCCGGCGGCCGGACATCGGGCAGCGTGAAGCCGGTGAACAGCACGAAGTCCAGGCCGGGATCCTCGACCGCCACGTCAAGTGCGCGGTCGATGGCCGTCAGCGTCGTTGTCCGCGCATTCGCGAGCACGTAGCCGGTCACGTCCAGCGGGTTGCGGGCCGTGGCGAATGACGGTAGCTGGGCTGCGATGGCCTGGGTCGTCTCGGCCGAGAACGGCGGGATCTCGATCGCGCGCGCGCTCGCCCGGTCGGCGATGATGTCGCACGCTCCGCCCGACGCCGTCAGCACACCCATCCGCCGGCCAGCCGGGCGCCGGTCGTACCCGAGCAGTGCGGCTGTGGTCAGCAGTTCCTCGACACTGGCAACGCGGATGATGTTGAGCTGGCGCAGGGCAGCATCGACAACCGCGTCATCCCCGGCCACGGCGCCGGTGTGCGCGAGCGCGGCCTGCTGGCCGGCCTGGCTGGCGCCGGCCTTCAGCGCAACGATCGGCTTGCCTGCCGCATCGGCGCGCTGCGCAGCCGCGCTGAACGCCGCCGGGTCGCCGATCTCCTCCAGGAACATGCAGATGACCTTGGTCTGCTCATCGGCGACCAGGTAATCGAGCATGTCGGCGGTCGTGATCATTGCCTCATTGCCAAGACTGGCGACCGTGCTCACGCCAATCGCGTGCGCCCTGGCGAAGGCCAGCAGCACGCTGGCTAGTGCACCGCTCTGCAAGGCGATCCCGACCGGACCGGTCGTCAGCGGCAGCGGCACCGTCAGGGCATACGGCGCGGCCTTGGCACCGGTGTTGAGGAAGCCCAGGCAGTTGGGTCCGAGCAAGACGATCCCGTGGGTGACCGCCGACGCGATGAGGCTGTCCTCGAGTTCCACGCCGTCGGTGCCAGCCTCGCGGTAACCGGAAGCGAGGACGACCGCGTTCCGCACTCCGGCCGCCGCGGCGTCGTCGATCACGGTCGGGACGGCCTCGGTCGGAGCGAGGATGAAGGCGAGGTCGGCCGGCTCGTCGAGGTCGCGCAGCGTCCGGACGGCCGGGCGGCCGAAGATTACCTCGTGTCTCGGATGCACCGGCAGCAACGGGCCGGTGTAACCGACCGCGCTGCTGGCAGCAATGATGAACCGGGCCCAGCCCGAGGTTTCAGATGCGCCGACTAGCGCGATGCTGCGCGGGGCGAAGAAGTCGCGTAGCCGCTCGGGCGTGATCAGCTCCCGCGCCGCGGTCCGCGCGTCGGTGCTCGCGGTCGCCGTCACGCCTTCACCCGCGGCTCCTTGGGCAGACCCAGCGCGCGCTCGGCGATGATGTTGCGCTGGATCTCGTTCGTGCCGGAGTAGATCGAGCCGGCCCGGCTGGCGAGGAACACGTTCTGCCAGGGTGTCGTCGGGTAGCCGTCGCCTTCGGGCCGGATCAGGCCGTCGGTTCCCTCGATGTCCATTGCGATCTCGCCGAGCTTCTTGTGGTACTCGCTCCAGAACAGCTTGTTGATGGAGGCTTCCGGGCCCGGCTGGCGGCCCTGGGCCAGGCCTGCCAGCGCCCGCAGGCCGGAGAAGCGCATCAGCTCTACCTGGGTGCAGGCCCAGGCGAGCCGCTGGCGAGTGAGCGGGTCGGTGTCCTTGCCGCGCTTGCGCGCGGACTCGACGAGCTCCCAGAACTCGCGCTGATACGCCAGGTGCAGGATGGACGCGCTGCCGCCGCGCTCATAACCGAGAGTCGTCATCGCCACGCGCCAGCCGTTGTTGAGACCGCCGATCACGTTGAACAGGGGGGCGCGGACCCCGTCCAGGTAGTCTTCGCAGAACTCGGCGGCGCCCGTCATCTGCCGCACTGGCCGGTAGCTGACCTTCGGGTCCTTGAAGTCGATCAGTACGTAGGAGATGCCGGCGTGCTTCTCGGCGTCCGGGTCGGTGCGGCACAACACGAACATCTTGTTGGCCCGCGCAGCCCCGGAGGTCCAGAGCTTCTGCCCGGTGATGACGATCTCGTCGCCGTCGATCTCGCCCTTGGTCTGCAGCCCGGCCAGGTCCGACCCGGTGCCGGGCTCGGAGAAGCCCTGGCAATAGACGTCCTCGCCGGAAATGATCCTCGGCAGGAAGTGCGCCTGCTGCTCTGGCGTGCCGTGCACGATCACCGACGGGCCGACCAGGCTCTCGCCCATCCCGCGGATGACCCGCGGCACTCCAGCACGGTGCAGCTCTTCGTTGAACACGGCTACCCGGACAGCATCCAGTCCCTTGCCGCCGAATTGCTCCGGCCACTGCGGGCAGATGAGCCTGGCGCCGGCCAGCTCGTGTTCCCAATCCGTGTAGGCGGGGTGCCGCATCGCCTCGGCCCGCCGCTCGCTGCCGTAGCCACCAGTGGTAACGACGTTGTTCCAGTCGGTCAGCTCAGCGAGGCCCGGCGGGGTGTGCTCGGTGATCCAGTCCCTGGTTTCGGCGCGGAACTGGGCGATCTCCGGGCCAAGGTCAAGTTCCAAAGCGGCCTCCGGGGACAGACGCGCCGAGCAGACTGACGCGCGGGTGGCAGTATCGGCGAACGGACCAATCTTAGAATCGCGTTCTAGGCCGATGCAATCCTCGCCCAGTAGCCAGTGATCCCAGTCCATCAGATGGCGTGAGTCTGCAGGTTACTTGGCCACTTTGCAGCGAACTTGGCCACAACTGGTCTCCGCTTGTGCAGGTGCTGGCGGCTGTTGGTTGGCGGTCGGCGGAAATCTGCACGCTGCCGGCTACGAGGGACTGCCCGCCCGCGTCGAGCAAGCCGCTCACCACTCAGTGGACTACCTCCGACGGATGGGATTCATCCCAGCCGCCTGGGAGGACTTCGACCTGATCCTCGGCGGCGCACGCCGGACTCCTATGTCGACTCGGCTGAGATGGCTCTGGGGCGGGCTTTCCCATGACGATGTCCGCGGCTGTCCGTACCGATATGAAAGCGACCCGTTACCTTACGGGTACGGTGAGTAACACAGGGTGCACAACATAAGCCCGCCCACACCGGGCGACAGCCAAGAAACGCCAGGTATGACTGCGAAACGGTGTGGAGGTTCCATGGTTGACGAGAACGAAGTCTTTGACGTGATCGTGATAAGGGCGGGGCCAGCCGGGCAAACCGCCGCCGCACCTGCCGCGAGCGAAGCGTTCGCGGCCCGCCAGCTGGCGCCGCGTTTCAAGGAGATCGTCGTCCAGCAGATCATTCCGCCACTGGACATGCGTGGTCCTTGGAACCTGCGACGTGGCCGACCAGCCACGAGGCCACCTGGGCAAGTCCAGGCCGACACGATGATGGGAGAAAGCGATGACGGAAATCATCCGGGTCGAACCGCTGTCGACATACCTGGAACGATGGAAAGCACCGGCCTCCGCCGTCACCCGGCACGGCGACACGATTTACGTTTCAGGTTTCCCGCCATTCGATCCAGGCACCGGGCGGATCGCCGAAGGCGCCTCGATCGAACGGCAGACCGAGCTCGTCCTCGGCCAGATGAAACTCTGCCTGGAGACGGCCGGCTCATCTCTCGGGAACATCCTCAAGTGCAACGTGTACTGCACATCAGTCGAGAAGTTTGCGGTGGTCAACGAGATCTATACACGCTATTTTCCCGAGGATCCACCGGCGCGCATCTTCGTCTGCGTTCCGGCCTGGGCGGGGAATTTCGACATCGAGGTCGACTGCGTCGCCGCCGTCTGAGGCGCAGGCTAGCCATGGCGGACTGCCATTCGGGAATGGGCCAACATCCCCGTATTGCCGTTCCGGCATCACGCGACGAACTACCCGCGATAGTCATCGAGCGCGCGGCTGGCGGCCGACGCCACAAGTGCGCTGGGCTGCGGGGATGCGGCGATGCGGGGCTGGGGCTGCCTCTAGGTCGCGTGGGCAGGCCATCGTGATCTTGTTCGCAGCAGGGAACGCCTGGTTCCTGGAGCCCGTACTGCTCTAGCAGTCTGAGCCAGGCTTCGCTCGCGCTCATGGCGAACTCGACAGCGCGCGCTGCGGAGCCGCCTGCGCGGGCCCTGCTCTAGTTCCGCCCGACTCCTCCTCCGTAGGTTGCTGCTGTCCCAAGTCCTCCCGCCGAACCTAAGTACGCGTGCGCTGCCGGGCCTCGCTGATGGCCCAGGCGGCGCTGATCAGGCCGATGTGGCTGAATGCCTGGGGGAAGTTGCCGATCATCTCGCCGGTGCGCGGATCGACCTCTTCTGCGAGCAGCCCGACATCATTGATGGACGCAACGGCGCGCTCGAAGGTTGCGGTGGCTGCCTCGACGTCGCCGGCCATGGCCTGTGCCTCCGCTAGCCAGAACGTGCACAGCAAGAAGGTGCCCTCGTCACCCGGCAGTCCGTCGCGGCTCAGGTACCGGTACACCAGGCCGCGCTTATCGGTGAGCCGGTGCGCGGTGGCTTCGATCGTCGCGTGCATCCGCGGGTCATCTGCGGGCAGGAACCCGGTGATAGCCAGCATGAGGCTCGAGGCGTCGAGGTCCTGGCTGCCGAATGCTTGAGTGAAGGCGCCGACCTGGTCGTTCCAGCCGCGCTCCAGAATCGCGGAGCGGATCTCATCACGGGCGGTCGCCCAGGCAGGCACCCGATCTTCCGCGCTGAGGTTGCGTGCCAGGGAAATCGCACAGTCCAGGGCCACCCAGCACATGAGCTTGGAGTACAGGAAGTCTCGCGGCTCGCCGCGGATCTCCCAGATTCCCTGGTCCTTCTCGCGCCAGCGACTTGCTGCTGCGTCCGCCGCCGCGGCGAGAAATCGCCGGGTCGCCGGGTTCATCTCGCCGAGATGGTCGATGAGCCGCAGCGCGGCGCTAAGCAGTTCACCGTAGACATCAAGCTGCCGCTGGAGCCATGCGCCGTTGCCGACCCGGACCGGTCGGCTATCCCGCCAGCCGACCAGATGCGGCAGTTCCCGCTCCGACAGGTCGAGCTCACCGCCTATGCCGAACATGATCTGCAGCTCATCGCCTCGCTCCAGCTGCGATGCCGCTGCATCAGCGAGGAATGCGAAGAACTCCTGCGCTTCGTCCGGGCAGGCCGCCACCCATAGTGCGTGCAGCGTCAGGCTGGCGTCCCGCACCCACGTGTAACGGTAGTCCCAGTTCCGGTGACCGCCAACGGTCTCCGGCAGCGATGTCGTCGGCGCCGCCACGATAGCGCCCGTAGGTGCGAACGTCAGCGCACGCAGCACTCGCCCTGAGTGCAGTACAAGTTCCCGCCAGGGGCCGTCGTAACTCTGGTGTATCGCCGACCAAGACCGCCAGCCCGCCACCGTGTCGTCCAGCCGAGCAGCGACGTGATCCGCGCTCCACGTGGGCTGCGGCGGATCGGCCATCCCGTAGGCGACCACGAAGACGGCGGCCTCCCCGGCGGCCAGCCGGATCCGTGCGGTCGCCATTGCGCCGTCGACGTCGAAGGCGACCGAGGTGACCAAGAGCAGCGGCTCGGCGCCGCCCGATGCAACGATCCCGCCGGCGACCGGAACCAAGCGGGGGCGGATGTCCCCGTACTGCGGCCTGGGTGCGTAGACGACCTCGGCCTCGATCTCACCGTCAGTGCAAGCAAGCCGGCGGGCCAGCATGCTGGGGGAGTTCTCACCCAGGTCGTGGCCGCGCTCGTTGCGGCCGATGGTTAGGGCGTCGGTCAGCACCGCAGTGCCGCCCGCGCTGGTGAAGGTAGTCTCCAAGACCATCGTCTGATCCACGTACCGGCGGCTTGCCTGAAATTCGCCTGCGGGCCTGATAGCGAAATGCCCGCCGGCCGGATCAAGCAAGCGGCAGAACACCGACGGCGCGTCGAACCGCGGGAAGCACAGCCAGTCGACCCTACCCTCACGGCTCACCAGCGCGGCGGTCCGGCAGTCCGAGAGTAGGGCGTAGTCGCCGATCGGCAGGCTGTCCATCGTCCCCTCCGCTTGCCGGATGACCACTCACTACCCGCTGCGGCGACATCCCAAGTCATCGCCGGGTCAGCCGGGCGGCCGGGCATAGTTATCAGACGAGCCCTCTCCAGAAAGGCCAACGGCGATGACCTCTGGAATGCCGGGCGCCGGAGCCGGGAGCGAGTGGATACGATGCTTACGTCAGTTTTGACAGGATACGTCCCGTTGCAGTCAGGTGACCCGGCCCTCGCCGGCGATGGCGAAAATCTCATCCTGATCGATCCGGGCGCCAGCAGCTAGCTCAGCCTCGATCAAGTCGAAACCGCAGGACTCCCCGCCGCCGAGGCAGTGATTGTGCAACTGAAGATTCCGCTGCCCAAGGTGGCCGCGGCGATGAGCGCCGTGGCCGGCGAGCTGGCCCGTGGATACCAGCGGGACGCGCGACTGCTTTGCGGCTCCCTGGCTGCGTGCCTCGCCGACAGCAGCGGGGTGGTGACGACGACGCGGTAGCCTAACGCCACCATGGCGTGCGGCGCACGATCGCCAGCCGTTCGGCCGGGCCCACCACATCGGCTGAGTGTTCCTCCAGCTGGTCGAGGTGATGACCGACCCACAGCGCATCCGCTCGGAAGGCGCCCCGAACGCGGCGCGGCCACAGGGTGGCGCTGACCGGCCACAGCTGCTCACAATGGCCCCGCAGTTGCAGCGCCGTTGGCCGTCTGTTGACAGCCATCGGAATCTGCCCGCTGGCGGCCAGCTTCGTCACAGAATGTGAGTGCTGCGTGCCCTGCGGCTGCGCCTGAGCCGTCGATGTGGCGCATGGCGCGGACGCGGCGCCGGTTGGACGACGAGATGCGTATCTGGCAGATCGTCCCCGTGGAGGACAGCACGCGCGCTGTCCCCGTCGTGTTTCCTATCGGTCTGCCGAGCCGGCCTGCAGGGCACGCCTGCCAGCGGGGGTGGCTTCGCTGGCAAGCCGGACGTTGACGGCCAGGCGGGCCCGGTCAAGGTAGCCCGGGTCGCCGTACAGGTGGAAGTACCAGTTTGCCGTCAGCAACGCGCCCTCCAGCTCGAACGCCAGCTGCTGCGGGTCGCTGCCGAGGGGCAGCTGTTTTCGTGCCCGGGCCTCCTGCGCCGCTCGTTCGAGGGTGTTCATCCACTTCTGCTGGCACTCAGCGATGCGGTCGCGGACCGGCCCTGGCGCCTTGCCATCAAACTCGGCCATGGCGGCGGCGAAGAAGCAGCCCCCAGGGAACACCCTGCGTTCGATGTAGGAGAGGAACGCCTCGCAGAGTGCGTGCAGGCGGCTGATTCCGGAGCCGACGGCCAGGGCAGGTGCGATCACTTCCTGGACGTAACGTTGCCGGGCTTCCTCGATCGCCGCCAGCTGCAGGTCTTGTTTGGAGCCGAAGTGGGCGATCAGACCGCTCTTGCTCATGGCCAGCTCGCTCGCAAGCCGGCCGATGCTGAGCCCGTCCAGTCCCTCGGCTGAGGCGAGGTCGGCGGCGGCCCGCACAATTGCGCTGCGTGTCCGGGCGCCGCTGCGGTTGGCTTGTCTTGGCACCGCCCCATTGTACAACGCGAACGTTCGTACTATTCTACGTCGCGTGGTATGCGCTTAGGCGCGACTGCCCGAGGGAGGGAGAGGACATGCCGTTCGTCAACGTGAAGGTCATCGAGGGAGTTTTCTCGTCCGAGCAGAAGCAGGACATGGTGCGCCGGCTGACCGACACCATGGTCGAGATCGAGGGCGAGAACATGCGGCCGGTCACCTGGGTTGTCGTCGAGGAAGTTAAGAGCGGCGACTGGGGGATCGCCGGCAACCCGCTGAGCACCGCGGACGTCAAGACGCTGGCGGCAGGCCAGCCCGTGGGCTAGCGGCCCGCGGTGCTGTCGAGGCCAACGGGCCGGTGTATGACGTTGTGGTAGTGGGTGCCCGGTGCGCCGGTGCGCCGCTGGCGATGCTGCTGGCCCGCTCGGGGCACCGGGTAGCCCTGATCGACCGGGCGTCGTTTCCCAGCGACACCATGTCCACCCATTTCCTGTGGCAACGGGGTACGGCCCGGCTGCAGGCCTGGGGGCTGCTCGGCCGACTGCGCGCCCGTGGCTGCGCGCCCATCCCCCAGATCACCTTCGACCCCGGCCCGGTGCAGATAACCGGCATCGGACCGGCGGTGGCCGGCGCGGCCGACACCTACTGCCCGCGCCGGACCGTCCTAGACGCGCTCCTGGTTGAAGCAGCCGCCGAGTCCGGCGCTGAGCTCATCGAGCGCTTTACCGTCAGTGAGGTGCTGTGGTCTGACGGCAAGGCCGCGGGCGTGCGGGGCCGTCATCTAGGGTCGGCCGGATCCTCGCTGCGGGCCGCGATCGTCGTCGGTGCCGACGGCGCGCATTCGGGCGTCGCCAGGAGGGTCGGTGCCCGCGCTTACCGGGAGCACCCCCCGCTGACGGCCGTGTACTACGCCTACTGGAGCGGGATCCGCGACCTGGGCGCATCGTTTCACGCCCGCCGGGGACAGCTGATCCTGGTCTGGCCGACCAACGACGACCTGACCTGCATCTACGTCGCCTGGCCCCGGCAGGACTTCGACCAGGTGCGGCGCGACATAGAAGGCCACTTCCATTCCGCCCTGAACTTGGTCCCAGGACTTCGTGAGGCCGTCGCAGCCGGGCGCCGTGAAGCACGCTTCACCGGTACCGCAGACCTGCCCAACTACTATCGGGAATCCGCAGGACCTGGCTGGGCGCTGGTCGGCGATTCCGGCCATCACAAAGATCCCTGCACCGGCATGGGCATCTCTGACGCCTTCCTGGCCGCCGACCTGCTCGCCGACGCGATCCACCAGGGCCTGGCCCGGCAGCAGCCGCTAGATCAGGCTCTCGCCTCCTACCAGCAGCGGCGGGACGCGCTGACAGCCAACGGGTTCGAGCTCACCCTCAACACGGCCCGGCTCGCCCACCTCTCGCCCCGGCTCGAAGCCCTGTACCGGACCGCCGCCCACCAGCCCGAGGTCGCCTGCCACATCTTCGGCGTACTCGGCGGATCCATCCCCCTGACAGACCTCCACACACAAACGCACCTGTCACAAGCGCACTGACCGCGCGCAGGCGGCCCGCGCAGTGCCCGTCGGGCCCGTGCCTTCCAGCCGGGCGTGCAGAACCTGTATGAACGCGAAGGACGGCTCGTCGGCCGGGCGGCGCTGCTGCGCAACTATGGGGCTATGACTGGAGCGGCGGCAGCGCGACGCAGGATTGCCCGTGTGCGACTTATCGGTCATGGCCGCGTGTGTTCACTTCACTGACCGGCGGGAGCTGGCTGCTTGCCGAGGGTGAGCCGCTGTCGGAACTACCGCCACTCGGAACCAGGCTCAGGACGCTCTGCGGCATAGCACCGACCGTGAACGTGCGGACCGCTGAGCCAACGGTAACGGCGAGGAACGAGGCAACGGAGGGGACCTCAGCAGGTAGCACGATTCTATGGAAACCGTCCCCGAGCTCGGCGCCGAGCATCTGCATCGAGGTGCTCTTGGGCTCTGGTGGCGTGAACGACGTGGCCCACCAAGCCTCGACGGTGACACGGGCAGCCTTGCCCAGCGTCAGGCAGACCGTACGTTCCTCCGCGTCGTAGACGACGTGACTGTCGTCAGGCTCGCCCGCTGTGATCACGCCCTCCACCTGGGATGCGATCAGGCCGGCGATCCCGGCGAGGCCCTGCACAAACGTCACGTGTGCGTTGCGCTCGAAGATCTCCTGGCGGAGATGCTCCTTGGCGCCGGCCGGAACCATGCCCCCGAAGACGACG
>Ga0335075_10004838_pt1 | contig 20990 bp, 18 predicted proteins | sample Lox_Sample_24_FD_206723 | JGI IMG/M metagenome (GOLD analysis project Ga0335075, IMG submission 206723) | Soil microbial communities from Loxahatchee National Wildlife Refuge, Florida, United States - Lox_Sample_2.4 | ecosystem: Environmental > Terrestrial > Soil > Wetlands | place: USA...
GCTTGCGGCCGGTGACCATCGGGTGCAGCAGGTTCTGCCGCTTCACCACGGCGTACGTCACGATCGCCACCAGGTGCAGGGCAATCGCGGCCAGCAGCGCGTTCCACAGGATCTTGTGCAGGTCGGAGATCAGGTCGGCAACGTGCGCCGGAACCAGTTCCGTGAACGGGCCCTCGTCGGCGATATCGTTGTTCTCGTAAAGGCCGGTGAGGGTCTGGCCCAGCAGGATGGCGATCATCGCGATCACCATCCAGCCGCCGGCCGGGTTGTGGCCCACGCCGGTATCGGGCTCGCGGCGGTGCAGATGCGCGAGATGGCGGCATGCGGCCGCGGGAGAGGCCAGAAAACGGGAGAATCGGGCGGTGTCGCTGCCGAACAGCCCCCAGAGCAGGCGAAACAGCAGCAGCGCCAGCACCGCTTCGCCGGCCCAGATGTGCCAGTCCATCCAGTTGAGCCGGAAGGTGACATAACAGGCGGCGATCAACACCACGACAAGCCAATGGAACAGGCGCGTCGGCGCATCCCACACCGGCACACGGCGCCAATCGGATCGGTCCATGGTGACCATGATATACGGCGGGGATGGAGGCTTCGTCGATACTTGCGCGAATCGCGGACCACGCCGCAGTGTCCGCGGGCCCGCGACGAACAACGAGAGCACGATGCCGATCGACATCGACACGCTGACCGAGCCCGAGCTTATCGACCTCAATCATCGCGTTGTCGCCCGCCTGCGGTTCCTTGGGACGATGCGGGCTCATGCGGCGATGCTGGATTTCAGCATCGGCGACCGGGTGTGCTTCCGGCCGGCCGGGCAGGCGCCAATCGCCGGCATGCTGACGCGGTACAACAAGAGGACGGTGACCGTAATCACCGATGATGGGCGGCAGTGGAACGTGTCTCCCAGCCTGCTCAGCAAGGCGTTGCCGCGGGGTGTGGACGGCACGGCATCCAACCTGGTCCCGCTGCGCCGACGCTGATGCGAATCGGTACCCGGATTATGAGGGATCGGTGATCGACAATCCGGACCAGGTGGAACGTCTCCTAGGGAAGCTGGATCGGCATCTACCGTTCGAGGCTGCTTTTTCTCCCGCTTTGGCGGGTGTCATTGGCAAGCGGGAGCCGGGAGCTGCCGTGCGGCGGCGATGCCAGGTTACATGGGTCTCCTATTGCGGCGACGAGGGCGGCATCATCTGCAAGCTCGACCTTGGCGGCGCGGACGGCAGTGAGGAATTCTTCGTGTCGATCACGCACCTGATGGTGCGCCCGAGTATGCCTCTGGCGCGCGAGATTGCCGCTTATCAGAAGCATCGTATCAAGCGCCTGCGCCATGGCGGGGGCGAGCCGCATCGGGACGGATAGCGGGCTGGCCAAGTCCAACTGCACCTGCGCCTTCAGGTGCAACGCCGTCCACGCAAGCAGGCGCACTCGCCGGTAGCAGGAAAAGCATTGCCGCAGAGCGAGCGAGGTATCCAGCTTCTCGGGGACTTGTGTCAGGCGGTATATATCGGCGACCGCGCGTTGACACCACAGCCGAGGAGATCGATGGCCACCGCCGGGCCAGGAGCCGGGCAATGACGATCGAAACCCCGCTCAGGGAAAAGCGTCACGAGATCCTGCAAGTTGCCAACAAGTACGGCGTGCGCAGCCTGCGTATCTTTGGCTCTGTGGCGCGCGGCGAAGAGGACGGGCAGAGCGACCTCGACTTTCTGGTTGAACTCGAAGTAGGCCGGTCGTTACTGGACCTTGGTGGGCTTCAATTCGAACTGGAATCTCTGCTTGGCCGGCCGGTGGACGTGGTGACCGAACGCGGATTGAAGGCGAGAATCCGCGAACGTGTGCTGAGAGAGGCGGTTCCGCCCCGTCGGTTCGTGCGAAGCACGCAGATTCCTGCTCCGTGAAACTCCATGTGATCTCAGTGCAACTCCGTGTCCACTTGACTGCTTTTTCGTAGCGTCCGACCACATGAAGTCGCCCGTGCAGGTCAGCCCAAGGTTTCCCTGAAGCGAACTCCTATCGTGAGCTGTTCCCGTCATCACACTGTTACCCGATGATAGGAGAGGTTTCACGGAATCGCTGTACTAGACCCTGACGCGACGGTAGATCGCCTCTATCGCTGGCGACACACCCAGCTCGGGAAGATTGAGGGCCTCTCGCGTCAGTTCGGTCGTGTTCCGATCCGACGGTGTGCGCTCCCTGGAGGCGACGAACATCCGGTGCTGATCAACAAGCACATAGCGTCCGATAGACAAAAGTCGGAGGTATTCGGCAAGCTTTGGCCCAAGGTCCCTGTCAGCGGTATCCTCCGAGAGCACCTCGAAGATGACCACCGCATCATGCAGGGTGCGGGTATCTTCGCTGACAGGCGATGCAACAACCAGGACGTCGGGATAACGGATTTTTCCCCCGACATCGATCCGCATCTCCTGGATCGCGTCGAAGCGGTCGGGATCCAAACCGTCATCAAGCAGTCTCAACAGATTGCCGACGATGCGCTGGTGAGCCCGACTGCCGCCCGTCATCTCAATTATCTGAGTCCCATCGAACTCGTGCTTGCCTTCCTGCTGGTCCTCCCAGTCGAGGAAGCGCTCGACAGTCCACTTCTCGCGGAGAACGAGGTTCATGAATCGATGCTAGCGATGACCCGGGTGCATCTCAAGCGCGCAGCGGAGTTCGGGCGGGCAGCTCTTCCGCCCACCCGGCCCGCGCCAGCGCCGCCTGGAACAACGAGGCCGGGGCACAAAACGTTGTTCGGGCTGCGCATCATCTCCAGCCCGGCCAGCACGCCAGTGCGCCGTCGAATTTCCCGCCCGAGGGCTGGCTGTCCAGGTGGCTGCCGAACGGCACCGGCAACCGCGTGAGATCGCGTCCCTCCCGCCGGGTCAAGATCCGGGCATCTTGCCGATGGGCCGGCTTCCTGCAAGTTTCCCGCGGCATCGGAGTACCCCTATGACCCGAACAGCGGCCGCGCGATATTGCGTCGCCGTCCTCATGATTTGCCTGGCAGGCTGCAAGCTGATCGACCAGACCACGTTCGCGCCTTCGCCCTCGAAGAACCCGGCGCTGCTCCCGGGCGCGGCGGCGGCGACGCAGATCGGGAAGATCGACCCACGCACCCCGCTGTTGTCGATCGATGCCGGCACGCCGGTGCCGGCGTACGGAGGCGTCCTGCGCTACGCGGTGGCGCAAGCCCGCGCCCGCGATCCGAACGTGCGGTTCGACGTGCTCGTGGCGGTGCCGGACACCGGCGATGCCGCGGCGCAGGCCGCCGCGGTCGCCAACGTGCAACCCCAGGCCAGCGCGCTGATGCGCGAGATCGGCAGCGACGGAGTTGCCGCCAGCCGCATCGATCTGCGCGCCGGCGTCGATCCGCACGTCACCCAACCGCAAATACGGGTCTATGTCCGTTGACTCGCCCCGACGCGATCGCATTTTGCCATGCAGCTCCCCCCGCCACGGGCGGCCTGCCGCAATCGTCCCGCCTCCTTGACCAGAGAACCGTCCGGCAATGATGCATCCGTTCCTTGAGCACTCCCACCGCGCCCTCGACGAAATCCGGGCCCAGGGCCGCTACCGGTCCTTCACCGCCCTGCAGAAGGATGCCGCGCGCTTCCCGTCTTATCGTCGCGCGGACGGGTCGGACGTGCTGGTCTGGTCGTCCAACGACTATCTCGCCATGGGCAGCCACCCGGCGGTGATTGAGGCCGCCTGTGCGGCGACGCGCTCTATTGGGGCGGGCGCCGGGGGGACGCGCAACATCAGCGGCACCAGCCCGCTGCACGAGGCGCTGGAAGCCGAGCTCGCCGCTCTGCACGGCAAGGAGGCGGCGCTTTTGTTCACCTCGGGCTTCGTGTCGAACCAGGCGGCGCTCTCGACGATCCTGAACTCCTTGCCTGGGTTCGTAGTCTTCTCGGATGCCAAGAACCATGCCTCGATGATCGCCGGGATCAAGGGATCGAAGGCGGAGTGCCGTATCTTCCGCCACAACGACCCCGGTCATCTGGAAGAGCTGCTGGCGGCCGCGCCGGCACAAGCGCCAAAGCTGATCGCCTTCGAGTCGGTCTATTCGATGGACGCCGACATCGCGCCGATCGGGGCGATCTGCGAGCTGGCGGCGCGGTTCGGGGCGATGACCTACCTCGACGAGGTGCACGCGGTCGGCATGTACGGATCGTCCGGAGCGGGGGTCGCCGAACGCGACGGCGCCGCGGCGCAGGTCGATATTATCGAAGGCACGCTCGCCAAGGCGTTCGGCTGCCATGGCGGCTACATTGCCGGGGATGCGGCGGCGATCGACTATATCCGCTCGACCGCGCCGGGCTTCATCTTCACCACGGCGCTGCCGCCGATGCTGGTGGCGGCCGCGCTCGCCAGCGTCCGGCATGTGCGCGCCGATCGGGCGCGGCGCGCGTCGTTGTTCGAGCGGGCCGAGACGCTGAAGCGCCGCCTCGACACGGCCGGCGTGCCTCGTTTCGATTCAGCCAGCCACATAGTGCCGGTGCATGTAGGTGATGCCGCCCTGTGCAGTCAGATCAGCCGCCGGCTGCTCGACGAGTTCGCGATCTACGTGACGCCGATCAACTACCCGACGGTGCCGCGGGGGGCCGAGCGGCTGCGCCTGACGCCGACGCCGCTGCATACGGACGCGATGATGGACCGGCTGGTCGCGGCGCTTTCTGCCATCCTGCGGCCGGCCGGTCGCCTGGCGGCTTGAGCGTCGAGCGGCCACTTCTTCGACTGAACCCTGGACAAGGACGGCGGCTGCGCGGCGGCGCGCCCTGGGCGTTCAGCAACGAGATCGCGATGCACCCGGAGTACCGGCGAATCGATCCGGGCACGCTAGTCCGGCTGGAGGGCGACGACGGCATTCGCTTCGGCACCGCGATGTTCAACCCGCACAGCCTGATCGCCGCGCGCGTGCTCGATCGCGACCCCGATGCGGCGATCGATCCCGGCTGGATGCGGGCGCGCCTGTCGGAGGCGATCGCCCTGCGCGCCCGGCTGTGCGACACGCCGTATCACCGGCTGGTCCATGCCGAGGCAGACCGCTTGCCCGGACTGGTGATCGACCGCTACGGCGATGTCGCTGTCGTGCAGGCCAACGCCGCCGGGATGGATCGCCTGTTGCCCGTCGTGCTCGAGGCCCTGCTGGCCGAGTTGCCGCTTCGCTGCGTGGTGGGACGCAACGATTCGGCGGCGCGGCGGCTCGAGGGACTGCCCGAGACCGTGACGCTGCTGCACGGGACCGACCCGAGCGCCGCGGTGGAGGAAGGCGGCGTGCGGTTCCCGGTCGATCTGGTCGGTGGACAAAAGACTGGGTGGTTCTTCGACCAGCGGTGGAACCGCGACCGCGTTGCCGCCCTGGCCGAGGGCGCGCGTGTGCTGGATGTGTTCTGTCATGTCGGCGCATTCGGGCTCCGTTGCGCGATGGCCGGCGCGGCCGCCGTGACACTGATCGATTCCAGTGCCCCTGCCCTGCGTCAGGCCGAGGAAACGGCCGCCCAGAACGGGATGGCGCAACGTGTGACAACACGGCGGGAGGACGCCTGGGAAGCGATGGGCACGCTCGCCGCGGCCGGCGAACACTTCGATGTCGTGGTCTGCGACCCTCCTGCCTTCGCGAAGTCCCGAAAGGACGCCGCGGCCGGGCTGCGCGCCTATGGCCGCATGGCGCGGCTCGCGGCGGCGCTGGTCGCACGCGGCGGGATCCTGTTCGTTGCCTCGTGCAGCTACCATGCGCCAGCCGACCTCTGGGGTGCCGAGATCGCACAGGGGGTGCACCGTGCACGCCGGGAAGGGCGCGTGCTGTTCGCCAACGGTGCCGGACCGGACCACCCCGTTCATCCGCACTTGCCCGAGACGGCGTACCTGAGGAGCGAGTTGATCGCCCTGACTGCATAGCGCGGTCTCATATCAGAGCCGGCCCTCGCCCCGCGTGGGGAGCAGCTTCCGTTCCTTGCTCGAAAGGGGCTTGCTCACCGCCCGGTCATGGGTTATTAATTGTCGTCCAATTTCTCGGGATACGGAGCACCCATGAAGACCAGGCTGTTTTTTGCCGGCGCAGCTATCGCTGCCTGCGCTTTAATGAGTGCCGGAGCCCAGGCGTCTCTTTTTGTGAGCGCGCAGGACGACATTTTCCTCGCCGGTCAGACCACGGTGCCGCTCTTTCCGGCCTCGCAGACCCAAACCCTGGTCCCGGGCAACGGCGCCGGCTTGCTGCCGGTGGCTGTTGCCGTGACCAGCGGCGAAACCCTGACCCTCACCGCCTCGGGCACGGCAGACTGCGGCATTGGTTGCAATCCTTCCGGACCAGGCGGCAACCCGCAATTTGGGACGAGCTCAATCGCTGCGTATGGAAACGTGGGCTCATATACGGGGACATCTGGCGAAGGGTTCCAGTTGGTGGGCGTTTTCAACGCTGGCCCTACACCGTGGACGCCGTTCGTGATCGGTACCGGGGGCACATTTGTCGTCCCGGCGGACGCCAGCGAACTGTATCTCGGCCTGCCCGATGGGTTCAGCTTCTCGGGACCTCCCGGGACCTATAACGACAATACCGGCGGGTTCACCGTGACGGGCGTCCCCGAACCCGCCACGTGGGCGGTGATGCTCGTCGGTTTGGTTGGGCTGGGTGCAGCGACAGCCCGTCGCGCTGGGGCGAGACGGACTGGCGCCGCCTAGCCCGCGCACCGCATTCCCGGAGAACAGGCGCCCGAAGTAGTCGCCGAAACCGCGGAGCACGTGCCGGTTCAAGCCGACCCGCGCCAACAGGCATTGATTTTGCTGTCTGACCTGGGCCAGTTCTTGTCTGTGCCAACAGACACACCATCGCGCGCCCCAATTCTGGTTACCGGCGGCTCGGGACAGCTCGCGACCGCGCTGGCCGAAACCGGCGGCAACCGCATCCGTCGCGTCGGCCGCCCGGATTTCGATTTCGACCGACCCGAAAGCGTGGAGCACGCGTTCCATGAGGCGGGTCCGGCGCTGGTGGTGAACGCCGCGGCCTATACCGCCGTCGATCCCGCCGAGACGAACGAGGCCGAGGCGTACCGTGCCAATCGCGACGGGCCGGCGCTGCTCGCCCGGCTCTGTCAGCAGGCCGAGGTGCCGCTGATCCAGGTGTCCACCGACTACGTGTTCGATGGCCTCAAGGGCGCGCCCTATGTCGAGACGGACCCGACGGCGCCACCCGGCGTGTACGGCGCCAGCAAACTTGCCGGCGAGGCGGCGGTGCTGGCGAGTTGCGAGCGGGCTGTCGTGGTGCGCACGTCCTGGGTCTATGCAGCAACGGGAAAGAATTTCGTCCGCACCATGCTGGGTGCCGCGCGCAAGACGAGCCGGCTCCGGGTGGTCGCGGATCAGAAGGGCTGTCCGACCGCTGCCGCGGACCTGGCGGCGGCGATCCTGGCGATCACCGGACTGATCGAGGCGCAGGGCTGGCAACAGCGCTTCCGCGGCACGTTCAATGCCGCGGGCACCGGCTGGACGACCTGGCATGGTCTTGCCTGCGCGGTTTTTGAAGAAGCCGCACGGCACGGGTTGGCCACGCCCGAGGTGTTGGCGATCACCACCGCCGACTGGCCGACACCGGCACGGCGACCGCCCGATTCCCGGCTCGACTGCGGCCTGCTCGCGGCGACATTCGGCGTCACGTTGCCGGGATGGCGCGATGGCCTGGCACGCACCATCGATGCGATCTTCGCGGCGGCCTGATCGCCGCGGGGTTTGTGATAGATACCTCCATGGGTGAGCCGGCTTTGGGCGCACTGCTCGGCGTCGGTAAAGAGGCTGAGGTGTTCGCGTGCGGGGCGCTGGTCGTGAAGCTCTACAAGCCAACGGCGCCGAAACGATCGGCGTTCCGGGAGGCAGCCATTCTCGCAGCGGTAGAGTCACTCGGATTGCCCGCACCCATTGTTCACAGCGTGCGACAGATCGGCGATCGATGGGGCGTGCTCATGTCCCGTGTCGAAGGACCTCGCTTTGCTCAGTCTATGACGCACCAGGTGGAAACCCTGCCCGCGCGGCTGAACCGAATGGCGCGGCTGCAGTTGCAAGTGCACAGCCATCAAGCAGCCCAATTCGCCAGCCTGAAAGCGAGGCTCGCTGTAAACATCCGACAAACCCCCATCCTGAGCGAAGCGCGTCGGAGCACTCTGCTGGCCGAACTTGCGGCGATGCCGGACGGCGATTGTCTGTGTCACGGCGACTTCCACCCTGATAACATCATGGGGCTACCCGGCCACGAGGTACTAATTGATTGGCTGGATGCAAGCCGAGGTGAGCCGGCAGCAGATGTCTGTCGATCTTACGTGCTGCTTCGGCCTGTGGCCCCGGAAGTGGCGTCCGCATATGTTGATGCGTACTCGCAAGTTAGCGGAAAAAGCCGCGATGAAATCTTGAGCTGGCTGCCGTTCGTCGCCGGGGCGCGACTCGCGGAAGGCGTGCCCGAGATGGACGAGCTGATGAAGATGGTTGCTGGGTGAGGATCGACATGCGGTCTTATACCAGCGAGCCTATCTGATGAACGGTTTGGGTGGAAACCGGACCTCCCCGGCGCGGTCTTATCTTGCCTTTCCGCCATAGCAGTCAGCTTCTGGGCGTTTGACAACGACCACTCTACCCCAAAGACCGGGCGCTCGAAGAGGGTTTCAGCCTGGCGGCGGGCGAACGGCAGTGCGTCGAAGAACGAACCCGCTCGCGCGGGGGGTTCGTTCACCGACCCATTCCAGACCCTGCACGGGTTAGCAAGCCATTGGACTTTCCTCTCGCCGGGGGTCAAGGTGGCAAGCTTCGGCGGGGCCGCGGCAGGAAAAAGGAAATCCAGCATGCCAACGACGGAAGGAACTTACACTTATAATCTACCCCTGGAGCTGGCGGTCGAGGCCGCAAGCGAGGCAGTTAGAGTCGGCGCTACCAATGATTACCAGGTTACCGCGACGGTCGTGAACTTGTCAGGCGTCCCTCAGGTCGTGCTTCGAGGCGACGGTGCAACCATCCACACGGGGACATCAAGCTTTCAAAAGGCATATACCGTTGTCACTTTGGGGCCAATTTTTCAATTCGACACATCGAGCGCCTTCTTCGAGCTGGTCAAGAGCAGTCCCTTTGCGCCCGAGTTGGCAAGACTGCCGAATGTGATGGCGCTGCCCGGTGCGGTCGCGTTCAAGGTCAACGGGAAAATCGTGGCGGCGCTTGGAGTGGGAGGGGCACCCGGGGGCGATAAAGACGAGATGTGCGCGCAAGCGGGTATCGATAAAATTGTTGACCGCTTACCACACTAGGCTGACGTTGACGGATACTACCTTCCGATGAAAGTGGCGGTGAGAGCGGTAGAAACAGCGGTTGCTTCCTGCGCTGCGCACGGTTGGGTGGCCGTTGTCAATACTGGCAACTTCCGGGGCTTTTTACGGAAGATCAGGTCCCGGTCGCGATTTTTCGGACCGGGATAAGCACCCTCCAGTTATCGGCGTGGGGTTGGTTCCCTGGGTAGCACCCGGCAGAGGTCGACCAAGGTCTACGCGGAAGTCTCCCCTCGGCGCGTCCTCGTCATCGAAGCCTCGAAGGCCAGCCTCTCTCGAAGCACCGGAATCCACCAGAAAGAGCCCTTCACGTTCGCGCCGGGCAATGGCTGAAACGGGGCAAGGGCTGACGAAAAGCCCGATCGTCTGCCTCGGATCGGATAACCGACATTGGGATGTCAAGGAGTCCGCAGCAGAAACCGGACCCAGATGCGTCAACGGCTTAGCTGGTGCAGAAGTCCGGTGCGAATGTCTCCTCAGGGTCGAGACCGGTCATCGGACAGGCCGGCTGGTATTATGGTCCTCCCGGCTGGACTACGGGTGGTTCCTCTCCGGCCGCACGCTGTTTGTCGCGACGCTTGAGAAGGCCGAGGGGGCACGACAAGGCGGCCAGCCCGGGGCCAGCCGATCAGCCCCACCGAGAGTGCCAGGCAACACCCGCCTGGGCTGCGCGGAAGGAGTACAGTGAAGGATAGGCTGGCGTCCGCCCGGCGGCCGGTCTATCGGGGCGCCGCATGGGTTGTATCGCCGTTCTCCTCTCGACCTACAATGGCCAGCGGTTCCTGGCCGGGCAACTGGACAGCCTGCAGGCACAGGCCCATCAGGACTGGGTGCTCTACTGGCGCGACGACGGCTCGAGCGACGCGACGCCGACGATCCTGCGCGCTTTCATTGACGATCTGCCGGGTCGGGTGGTGGCACTGGACGACCCGGGGCGCTACGGCGCGACCGAGAGCTTTCTGCGACTGCTGCGTGCCGCGGTTCGCGATGGCCACGAGACGCTGGCATTTGCCGACCAGGACGATGTCTGGCTCTCGGACAAGCTGGCCCGCGGCGCCGCCGCCCTGGCAAGCATGCCCACCGCCGTGCCGGCGCTCTATTTCGCGCGCCAGCGTCTTGTCGATCCAGAGCTGCGGCCGCTTGGGCTGTCGCTGCCGATCCGCCGTCCTCCCGGCTTTCCGGCAGCGCTGACCCAGAACCTCGCGACCGGCTGCACCCAGATGCTCAACCGCGCGGCGGCGGAGCTGGTGGCAGCCAGCACGGCGCCCGCGGCGGTCAATCACGACTGGTGGTGCTACCTGCTGGTCGCCGCCGCCGGCGGGCGGCTGTTGCACGATGCGACCCCGACCGTGCTGTACCGGCAGCATGCCGGGAACACGATCGGCGCGCCCACCGGTTTCTTTTGGCGCGCGATCGCGGCGATGCGGCGTGGTTCAGCGGCATTCACGAGCGTCCTGCGCCAGAACGTGGCAGCGTTGGCCGATCAGCCGCACCTGCTCGCACCGTCGGCGCGCGAGCAGGTCCGGGTGCTGGCCGAGGCGCTGCGGGGCGGGACGCTCGACCGGGTGAGGGCGCTCCGCATGCCGGGGCTGCGCCGCCAGACCTGGCCGGAAACCTTGGTATTCCGCCTGTGGTTCATGCTGGCTTGAGCGGAGCCCTTCCGGCAGGCCAGGGCCGTTGGTATTATAGCCCGGCCATACGGTAGCTCGTATTTTTGCTGCCGCCTTCGTTGCGAAGCAGAATACCCTGATCGATCAGCTCCTTGATATCGCGCTGTGCTGTCGGCATGGAGCACTTGGCGATCGCTGCCCACTTCCGGGTCGTGAGCTTTCCCTCGAAACCATCCAGCAACCGGTTGAGCATTGACCTTTGGCGCTCGTTGAACGCCGTGAGCGCGTGGTGCTGCCAGAATTCCGCCTTCTGCACGACACCGGCACAAGTCCGATCGGCCTCATCGATCGTTTTCGAGAAGCACTCGGTAAACCAAAGCAAGCGCGCAGTGATATCCAGATCACCCTTCTGTGTGCGTTCGAGCGATCCATAATAGTTGGAGCGGTCATGACGGATTTGGCTTGAAAGACTGTAGAACCGCTGTGGGGAATTCTCCGAACGCGCCAAACTCATGTCAGCAAGGACGCGTGCAATACGCCCGTTGCCGTCGGCCTAGGCCATCTGGCGGTTTTTCAGCTCCGCGGTTAACTCCCTTGATATGGCCTCTACAAATGAGAGATCGTTTTCCATGTCGGAAATAGCATCCTCGTTGTCTTCTCCCTTTTCAATCCTCCGATCCAACAGTTTTCCATATTCCATCAGAACGGTTAGCGCTACGGCGGCAACATCTCGCGGAAGCGCGGGCGCTGACGACAATTGCAAATACGGACCAATGGAAAGCTGAGGGCCGCTAGCCCAATGATACCATACGCGCTGCTGATCGTGATTGCCGAATTGATTAACGGCGTATCCGACAAACCGCCGAGCCCTATCCGTGAGATGGATCATGGGATGCCCCCAAGCTGAACGGACGACTTGGCCGAGAAGAGGGGCTGGAAGTACGGATGAAGCGCCGCAAGCGCTGCCTTGTAGTCAGACAATGGCATATCCCGAATGGGTTCCCACACCCAATGGCCGGTGTAGTCGTTCCTCACAAGCAGTAGACCTGGAAATGGCGTCCCTTTCGGAAGATGCCACCATTTACCACGCGGCTTTGATGTCTCGTCCGTCGAAACTCCATCGCCTGGGTTAGCCCGAACCCAGTCAAGTCCATTGACTTGATAAATGACAATATCCTGCGGCCTCACGTGATCCATCCTAGCGTTCATGGTATTGCCGCTTCGATACAGGTCCACCGGCGTAGGACCTGTGCATATCTGCTGTGCGCTTCCGCCTCCCGACATTACGAGCAGCCAAGCACAATCCTCCGGCACTGTCAGCTGCGAAAATTAAGGGATCGTAAAATCTTTCGGCGGCGAGTCTGGGCAGCAACACACAATCCACGGTAGCATAGGGCCGAAGTCCTTCAAACTGAGACCTATCCACGGCGTCCATTACAGGAACTTGTGACCCCGATGGATGACGTGGCGCGACAGCCAGATGGAGGCGCAGATGCCGGTGGCCGACGCCGAGCCGACGATCAGCGAGAACGCCAGATGGCTATAGCCGACCGCGGCATGGATGTAGATGAACTGGGTGTTGTTGAGAGCCAGCGCCACCACGGCGCCGATCACGTAGTTGCCGGTGTTGAGGTTGCGGCCCTGCACGCCGATCAACAGGATGTTGAGGAAGGCGGCGCACCACAAGCCGATCTGGGGCCAGGGCATCACGCGGCCGCCCCGGGGAACGGGCAAACGGCCTTGCGCCGCTTGCGGGTCTCGACCGCATACGCACCATAGGGACGATCCGGTCGTCTGTTCGGCTCCGCGACCCGCCTTGTGTAGTCGGACCATTCGGTGGCACCGAAATCGGCGAGCCGTGGCGCGGCCATCTGCATATCGCCGAGCACCGCGTCACCGTAGAGCGCGCAGGGGACCGGCTGCACCTGCGCGAGCGGCAGATCGGCGCGAAGACGGATCGGCGCATCGGTTTTGGTGAGCCGGAGATTGATGAACAGAGGGCCGAACCAGGATTCCGGCTCGACGATGCCCTCGAAGTGCTCGATGTGCGTCATCAGCGGGAAATTGGCCGGGCGGCGCACCAGCAAGCCCCAGCCGGGCGCGGCGCGGGCCATCAGGCCGAACTGCACCTGCAGGAACCCGCCATGCTCGCCGAGCGCGGTCAGGAAGGGCGGGCACATGCCGGCCAGCTCGGGCGGCGCCACGTCGTCCCACGCCTGCGGGAAGCCGGGGAAGTGGCAGGCATCCGACAGCGGCAGCCAGCTCTCGCCGTCCAGGCTCCAGAACATTCCGGTGCCATCATAGAGCACCCAGCAATCGATCGGGCAGAACAGCCACCAGCCGAAGGCGGTGGCGGAACAGACGGCTTCGCAATAGCGAACCGCGCGCATCGGCAGGGTGCCGACCGCCGAACGATCGGCGCGCTGCGGCGGCCGTGCGCCGTCGATGAAACTATAGAAGCGAACGTTCGGAGGATTCATGGAAGGCTCCACAACAGAAGGAGACCCCGCGGCGCCGGGTCTGACCGGGCCGCGGGGGGCTCGTCAGCCGCGCACGCGCATACCGTCGCCGACGCGAACCGCCGGCAGCCGCATGCCGTCGCCGACGCGGACAGTCGGGAGGCGCATGCCATCGCCCACACGCACTGTGGGGATCCGCATGCCGTCGCCGACACGGACGGTGGGAATGCGCATGCCGTCGCCAACCCGGATTTTCGGGGTCTTCATGGGAGGAACCTCGTTTGTTGCCTGGTGGAAGGTGGATGACCCGGCGCCGCGGTCGCGGCGTCGGAGCCGGTAACGTCCGCACGACAAGCCAACAGCCCAGCGGCACAGGTGCCGGCAGGGCTGGTTGGCGTTCGCTTGTGGGAAGGCGGCGGGCCCAGTTAGCCCGCCGATGGGTGTGAGAGATACGCTAGCCGAATCCGCTCGTCAAGCGTTTTTTCCTAGCCCGCCTAGAAATAATTCCAGGCCGTGCCGTACCCTCACCCGCTGCGCGCCAGCGCGCCGCGACCCTCGGGTCGGAGCCCCGAGGGCATGCGTCTCCCGCAGAGCGGGAGAGAGGGGGTCAGGCCACGGTGGGCTGGGAAATCGGCTGGCCCTGCTGGGCGCGTCGGGCCTGCCAGAGCGCGACAAAGTCGATCGGCTGCAACAGGACCGGCGGGAAGCCGCCGTCGCGCGTGACGTCGGCGAGGATGTTGCGGGCGAAGGGGAACAGCACACGCGGGCACTCGACCAGCAGCACGGGCTCGATCGCGTTGTCCGGCAGCCCGCTCAGCGTGAACAGACCGGCATAGGCGAGCTCGGCCACGAAGACGGTGGCCGCGGTCCCCTGGTTTTGCCCGTTCCCCTGAGTGGTTGGGGCCTCGTGCGCCTCCGCCCGGATCATCAGCGACACTTCGTAAACGTGCTGACCCTCCTGGACGCGCCGGGCCTGCACGTCGAGATTGATGTTGACCTGCGGCTGGGCACGAAGCTGCTGGAATATCTGCGGGGCGCCCGGTACCTCGAAGGAGAGGTCCTTCACATATTGAACGTTGACCACCAGCGGCGGTTGGCGCTGCTGGCCGCCGGCCTGCGGCGAGGGGGTGGTTTCCGACATCCGGCTCTCCAAGACGTACGCGCATTCAGGTAGCACGACGCCAGGGGGCGAGACCAGAGATAAGGGCGGGCTGGGGAGAAACGAAGCTTGGCGAGAAAGTGGCGGAGCTTTCGCAAACCGAGGGAGATGTTGACCAGCGACCGAACCAATTTTTGGGACGTTATGGTCTTGGGTCATGTCCTGCCTGTCGGGCCGACGTGCCGGAGGGGCGGGAGATGGCCGGCACAAGGCTGCACAAGGCCGGCCATGACGTTGGGGAGGCCGGCGGTGGCGTTGGGGGCCGGCCACGACGTTGCGAGCGCTAGATTTCCTCGACGCGGCGCACGCCCGGAACGACCTTCAGCGCCTCGGCAAGCCGCGGCGTCACATGGAACCCCCCGGCGAGCGCGATCTCCACGCTCTGCGTGTGGCCGAGCGAGGGGACCAGCACCACCCTCCCCTTCCCGCCGCTTTCGCGGCCAAGCAGGTCGCGGATATGCGGCACCGCCTCGGTCGCCTCCAGCCAGACGCGGATCGACGCGCCGATCCCGGCCGCCGCCTGGTCGAGCGCCGTCACGTCGTGCGCGGTGATCCGCAGCACCTCGGCCTGCATCTGCAGCTCGGCGCTGACCAGGATGTTCGAGCCGATCGCCAGCAGATCGCGCGCGCGACCGAGCACTTCGCTGAATACGGTCACCTCGCAGGAACCGGACTGGTCGGAGATGCGCGCCCAGGCCATACGGCTGCCAGTCCGGGTGACCCGCTCCTTCACGGCAACGACGGTACCCGCGAGCTTCAGCCGTGTGACGCCGGCCCGCGCGCGGGCTTCGACCTCAGTGGCCGGCACGGCGCCAATCCGACGCAGGACCGGTGCGTAGGTGTCGAGCGGATGCGCGGTGAGGTGGAAGCCGATGGCCTCGGCCTCGAACCCGAGACGGTCGAGCACCGGCCAGTCCGGCACATCGGGCAACCGCAGCGGCTCCGGACCGCCGCCGCCGAACAGGCCGATCTGGCCGCTTTCGGCTTCCTCCCGCCGGGCCTGGGCGCGGCGCAGGATGACGTCCGCCCCGGCGCACAGGCGGGCGCGGTTGGGTTCGAGACGATCGAAGGCACCGGCGCGGATCAGGTTCTCGAGCTGCATGCGGTTGAGTTGGCGCGGATCGGCACGGGCGGCGAGGTCGGCAAGGTCGGCGAAGTCCCGGCCTTCGCGCGCGGCGACCAGGGACTCGATCGCGGACACCCCGACTTTCTTCACCGCCGCGAGCGCATAGCGGATCGCGAGCCGTCCGTCCGGCAGCCGCTCGATGCTGAAATCGGCGCCGGAACGGTTGATGTCGGGCGGCAGGATCGGGATCGAGGCGCGATCAGCCTCCTGTTTCAGCGCCGCCAGCCGGTCGGTGTTCCCGAGCGCGAGACTCATGCAGGCCGCAAGGAAGACCTCCGGGTGGTTCGCCTTCATCCAGGCGGTCTGGTACGCCACCATCGCATACGGCGCCGAGTGGCACTTATTGAACCCATAATCGGCGAATTTCGCCATCAGCTCGAAGACCTCGGTGGCCTTTGTCTCGCTGATGCCACGCGCCATGGCGCCATCGACGAAGGTCTTGCGCTGCGCCTCCATCTCCGAGCGTATCTTCTTGCCCATGGCGCGACGCAGCAGGTCGGCGCTGCCCAGGCTGTAGCCGGCCATCCGCTGGGCGATCTGCATCACCTGTTCCTGGTACACCATGATCCCGTAGGTCTCGGCCAGGATCTCGGTCAGCTCGGGATGCGGTGCTGCCCAGGGCTCGCCGTGCTTTCTCCGGCAATAGTCGGGGATGTTGGCCATCGGGCCGGGCCGGTAGAGCGCCACCGCCGCGACAAGGTCGTCGAACCGGTCCGGGCGCATCTGGCGCAGCACGTCGCGCATGCCCTGACCTTCCATCTGGAAGACCCCGCCGGCATCGCCGCGCTGGAGCATCTCGTAGGTCCTGGGGTCGTCGAGCGGCAGCCGTTCGAGATCGACCTCGATGCCGAGCCCGCGCAGGAACCCGACGCCGCGCTGGAGGATGGTCAGCGTGGTCAGGCCGAGGAAATCGAATTTCACCAGGCCGGCCTGCTCGACATGCTTCATCGAGTATTGGGTGACCAGGAACTCCGAGCGCGGGTCTCGATAGAGCGGCACCAGGTCGATCAGCGGACGGTCGCCGATCACGATACCGGCGGCGTGGGTGGAGGCGTGGCGATAGAGGCCCTCGATCTGCAGGGCGATCTCCAGCAGGCGGGAGACGCCTTCATCGTCGTCGCGCATCTGATGCAGCCGGGGCTCGCCCTCGATCGCCTGCGCCAGGGTGACCGGCTTGGCGGGGTTGTTCGGGATCAGCTCGGCGACCTTGTTGACCTGGCCGAAGGGCAGGCCAAGCACGCGACCGACGTCGCGCACCGCCGCGCGTGCCTGCAGCTTGCCGAATGTGATGATCTGGGCGACCCGGTCGGCGCCGTATTCGCGACGCACGTAGTCGATGACCCGATCGCGGCCCTCCTGGCAGAAGTCGATGTCGAAATCCGGCATCGACACGCGCTCCGGGTTGAGGAAGCGCTCGAACAGCAGATTGAAGCGGATCGGGTCCAGGTCGGTGATGGTGAGCGCCCAGGCCACCACTGATCCGGCGCCGGAGCCGCGCCCCGGCCCGACAGGAATGCCCTGCGCCTTCGCCCATTGGATGAAGTCGGCGACGATCAGGAAATATCCGGCAAAGCCCATCGCGGCGATGACCGACAGCTCGTAGTCGAGCCGCTCGCGATAGAAGCGGGCGGTGTCCGTATCGGCGCCCGCCGCCGCCATCCGGCGGGCGAGGCCATCGGCGGCCATGGTGCGGAGAGTCGCCTCCTCGGTACTGCCTGGCGGGACTTTCGGGCAGACCGGCAGTAACGGCTTGCGGGTCTCGGCCATCACCGCACAGCGGCGGGCGATCGCCAGGGTGTTGTCGCAGGCGTCCGGCAGGTCGGCGAACAGCGCGCGCATCTTCGCCGCCGGCTTGAACCAATGCTCCGGTGTCGCGCGGCGGCGGTCAGGATCTGACAGCAGCCTCCCCTCTGCGATGCAGAGCAGCGCATCGTGGGCCTCGTGCATGTCGGGACGGGTGAAGAAGCAGTCGTTGGTGGCGACGAGCGGCAGGCCGGCGGCATCGGCGAGGCCTATCAGTGCCGGCTCGACCGCGCGTTCGAGCGGTGCGCCGTGGCGGTGCAGCTCGACCATCGTGCGGTCGGGGAACGCGTCCGCGAAGCGCGTGAGGAGGCATTCGGCGTCGTGCCGGCGTCCTTCGCCGAGCAAACGGGCGAGCGGACCGGTGGTGCCGCCCGTCAGCAGGATCAGCCCTGCCGCGTGCGAGCCGAGGGTGGCGAAGCCGAGCTGCGGCTTCGCGCCTGGGTCGGTGTCGAGGAAGCCGCGTGAGGACAGGCGCTGAAGATTGTCGAGCCCGGTCGCATCCTGCGCGAGCAGCACGATCGGGTCAGGGGGAAGCGCCGGATTGTCCTCGCGGGTCAGCGCGAGCTGGCAGCCGATAATGGGCTGGATGCCGCGTTCCACGCAGGCCTGGCTGAATCCGAGGGCGCCGAACAGGTTGGCGGTGTCGGTGATCGCCACCGCCGGCATGTCCGCCTCGCGGGCGAGTGTGGGGATTTTGTCGGCTTTGATGGCGCCCTCGCTAAGCGAGTAGGCGGAATGGACCCGGAGATGGACGAAATCGGCGTGGGGCATAGGCGTTCATGTAGCTTTTGGGCCGAGTCGCCGCCACAGCCCTGATTGGCCCGTCGGGTTATTTGAGTGTATGATTGATCCCGCGCTGCTCGAGGACACGACAGAGGGCGTCAACATTACGCTGCCGCGTCGCGTACTGAAGCGGCTGGATGCGCTGGCTCGGGCCGCTGACGAAAGTCGTTCCGGCTACATCGCTCATCTCACGCTGGAGGTGCCGCGCCGTGCGGCGTGAGCGACGCAATGCGTCAGCCCGGCACGCCTCCGCCTCGAACCCATGCTATCAGCCGACCGCGGAGGCCGCCGAACGGGGGGTTGTTGTCTGGAACCTGGACGAATTCGTGAAGTGTCTCTTGAGCCAGCGCGCGGCACCTGGCGGCAATCCCGGAGAGGTGGACATCACTCCGCGAAAGCACCGACAGGCTCGTCATTGCGGCTGGAATAGCCTATCTAAGCGCTGTGCTGCGCCGCAGCGAGCGCCGCCAACCGGATCGGACCCAGCTTGAGCGACACCCCCGAAAACACCCCCCCAGGCCCACGCGAGGATCTGCAGCCGGTGACGCTCGAGGAGGAGATGCGCCGCTCCTACCTCGACTACGCAATGTCGGTCATCGTGGCGCGCGCCTTGCCGGATGCGCGCGACGGGCTGAAGCCGGTGCATCGGCGCATCCTGTTCGCCATGCAGGAGGCCGGCTACACGCCGGACAAGCCATATCGCAAATCGGCCCGCGTGGTCGGCGACGTGATGGGCAAGTACCACCCGCACGGCGATGCTGCGATCTACGATGCCATGGTGCGCATGGCGCAGGACTTCTCCATGCGCATCAAGCTGATCGACGGCCAGGGCAATTTCGGCTCGGTGGACAACGACCCGCCGGCGGCGATGCGCTACACCGAGGTCCGGCTGGCCAAGGCAGCGATGCTGCTGCTGGAGGACATCGACAAGGACACCGTCGATTTCCAGCCGAATTACGACGAGTCGGCGGAAGAGCCGCGCGTCCTTCCGGCCATGTTCCCGAACCTGCTGATCAACGGCGGCAGCGGCATCGCCGTCGGCATGGCGACCAACATCCCCACGCACAACCCCGCCGAGATCATCGACGCGACGCTCGCCCTGGTCGCCAATCCGGACACCACGCTGGACGAGCTGATGCGCATCGTCCCTGGCCCGGACTTCCCAACCGGCGGCATCATCCTGGGCCGCGGCGGCATCCGCGCGGCGTTCGATACCGGCCGCGGCTCGCTGATCCTCCGCGCCCGCGCCGAATTCGAAGAGCTGCGCCGCGACCGCACGGCGATCATCGTCACCGAGCTGCCCTACCAGGTGAACAAGGCCGCATTGCTCGAACGCGTCGGCGAGCTGGTGCGCGCCAAGCAGATCGAGGGCATCGGCGAGATGCGCGACGAGAGCGACCGCTCCGGCATGCGCATCGTCATCGAGCTGAAGCGCGAAGCCACGCCCGAGGTGGTCCTCAACCAGCTCTTCCGCTTCACCAACATGCAGGTCGGCTTCGGCGTCAACATGCTGGCGCTGGACGGCGGGCGCCCGCGGCTGATGGGTCTGAAAGACGCCCTGATGTGCTTCATCGCGTTCCGCGAGGACGTGATCCTGCGCCGCGGCCGCCACGAGCTGACCAAGGCGCGCGACCGCGCGCACCTGCTCGTCGGCCTCGCCATCGCGGTCGCCAACATCGACGAGGTCATCCGCGTCATCCGCGCCAGCCGCGATCCGGCCGAGGCCCGCGCCGCCCTGATGGCGCGCGACTGGCCCGCCGCCGATATCGACGTCCTGCTGGCCCTGATCGACGAGCCCGGCAACGTGATCAGCCCGCAGCATACGGTGCGGCTGACCGAAGCCCAGGCCCGCGGAATCCTGGACCTCCGGCTGCAGCGGCTGACCGGGCTGGAGCGCGAGAAGATCCAGCAGGAGATGGGCGAAGTCGCCGGAAATATTCGGGAGCTGCTGGATATCCTGGCCTCGCACCCGCGGCGGATGGAATTGATGCGGGAGGAACTGCACCGTGCACGAACCGCACTAGCCTCGCCGCGGATGACCACGATCGAGGAGGCCGAGGCCGACCAGGACGACGAAAGCCTGATCGAGCCGGGACAGATGGTGGTCACCATCACGCGCGACGGCTTCATCAAGCGCACCAGGCTGGAGACGTTCCGTGCCCAGAACCGTGGCGGCCGCGGGCGGACCGGCGCCGGCACGCGCGGCGACGACATCGTGACCCGCAGCTTCAACGCCCACACGCATCAATGGGTGTTGTTCTTCTCCTCCGGCGGCAAGGTGTTCCGCGAAAAGGTGTGGCGCCTGCCCGAAGCCGGGCCCGCCGCCAAGGGCCGCGCGCTCGTGAACCTGCTGCCCGAGCTGGGCGGCGACACGATCACCACGGTGCTGCCGCTGCCGCAGGACGAGGCACTGTGGGACAGCCTGCACCTCGTGTTCGCGACTGCCTCGGGCAACGTGCGCCGCAACCGGCTGTCGGATTTCCGCAATGTGCGCGCCGCCGGCCTGATCGCGATGAAGCTGGAAGAGGGCGACCACCTGATCGGCGTCGCCACGTGCCGCGAGGGCGACGACATGCTGCTGGCGTCCCGCAAGGGCCGCTGCATCCGGTTCCAGATCAACGAGGACACGCTGCGCGTCTTTGCCGGCCGCGACAGCTCCGGCGTGCGCGGCCTTCGGCTGGCCGGCGGCGACGAAGTGGTCAGCATGTCGGTGCTGCGCCACGTCGAGGTCAGCACCGAAGAGCGCGCAGC